>ERZ887849.59-NODE-59-length-102623-cov-11.830122_pt1 | contig 102623 bp, 92 predicted proteins | sample MGYA00521267_ERZ887849 | MGnify/ENA primary metagenome ERZ887849 (study PRJEB32303, sample SAMEA104408601) | aquatic metagenome | biome: Brackish water; feature: Pelagic; material: water | place: Baltic Sea | collected 2014-06-06T16:11:00 | depth 2,863 m ...
AGGAAGTTCAAGAACTTTTACAACTGATGGAACCGGAGGAACATGGCAAGTAAATGGTGCTCCAACTGGATTTAACTTTACAGCTCCAACACCGGCAGGTGGATTATCAAGCGAAACATTCTTAATATCTTATGTTGTGGCTGGAAGCCCTTGTTCTCCAACTCAAAACATTACGGTATATGCTAATCCTTCTACTGCAGATGCAGGCGACAATTTTGATGCTTGTGTGGAAGTCCCAACAACATTGAATGCGGTTGACCCTGCAAATGGAACCGGTACGTGGACTTGGTCTACAACACCTGATTCATATGCGGGAGGAACAAATGCAAATGATTACAATGCTCAGGTCGTTTTTAACACGCCCGGATTGTACACAGGTACTTGGACAAGTTCAAATGCACCTTGTACTTCAAATAATGCCGATGATATGACATTAGATGTTTCTTCTATAACTACTAATGCCTATTTGGTTTCTGGGGCTACAATTTCTTCTGTAGAGCGTTGTGAAGAAAATGGTTGGACATATTATGCAGACCCTGCTCAGCCAGGCGAGTATGTTTTTGGTATTAAAAAGAATGGAAATGCTTTTACGGCAGAGGTAACTATTACGGATTTACCTGGATCTACAACATATTCATCTACCGGTGGTGCTGGTCCAGATAGGGGAACATGGTTGATTGGAAGATATTGGAATGTTGAGATGGCTGAGGGAAGTATCAGTACTACGGTTGACATTCGATTCTTCCTAGATGCTGGAGAAATAACTCAAGCACAGAATGAAGCAAATGCATTCTTGAACACGACCAATTTTGCAAGCAACATTACACCATTGACTTTCTTTAAAACAACTGGATCACCCTTTGACCCAGCTACAGGAATGGCGTTAGGCGACTTTACGTTTGCCCCAAGATACTTAGCATACACCGAGGGATCTATTGGAGGAGTTACATACTATGAGATGACAGGATTGACAAGTTTTTCTGGTGGTTCTGGAGGGTTCTCTGTGAATGATGATGGATCACCTTTACCGGTTGAATTGTTAAATTTTGAAGCACAAGTGGTGAACAATGAGTATGTTCAATTGGATTGGGCTACAGCAACGGAAATCAATAATGATGGATTTGAGTTAATGCGTAGTGCGGATGGAGTAAACTTTGAGCGTATTGCTTGGATTGAAGGAAATGGAAATTCTACTGAAATAAATGAATACACTTATGATGATCATAGTGTAGGAAAAGGATTTACATATTACTATCAATTGAAACAAGTTGATTATGATGGTCAATCAGAATTATTCGATGTGGTATCTGCTAGCCTAACGGGTAAGAATGATTTCTTTATTGGAAATGTAGTACCAAATCCTAGTAAGGATAATAGAACGGTTACTGTTGACATGCAGAGTTCAAGTGAAGAATTAGTAAGTGTTCAAATCTACAATCATGTGGGAATGCAAGTTGCTAGTTTCAACAAAGAGGTAAATCCTGGTGAGAATGTGTTCAAACTAGATGTTCGTGAACTGGCAGCGGGAACTTATTTTATGAATTTTGAAAGTAGCTTCGGTGTTGAAATGAGGAAACTAGTAATTATTAAATAATAGGAATCAAATTTTATGAAAAAGGGGAAGTATTTACTTCCCCTTTTTCTATTTTTACACAATGGACATTGACGAATTTATCAAAATATTTAGAGAAAGCTTTGATGAGCTGAATGAAGAAATAAGCCCATCAACTAAGTTTAAAGAACTGGAATATTGGACATCCATGCAAGCGCTATTGCTTATTGCTCATGTAGATGACACTCTGGGATTTGTTTTTAGTGCAGACAATATTCGCGGTTCAGAAAGTATTGAAGATTTATACAGGATTTACCAAAATGCATAATGGCGCTGTTTGATGTAAATAAAGTTAGCTTGAAGGGCGTTGCAGCCTGTGTTCCTAAAAACATTGCAAAGAATGCGGAATATCCTTATCAAACGGAATTGGAACGCAAGCAATTTATCAAGACTACGGGGATAGAGCAAAGGAGAATAGTGGATAGCAATACCACAGCTTCTGATCTGTGTTTTAAGGCTGCGGATAATCTCCTAAGTGAATTGAAATGGGACAGGAGTGAAATCAATGTTTTAGTATTCGTTAGCCAAACCCCTGATTATAAAATCCCCTGCACCGCCACTATCCTTCAAGATAAATTGGGCATAGGGAAGTCATGCATGGCTTTTGACGTTAACTTAGGTTGTTCAGGTTATGTATATGGCCTATCTATAGTATCGTCTCTCTTGGCTCAAATAAAGGGCAAGGGATTACTTCTCGTAGGCGATGCCTCTAGTACATGTATTAATTTAAAAGATAAAACTACAGCGCCCTTATTTTCGGACGCTGGATCTGCAAGTGCTTTGTCATTTGACGATAAGGCCAAGCCGATTCAATTTAACTTGCAGTCGGACGGTGCGGGTTATGAAGCCATTATATCTCCAGACGGAGGATCGAGAAACCCAATGTCAGAAGACTCGTTAGTTTTTGATGAAGCGCTGGGCAGAACTCGAGCAGATATGTTTCTAGATGGAATAAGAGTTTTCAACTTTTCTAGAAGAGAAGTTGCCCCAAATGTTACCGCTCTCCTAGAACACTTTGAAAGAAGTACAGAAGACCTTAGTTATTTTATCTTTCATCAAGCAAATAAATTGATGAATGATATGATTGCAAAAAAATTAAATCTGGATATGGCTAAGGTTCCGCAATCTTTAAGACTCTTAGGGAATACGGGCGCTGCATCAATTCCAGTTACTCTTGTAGACCAGTTAGACACGATTATTGGTAAGCAAGACAAAGAGGTGTTGCTATCTGGTTTTGGTGTAGGTCTTTCCTGGGGAAGCTGTATTGTTTCAATGGAAGAATGTACTATTTTGAGATTAATTGAGTATTGACATACTAGTTGAATAGGCTCAAGACGTTATTTAATAAATGTCCAATCCTATGAAGTCTGTTATGGTAATTTTAGGTATCCTGATTTTTCACAGTTTTATTTTTGTTACTTTAGCTATGCCGCTGTCGGAAGCCTTAGAAAAAGACCTCGTTAGTATAGAAATAACACATAATTCTACTGGAACTCACTATAGTTCGCCTTTGGTTCTAAACATACAGAATAAGGTAAACAGAAGTCTCCAAATTGAACTAGACAATGGATATGTTTTACTTCCTGCTGATAGTGCTGAACAAAAAATGATTGTCACCAACGATTTATTAGTTAAGCTTTATCCAAACGAATCTAAAGCAGCGCACATTAATGCCATGTGTTTGGAGCAATACGACAGAGCGCCAGGAGAAGAATCTAGTTATTTTCTTGCAGGCTTAGCTGGCAATAATTTGAGAAAACTAAGTGCGTTTATTCAAGAAAACGAACAGTATGAACCAGCTGCTCAATTTTTAATGTGGGAGTTAGCAGTAGGAGCGTATAAGAGTGAAGATATCGATAAGTTTGAATTGAGTGAAGATGGAGAAGTGTGGGTGAGGAACCAGGAGGGTGAGGAGTTAGAACGAATAATTGAATATGCTGATATTAAAGAACCTCAAAGACAACTATTAGTGAATGGTGAATTCGAAATGAATTTTAGCCGAGAAAAGAATGTACATATCGCCATGTTTAATGAGAATAAGGTAATCGTTAAGGAGTTGTTTAAAAACCCCAAAACTCCAATTGGTAAAACAAAGTTGGAATATGCGTTTAATTCCTTGGAATATGAAGAGGAGGTTTACTTTGTTAAACTAGTAGTGGATGGAGAAATAATCATGACACGAACTATTATTGCGCCTTATTAAAAGTAGCGAATTACACCGATTACAAAAATAACAGCAATTATTGAAACTACCGCTAATTTCCCAATTGTTCCTGCCATAAATCCTACTAAACTTCCCCATGCGGAACGAAGAGCAACCTTCTTTTCAGCTTTGGCAAAGTAGCGCTCACCAATATAAGCACCTAGAAAGGGGCCTGCAAATAAGGCAACGATTCCTATCCCACCAGACATGAAGGAAACTAGTGCTCCAATGATTAAACCCACCGTACTTCCTCGAACACCTGAAGGAGAGCCTCCGTATTTTTTAGTGCCCCAAATAGGAACCACATAGTCTACAAAAGAAACTAGTATGGTAAGCACAATGACAATGGCAAGAATATACCAGGGATACTTGTTCAAGGTAAAATGCACAAGTAACACTGCTAAAGTTGCAAAAGGAACCCCCGGAAGAGCCGGCAAAAGAGATCCTGCATAAGCAACAAAAATGAGTGCTGTACCTAGGGTGATAACACCCCAAACACCTAAACCATCTAGAAATACTTCCATAGATTCAAATTTAATTTAAATTATTGAATTGAGTAGAGCTTAAAACAAAAAAGACCGATTACCCTAGGGTAATCGGTCTTAATTTCTTAAGTTAACTTCAGCTGCTTATGCCGTAACTGGACTAACTGCTTTTTTTACTGTTGCTGTAGTTTTCTTTACAGCTTTCTTAGCAGCAGGCTTTCTAGTTGTTTTCTTAGCAACAGGCTTAACTAACATTTTTTCTAATTTCTCAATTCTTTTGTTCAAAGATTTGATTTCGCTTTGTGGAGCTAATTTGAATTTAGCAACGATTTCTTCAGTTGTTTTTTTGAATTTGCTTTCAAATGAGTCTTTAGTTTTTTCAGACTTAGAGAAAAATTCGTCAACAATTTTCTTGCCTTCTTTTTCTTCAATTTTTCCTTTTTTTACTAAATCGTTAATTGATTTTTCAAATTTTTCAGAAGCTTGTGCAGCAAATCCAACACCAGCGTAAACTAATTTTTTTAATGATTCTTCCATGACGGTATATTTTTTTGTTTGTTTAATAATTTGATAGTACAAATGTACATCGGGCATTCAGCTCGCGCACCTTGTTTCTTATCGTACCGTTATATTTTTAGATTGAATCGGGATATTTTATGATTGAACTTGACTAAAGCTTTCTGGCAACCATTAATCCATCTCGAATAGGCACTAGGTAGTTCTCTACTCTATCGTCTTCAGTTATTTTTACATTATAAGCATGCAAAGCGGCAGTGTCTTTATCATGCTCTTTTTGACAAACCTTGCCACTCCATAATACGTTATCCGCAATGATAAATCCACCGGGGCGTACTTTGTCAATGACCAAATCATAGTAATTAGAATAGTTAAGCTTATCCGCATCTATAAACACGATATCTAGTTCTTCATCTATATTAGGTATTATTTCTAAAGCGTTCCCAATTCTAAAGTCTATTGTTTCGTTTAGTCCGGCTTCGTCAAAATACCGTCTGCACATATCTTCTAGTTCTGCATTAATATCAATGGTGTAAAGCTTTCCGTTTTCATTTAGGCCTTGAGCTAGGCAAATAGCAGAATAACCCGTGTAGGTTCCAATCTCTAAAATCCGTTTGGCTTGAACCATGTGGCTCATCATTTTTAAAAAGTTTCCTTGTATATGACCACTCAACATTTGAGGAAGCATAATCTTAATATGAGTCTCTCTATTTAACTTGGCTAAAACGTCTTCTTCTTTGGTAGAAAATTTTGCGGCGTAGTCTTCTATTTCATCTGGTAAAAACTTCATAATTTATTTTTTTTCAAAAGTACTTACTCTGAGCGCTTCGACCTAATTTTTTAAATTAATTTGAGATTATTGAATTACATTTGTAAGCCCAAACTAAAAATTACTATTATGATTATCGGAGTTCCAACGGAAATTAAAAACAACGAAAGTAGAATTGCTTTAACGCCAGGAGGTGCACTTGAATTAGTAAAGAGAGGACATGCTGTTTACGTGCAAAAAAGAGGTGGAGTAGGAAGTGGGTTTTCAGATGCCATGTATGAAAATGCAGGTGCAAAAATGCTAGACACTATTGAAGAGATATATGATATTGCTGAAATGATCATGAAGGTAAAAGAGCCTATTGAATCTGAGTACAAACTCATCAAGAAGGATCAACTAGTCTTTACCTATTTTCACTTCGCATCTTACGAACCATTAACATATGCTATGATAGAAAGCGGTGCGGTTTGTTTAGCCTACGAAACAGTTGAAAGTCCGGATAGAAGTTTACCCTTGTTAATCCCAATGAGTGAAGTGGCAGGAAGAATGGCTATCCAACAAGGAGCGAAGTATTTAGAAAAGCCAATTAAAGGTAAAGGGGTTTTATTAGGAGGGGTACCGGGAGTTGCGCCAGGAAAAGTATTGATACTTGGTGGCGGAGTTGTAGGAACACAAGCAGCAAAAATGGCGGCAGGACTAGGTGCTCAAGTAACTATTATGGATATTAGTTTGGCTAGATTGAGATTTCTAAGTGATATCATGCCAGCCAATGTGGTAACCCGATTTTCAAATGAGTTAAATATTAGAGAATTAATATCGGACCACGATTTGATTGTTGGTGCAGTATTAATACCAGGGGCGAAAGCGCCAAATTTGATTACCAGAGACATGTTAAAGGATATGCAGCCTGGAACTGTTTTAGTAGATGTAGCAGTAGATCAAGGTGGATGTATTGAAACATGCAGGCCAACCACTCATGAGGATCCAACTTATATAATAGATGATGTAGTGCACTACTGTGTGGCTAATATGCCAGGAGCGGTGCCTTACACGTCTACCATTGCATTAACCAACGCAACACTGCCTTATGCCATACAATTAGCTAATAAGGGCTGGAAAGAAGCTTGTAAGGATAGCAATGAATTGAGATTAGGATTAAATGTTGTGGAAGGTAAGGTAACCTATAAAGGTGTTGCGGAAGCCTTTGGCTTGGATTATACACCAGTTGAAGAAGTACTGTAGTGCTTTAGTGAGCAGTTGACTATAGTCAACTGCTCACTAAAGAGTTTCTTTTCGGTTTTTTTATGCCTTAAAGTTTTAAAGCAATAAGTATATTTGAAGGAATAAATAAAATTACAATGAACGTACCAGGCGAATTAAAGTATTCTAAAGAACACGAATGGGTAAAAGTAGATGGTGACATAGCTTATGTTGGTGTTACTGATTTTGCGCAAAGTGAGTTAGGAGATATTGTTTTTGTTGAGATTGACACTGTCGGTGACAGTATTGATGCAAATGAGATTTTTGGAACAATAGAAGCTGTAAAAACAGTTTCTGATTTGTTTATGCCTGTTTCTGGAGAAGTTTTAGAATGTAATGAAAAGTTAGAAGATGACCCTGAATTGGTGAACTCTGATGCTTACGGTGAAGGTTGGTTGGTGAAAATCAAATTGAGCAAGCCAGAAGAATTAGATGGCTTGATGGATGCCGCAGCATACAAGGACATGATAAACGCATAATCTCTCCCGATCTCGATAGTTATGGGAACCGAAACATTTATATAAAAAAAGCCTGTTAGATTTTTCTAACAGGCTTTTTTATTTGTAGGTCTTGTCCTGAAAAAAGTTGACTCAAACGTAAAAGAAATGAGTAAACAGTTAAGCTTTTTTAGGACCTTACAGTAGGAAGTGTCTTACTCTTCTTCAAAGTCTTCAGCATTAGCCAGCGCTTCATTAACTTGGTCAATGTAAGCAAGAAGTTCTTCTCTACCTGCGTTGGTAACAGATGAGCTTACAAAACTTACAGGAAGTTCTTCCCATGTTTCCAATAATTTTTCTTTAAACTTCTCAATATTTTTAAAGGTCTTTTTAGGCTTGTCGTTTTTGGTAAACACAATGGAAAATGGAATTCCTTTTTCACCCAACCATTGAATGAAATCTAAATCTATTTTCTGCGGATCTATTCGTGCATCTACTAATAAAAAAACGTTTTGTAATTGTTCTCTTTTACGTAAGTAGTCCTTGGTAAATTGCATCCAAATCTCTCTGCTTGTTTTACTAGTCTTGGCATAACCATACCCCGGTAAATCCACTAAGTTCCAATCCTTGTTTATGGAGAAGAAATTAATGCATTGAGTCTTTCCAGGCGTATTAGAAATCTTAGCTAAGCCTTTACGTTGGGTGAGAGTGTTAATCAAAGAGGACTTCCCAACATTACTTCTGCCAATAAAGGCAAACTCAGGTTCAGGCGAATCAGGGCACTTGCGCCAATCAACGTAACTACAAGTAAAATCTGCGGAATGAATTATCATGATGCAAAGATAGTTCAATTAGTTAACTCAAGATTGGCCTTCAAGGAAATTTAGGGAGAATCAAAATTAGACCTTAGAAAGACCGAAGAGCTGAAAACTTGTTTGAAGATCCCCTAGGCCGCACTTAGGTTTAATGAAGGTTTGAATCAAATTTTATTGACAGCCTTGATTATTCCTGCCGGCAGGCAGCTTGTTTCGTTTTTTCATCAAGGAAAAAATGAAAGACTACATTCTTTATAGACTAGCCAATCGCTCCTTTTCACTCAAAAAATCATCCCAAATCTCTTTTAGAATATCAGCGGCGGGTAGAATGTTTTTAATTTGAGCAGAAACTTGGCCAATCTCTAATTCGCCATCGGTCAATTCCCCTTCAAACATTCCTTTCTTGGCTCTACCTCTTCCTAAAATGGCTCTTAACTCATCAACGCTTGCTCCTTGTTCTTCTGCCGCCTTTATTTGTTCGTAGAACTTATTCTTTAAAAGCCGAACGGGTGTAACATTCTTTAAACGAATTTCAGTATCTCCTTCTACTGCATTCAATAAGGTTTTCTTATAATTGATATGTGCGCTACTTTCATGACTAGCTACAAATCGGCTTCCTATTTGTACCGCATCTGCTCCTAAAGCAAAGGCGGCTAACATGGCCTTCCCGCTGCCAATACCTCCTGCTGCTATCACAGGAATTTGAACTTGACTACATACTTCCGGTATTAAACAAAGTGTTGTGGTCTCTTCTCGTCCATTATGGCCTCCAGCTTCAAATCCTTCAGCAACAATCGCATCCACACCAGCAGCTTCGCTCTTCAAAGCAAATTTACTACTGCTCACTACATGAACCACTGTAATTCCTTGAGCTTTCAAATGCGAGGTCCAGGTTTTAGGATTGCCAGCAGAAGTAAAAACTATAGGGACTTTTTCTTCGATGATAGTTGCAACATGCTCTTCAATACTAGGATAAAGTAGTGGTAGGTTAACGGCAAAGGGCTTACTTGTGGCAGCCTTACATTTCTGAATGTGTTCTTTTAAAACTTCAGGATACATAGACCCAGCGCCAATAATTCCTAGACCACCTGCATTACTTACCGCACTGGCTAATTCCCACCCACTGCACCAAACCATTCCGGCTTGAATGATGGGGTATGGGACGTTGAAGAGTTGTGTGATTCTGTTTTTCATAGCTGAAAAACAAATGTATAATTAATAATGTAGAATGTATAATTGAGAGAGAAGAGTTAAATGGCGGAATAGCTTTGAGGGTAGCGGTGATCTATGAAGCCCCAGCTAATATATCCCTTGGTCATTTCGACTTTGGAGAAATCTTCTGTTTAACTGAATCTGGGTTAAGCTTAAATCTAGAAAATGCAAATAGAATAGCTGATAGTGTTTGAATGCCTGCTAGAGGGCTTTCAGATGTGTGTTTATCACACAAACTAATAGCTAAGCTTACTCCAATTGTTCGATGCATTGATGGAAGATTTCTCTCTCCGTTCGAAATGACTTAAAAAGAAGGCGGAAGTTGCGATAATATGAATGCTAAGGGTAAACCATGTTCCAAGAAGCGGGATGCAGCTCACACAATGCACACAAATCCCCTATGTGCAGCTGTCTGATACCAAACAGCTGATAGTTCTTAATATTCTAGCAGGCTTAAGCAATGTTACATATTCCTTCTATACTGACCTCCAACCTCAAACAAGGCGTTCGTGATTTGTCCAAGCGAAGAAAACTTACACGCTTCCATTAAGTGCTCAAACAAATTGTCATTGCGAACAGCCGCTTCTTGCAATTGCTTTAAGGTGTGCTCAATTTTATCGGTATGCGCTTGATGAAGGTTACCCAACATCTCTATCTGGTATTCTTTTTCTTCTTCCGTACTTCGGATAACTTCTTTCGGAATAACGGTAGGAGAACCTTTAGAACTTAAGAAGGTATTCACCCCAATAATTGGAAATTCCCCGGTATGTTTTAAAGTTTCGTAGTACAAACTTTCTTCTTGAATTTTACCTCGTTGATACATGGTTTCCATAGCGCCTAACACACCACCACGATCTGTAATTCTATCAAACTCTAGTAAGACAGCTTCTTCTACTAAGTCAGTTAACTCCTCTATTATAAAGGCGCCTTGAATGGGGTTCTCATTTTTAGATAACCCTAGTTCTCTATTGATGATTAATTGAATGGCCATGGCTCGTCGTACGGAATCTTCAGTAGGCGTTGTAATGGCTTCATCATAGGCATTTGTATGTAATGAATTACAGTTGTCATAAATAGCATACAAGGCTTGTAATGTTGTACGGATATCATTGAAGTCAATTTCCTGCGCGTGTAAACTTCGCCCACTTGTTTGAATATGATATTTCAACATTTGCGCTCTTGGATTTGCGCCATATTTCTTAGCCAAAGCCTTTGCCCAAATTCGTCGAGCTACTCGACCAATTACCGCATATTCTGGATCAATTCCATTGGAGAAAAAGAAAGATAAGTTTGGACCAAATGCATTGATGTCCATTCCTCTGCTCAAGTAATACTCTACATAAGTAAATCCATTACTTAAGGTAAACGCTAATTGCGTTATTGGATTCGCACCGGCTTCCGCAATGTGGTATCCACTTATTGAAACGGAATAGAAATTTCGCACTAAATTATTAATGAAATATTCTTGCACATCACCCATTAAACGAAGGGCAAATTCAGTAGAGAAAATACAAGTGTTTTGTGCTTGGTCTTCTTTTAAAATATCTGCTTGAACAGTTCCCCTAACAGAAGACAAGGTCTTTGTTTTAATTTCTTCATAAACCTTAGCTGGCAATACATGGTCTCCAGTAATACCTAAAAGCATTAAGCCTAATCCATCATTTCCTTCCGGCAATTCTCCTTGATAATTTGGTCGCACGCGACCCTTATCTTCATACATGGATTTAAGCTTCTTCTCCACCTCTTTTTCAAGGCTATTCTCCGTAATATATCTTTCACATTGCTGGTCAATAGCCGCATTCATGAAAAAGCCTAAGAGCATAGGCGCTGGTCCATTAATGGTCATAGAAACCGAAGTCATTGCATGACTTAAATCAAAACCACTGTATAATTTCTTAGCATCATCTAAGCAGCAAATACTTACCCCTGCATTACCAATTTTTCCATAAATATCTGGACGCTTACCTGGGTCGTTTCCGTATAAAGTTACCGAGTCAAAAGCCGTTGATAGTCGCTTGGCAGGCATGCCCAAACTTACGTAGTGAAAACGTCTATTTGTTCTTTCTGGTCCACCTTCTCCGGCAAACATTCTTGTAGGATCTTCACCTTGTCTTTTGAAAGGATAAAGACCAGCAGTGTAAGGATATTCTCCCGGGACATTTTCTTGTAATGTCCAACGAAGTATATCTGCCCAAGATTCATATTTAGGCAAAGCAACTTTAGAAATTTTAAGGTGGGAAAGAGACGTTGTTTTAGTCTCAATTTTAATTTCTTTACCCCTTACCTGGAAGGAATAAACATCTGCAGCGTATCGCGCTTTTTTAGCATCCCACTCTTCAAGAAGCACCCAGTTTTTAGGGTCAAGGTTCAACTTGATTTCTTCGAAATGTTTTTTTAAATTTTCTTTCAATGCAGATTCATTTTGACTTCCTTTTAAGGAGTCAAGTGTGCGTTGAATACCGAATAATTGTCCTGCAACAATACATTGTTTATTTACCCATTCATCGTAAGCACGATTGCTTTCAGAAATTTCAGAAAGGTATCTTGTTCGCTTGGGTGGAATGATAAAAATCTTTTCAGACATTTCGTTTTCTATAGAGAAAGTTGAAGCCAAATCAGCTTCAGTACGTTCTACTATTTTATCCATAATGGCCTTGTACAAAGTGTTCGTTCCTGGGTCGTTAAACTGGGAAGCGATAGTTCCATAGACTGGCAAGGTGTCATCGTCGTCGTGCCATAGACTATGGTTTCTTTTGTATTGTTTTTTGACATCTCGAAGCGCGTCTAATGCCCCACGTTTGTCGAACTTATTTAAGGCAATAATATCTGCAAAATCGAGCATGTCAATTTTCTCTAATTGAGAAGCGGCTCCATATTCTGGAGTCATTACATATAAACTTGCATCTGAGTGTTCGGTAATCTCTGTATCACTTTGACCAATACCTGAGGTTTCCAAAATGATTAAATCATAAGCCGCAACTTTTAAAATGCTTAAAGCATCATCTACGTGTTTAGAAAGAGCAAGGTTAGCTTGGCGAGTAGCTAATGAACGCATATAAACGCGCTCGTTATTGATAGCATTCATTCGAATACGATCTCCTAATAATGCACCACCTGTTTTTCTTTTACTTGGATCAACAGAAACAATAGCAATTTCCTTGTCTGGAAAGTCTAGTAAAAATCGACGAACAAGCTCATCTACTAAACTAGATTTACCCGCACCACCAGTTCCTGTAATTCCTAAAATGGGTGTTCGTTTTTGATCGCCTTTTTCCTTTGTAATTGTAGGGAGAAGATCTTTGTCGAAGAAGCTAGAATTATTTTCTGCAATCGAAATTAATCGAGCAATGATATTCACGTCTTTAGCTTTTAACTTTTTTAGGTAGTCTTTATCAAAAGGGAATGAAGAAGGCGCGTAATCACTTTTTTCAATGAGGTCATTAATCATGCCTTGCAATCCCATTGATCGACCATCATCTGGAGCATAGATTCGGGTGATCCCATAATCCATTAACTCTTTAATTTCTTCTGGAAGAATCACTCCTCCTCCTCCTCCAAATATTTTTATGTGAGAAGCGCCTCTTTCTTTTAAGAGGTCACACATGTATTTGAAATACTCATTATGCCCACCTTGATAAGACGTCATTGCAATGGCTTGAGCATCTTCTTGAATAGCTGTGTTAACCACTTCTTGAACACTTCTATCATGTCCGAGATGAATCACTTCGCATCCAGTAGACTGAATGATTCTTCTCATAATGTTAATTGCTGCATCATGCCCATCAAACAAAGAGGCTGCTGTTACAATTCTTACACTATTTTTGGGTTGATATGGTTTGGCTTCTTGCATTAAGTGGATTATTTTTAGTCCTACGAAGTTACGGTTTTGTAGGGTATAGAAAAATTAAATTATTCATGCCCATATTTCATAGCAAGAAAGATAAACGAGCGTTTTGGGTTTACTTTTTTAGTAGTTTGATTGTATTCACTATAAGTGCAGTCCTTCAAGAGTTGAAATATCGACATATTTCTCGCCCAGAGGGAGATGAGGTTTATAGAGGATTAGGCCTTGCAATACTTGCTATCATGACACCTCTTACCTATTTAATTATAGTTGGTATTTTTATTAATTTTTCTAAGGGAGCATGGTTTGTTGCTTATTCCCTTACCTTTGAGGGCTACATAGGAATAAACATTTTCCACAACTAACCAATATGAAATTTAACGAATTAGGCTTATCAGAAGCCTTACTACAAGCTATCGACAAAAAGGGCTACACTTCACCCTCTCCTATACAAGAAAAAGCTATTCCTCCTATCCTTAAAGGAAGAGATGTGTTGGCTTCAGCTCAAACAGGAACAGGTAAAACGGCGGGATTCGCCTTACCTATTTTGCACTTAATGAGTCAAAAAAATGAGCAGGGCAAAAGGAAGGTAAAAGCATTGATTCTTACACCTACTAGAGAGCTTGCGGCTCAAGTGCAAGCGGAGTTTAATGAATACGCTGAGTTTCTAAATGTAAGCTCTACAGTAATTTTTGGAGGAGTAAAAGCACATTCACAAATTTCTATTCTTAGAAAAGGAGTCGACATTCTAGTAGCTACTCCAGGTAGATTACTTGATCTACATCAACAAAGAGAATTGAATTTAGATGCTGTAGATTTTTTCGTCTTAGATGAAGCGGACCGTATGTTAGACATGGGGTTTCAAAGAGATATTAATCGAATTATCAATATTCTGCCTAAGAAGAGACAAACTTTACTTTTCTCAGCCACTTTTTCAAAAGAAATTAAAACCTTAGCTAGCAATTTACTTAACCAGCCAGTTTCAGTGGAAGCTACACCAGAAAACACTACTGCAGAGCGGGTTGATCACCAAGTTTATTTAGTAGATAAAGGTCGAAAAGCGACCTTGGCCATCAAGTTGATCAGGGAAGGGGATTGGTCACAGGTTCTTGTCTTCACGCGCACCAAACACGGCGCGAATCGTTTAAGTCAAAAACTGAGTAAGAACGGGATTACTTCTCAAGCCATTCATGGCAATAAGAGTCAAAATCAACGAACTAATACCTTAGCAAACTTTAAAGCTGGGAAAGTCCGAGTTTTAGTAGCTACGGATATTGCTGCAAGAGGATTAGATATTCCACTACTTCCTCATGTAATCAATTATGAGCTTCCTAATGTAGCAGAAGATTATGTACACCGGATTGGAAGAACAGGACGAGCTGGCGCCAGTGGCGAAGCCATTTCATTTGTGAATATAGATGAGTTGGGTTACTTGAAAGATATTGAGTCTTTGCTGAAGCAGAAGTTGCCAAGTAAAACCTTAGAAGGTTTTGAACCTACTGACGAACCAGACCCAACTAAAGGAAAAAAGAATCAGCGTTCAGGAGGAGGTAGTGGTAACAGACCGCAAAAAAAACAATGGGGACGACAATCTAACTCTAAGCGTAATAATTAGTCGAGATACAATACGCGAAGCGTTTTTACCTCACCATTTATTGAGAGTTTGCAATAATAAGTTCCAGAGGCAAGCCGTGCTTGAGCTAAATCTATAGGTATAATATACTTACCACACCCCCTGGTTTCATTCTGAATATGAGTTAACATCATTTCACCTTGTTGATTGTATAGCGCAAGATTGATTTATGAGAAACATAGTAACTCTTTAATGAGTTCATTGGCTTAAATAGTTAAAAAAACCTTATATTCAGACACAACTTAAAACCCTATTACATGAAAACCAATCTCCGTAATTTTTCCATCTTTGTTTGTTTAGTTTTTTGCAGTGTTAATGTGGTGTTTGCACAGCAAAATAATACACAGGAACACTACTACCTGGTTGAATTTGAACAAATGGGTCAGCAAAGCGTCAAACCGTTGATTTCCATGCTAATGCCATTATTTAAAGAAGTGCCTCATCTTCAACAGGACGCCTACAATCTTTTTTATTATAAGTGTACGGATTTAATTGAGACAGCGGCAGTTGAAAAACTTATTGAAAGCCAAACCATAGAAATGCTTGAATTTGAAGAAATTTCAAAGCAATCTTATACGGCGATTCTTAATGCTAAATCTTCTAAAAAATAATTTTATGAAGTCAATTATACTAACTACCCTTACCCTTTTTGGCTTTATTGTTTTATCTGCCCAAGGCACGGGGTGCCCTCAAGTAGATGCAGGACCTGATTTAATTATTCCATGTACTCAAACTACCGCAAACTTGAATGCCTCCGTATTTAATGTAGGCGAAACAACAACTTATGGCGTAAGCGCTATTGCACACGCACCTCCAATAGCGTATGCTGCAGGCGGGGGAACGGCAGTTTCCGTAAATACGGATGATGTTTGGAGTGGAGTTGTTAATCTTCCCTTCCCTTTCTGTTTTTTTGGTCAGACTTATAATTCTTGTCTGATTGGTTCCAATGGGGCTATTAGTTTTAATGTTGCTTCGGCTGGAGGATATCATCCTTGGCCATTTAGTGCCTCAGTTCCTAGCACTGCCTTAACAACTGGCGGGAACATTTTTGGTCCGTATCACGATATTGATCCATCAGTGGCAGGTTCTGTTCGCTACCATATTGTGGGCGCTGCTCCATGTAGAACCTTTGTTGTTACCTACAATAGTTTAGCTCATTATGATTGTACCAATCTTCGAAGCACACACATGATGGTTTTGTATGAAACAAGCAATGTTATAGAGGTGTATGTGAATAATAAACAAACTTGTAATAGTTGGAATAGTGGCAATACTGTAATTGGTATTCAAAATGCGGCAGGCTCAGCAGGATATGCAGCTCCTGGAAGAAATACAGGTAATTGGACAATTACCACACCAGAGGCTTGGCAGTTTGTACCTACAGGTGTGCCAATTTATTCTGCTATTGAATGGTTTCAAGGTGCAACTTCTTTAGGTACCGGAAGTGCTATTACAGTTTCTCCTTCTGGACCAACAACCACTTATACGGCTAGAACAACTTATACTAGATGTGATGGCTTACAAATCCCAGTTGAAGATGATGTTGTAGTTAATTTTGACGGAGTAAATGTTAGTGTTACTCCATCTAACACCTTTACTTGTGCAGGGGCTAATACTACACTTACAGCTAGCTCACCAACAGCTACAAGTTATTCTTGGTCGCCTGGTGGACTTACTGGAGTTATTGTTAACGTTTCACCTACGAGTACTACCACATATACAGTTACAGCAACAAACTCTGCGAATGGCTGTACTGCCACGGCTACTGCTACGATTAATGTCGCGCAGCCAGTTAGCACGGCATGTAATGTTTTGTACGTTACACCAACAGGGTCGCCTAGTGGTGCGGGAACAAAAGCAAGTCCATTTGATTTGAGTACTGCTCTTGAAGCAGGTGCTTGTAACGGGACTATTATTAAGATGGCTGTCGGGGATTATATCACGGATACGACGATTACTAAAATTACAAGTTTCGTTACCCTTGAAGGAGGATTTAATCCCTCGATAAATTGGGATAAAGTGAGTACGGCGGGTGCTACTCGTATTATGCGAACGGCCACTCAGACTACCTCTTTAGTTTCTGGATCTGGTATAGATAATGAAACAGGGCCGCAACCAGAAGTAGTGGCTATTGAAATGAATGCCCAAGATGGATTTAGATTTCAAGATATAACCATTGAAACAAGTAACCTTGGTGGTGGCTCAACTTATGCTGGATATCAAGGAGTGGATGTTATTGGTCTACGTTTAAATAATTGTAGTGATTATAACTTAGTAAGGACTCAAGTGATTCCTGGTTCAGCGAGTAATGGAGCTGATCAAATATTTACTATTCTAGCTACCAATGGAGGGGATGCAGCAGGTATTCAGTTAACGAGTAACGGGGCAAATACAAACATTCTCAACTCTTCAATTATTGCCGGTGCTGCTGGAAATGGAGGAGTAGGAGGTGGCTCTAACGGAACGTCTACAAACATTTCGTACGGAGGATTACCATTCGTGGTAGATGATAATGCATTCAATTTAATTTCTCAACCGTTGATTACCATGGATGACATATCCTGCACGGCCACTGATATGGATTTCACTGGGCCATCAAGTGCCAACTGGTCATTTGATGTAGGAAGTACTCCGCCGAATGCAACAGGGGCTGCTGTGGTTTCTCAATATGCTAGTTTAGGACGGAAAAATATTAGCTATGGTTCTAATATTTATACGGGATTTGCAAATATCATTTTGGATGATCAAGTGAATCCTCTATTTACCACCTCAGCTCCATTGGTAAATGGACAATATAAAATTTGTGCTGGGGAAAGTGTTGCTTTTAATTCAACAAACGGAGGAGTTGGATATACTTACAATTGGAATTTGGGTGGAGGAAGTGTTCCTAACACTTTTATAGGAACCCAGTATGAAGATTTATCTGGAGTGGTTTTCAATACTCCTGGAGTGTATACAATAAGTCTGAATTATGAAACGAATTGCTGTGGTATCTCATCTACGGAATCTTTAGATATTTACGTAGAAGAACAACCATTGGCTATAATGCCAAATGATACTGCATTTTGTGCTGGTGCTCCAGGTGGGGTAGCCTTGACTGTCGGTGGTGGAACTGCCGGTGGCACAATTATGTGGTCTCCTACAGCAGGCTTAAGCAGTACCACTGATTTTTCTGTAGTGGCCTTGCCTGCAAGCACAACAACATATTCAGTTTTATTGACAGACTCTTCTGGTGTTTGCTCTAGTACAGGAAGCGTAACAGTTACTGTAAATGATTTGGTCTTAGATTCTTTAGTTACACCAGCAAGTTGTATCACGGATGGAACAGCAATGGTGATAGTTTCAGGGGGAAGTGGGAATTATTCTTATGCCTGGAATAACGGTGACATGACGCAAACAATAACAACCAGTCAATCTGGAGTTTATAGCGTATTGCTTACTGACCTAGTTACAGGCTGTCAAGATTCTATAAGTATGACAATTCCTCCTGGGCCAGGAGCTTTTCTTGGTAATTTAATAATCGAGCACAGCACTTGTGCAGGCGACAGCAATGGGTCTGCGATTGTTGAATCTACGGGAGGAACTCCTCCTTATGTCTACGACTGGTCACAATTAGCAGCAACGATTCCTTCCATGAATAGTTCTGATACGGTTTCTAATTTGAGTCCAGGGAGTTATAGCGTTACTGTAACGGATTTGACAGGATGTGCCTTTACTTTGAATTTTATTATAGACGAACCTGGTCCACTTAATTTTGGAGTAGATACTGTTGCTCCACCAACTTGTATATATAATAGTGATGGATTTATTGAAATAAGAGTTGATGGAGGCACTAGACCTTATACATATAGCTGGACAAATGGTACGCCATTTAGTGTGGTTAATGATGTTGTAATTACAACTGGCTTGCCTGTTGGAATGTATACCTTCTTAGTAGTGGATAGCGTTGGATGTTCAGATTCGATAACTTTTGATTTGAATGTAAGTGCATTGACGGGCAACTTCGATACCACAATATGCTTTGGTCAAAGTATTACAATTAATGGATCTGTTTATGATACCAGTGTTGTAAATGCGGTAGAAGTTATTCCTAATGCTGGACCTAATAGCTGTGATTCTATACTTACTCTTAATATTACCGTATTAGATTTAATAGTGGAAAACGTTGATACTTCAATTTGTCAAGGCCAAAGCTTGACATTTAATGGAATGACCTACACGTCGACAGGTGTATACAATGATACAATTGGGTATGTAGCTGGCAATTGTGATAGCGTTCAATATATCATCAATTTACAAATTGACAGTTTCACCATAGAGAATATAGATACTACAATCTGTCAGGGTCAAAGTATCAATATAAATTTGGTAACATATACGGAGAGTGGCTTGTATTTCGACACAGCGACATACGCTGCAAGTGGATGCGATTTCTTTCAATATGTAATCAACTTACAAATTGATAGTTTCATTATTGAGAACATTGACACTACTATTTGTCAAGGACAAAGTTTGTCTGTAAATGGAGTAACATATACATCAAGTGGTGTATATAATGATACGCTTGCTTATGCTGCGAGTGGCTGTGATAGTGTGCAATATGTGATTGACTTAACAATTGATAGCTTCCTCGTTGAGAATATAGATACGACGATTTGCCAAGGTCAAAGCTTAACTGTAAATGGAGTGACCTATACTACAAATGGAAGTTATCTAGATACTGCTTTCTTTACCTTAAGTGCTTGTGATAGCATTCAGTACAGCATTGATTTATCAATTGATAGTTTTATTATTGAAAACATCGATACGACGATTTGCCAAGGACAAAGCTTAACGGTGAATGGAGTAACATACACTGCTAATGGTTTGTATACCGATGCAGCTTCTTATGTAAGTAGTGCTTGTGATAGCATTCAATATGTGATTGATCTACAAATCGATAGTTTCACCATAGTAAATATTGATACGATTCTGTGCTTCGGTGAATCTATTGATGTGAATGGTGTTAATTATGACGCAACTGGTTTTTATCAAGACACCCTGAGTTACCCACTAAGTGGTTGCGATCAGATTCAATACAATCTTACTCTTTTAATCTTAAATGAGAAATTAGGTTTAATTGATACGGCTATTTGTGAAGGAGAGTCAATTGACGTTAACGGAACAAGCTACAATTCAACCGTTCAAGGAGCGCAGGAAGTGTTTATTGTTGGGCCACAGAATTGCGATTCAACGGTAACTATCAACTTATTAGTTAATCCATTACCAAATCTTAGTGCCTTGGCAAGCCCAGACACTATTTTCTTAGGCGGAACGGCTGAATTGACAGCCAATGGAACAGGGAATTTTGAATGGGAAGGTTCCCCAAGTGATTCTATAATCGTTGTTGATCCAACAGTGGATATGAGTTATAGTGTATTCTTGACTGACTCGAATGGATGCGTTAGTGAAAGTACAGTAACGGTTTTTGTTATTGGAGCTGGATTAGATCAAATACTAGTACCCGATGCATTCTCTCCAAATGGAGATGGAATAAATGAAATTTTTAGAGTGCTTACAGATCAATACTTTGCAGATATTGAAATGATTATTTACAACCGTTGGGGAGATATTATTCATAGAGAGAATGGTTCGCAAAATCATGGTTGGGATGGTACGTTTAATGGAGATGTGCAGCCTACAGAGGTCTATATATATCTGATTAAATTAGTCACTTTTGATGATCAAGAGTTTATCCTTTCTGGGAATGTTACCTTAATAAGATAGATTAGAAAGGGCTTAGCTAAACTAGCCCCCTTTTTAAATGTTTTATTTTTTAGTAGTTGGGAACTTACTTTTCATGTAGCTTTGTTATAAAATTATGGCACTAATCCGAACTTTATTAGATAATACACCCTCCATGGGTAAAGATTGTTGGCTAGCAGAATCGGCCACGCTTATAGGTGACGTTGAAATGGGAGACGAATGCACTATTTGGTATAATGCGGTCCTTAGAGGCGATGTAAACTGTATTCGATTGGGGAATAGAGTAAATATTCAAGACAATGCCATGGTCCATTGCACGTATAAAAAAGCAGGGACTTTTATTGGAAATGAAGTGACTATTGGACACAACGCAATTGTACATGGTTGTACCATTAAGGATAAAGCCCTGATTGGTATGGGTTCAATTGTTATGGATAATGTGGTGGTTGGAGAAGGGTCAATTGTGGCGGCAGGAGCGGTCGTTAAAGAAAATGAAATTATTCCCCCAAACACCTTGTGGGCAGGAGTGCCAGCAAAGCAGGTTAAAGTGTTAGATCCTGTGCTTAGTAAAAAGAAAATAGAACAGTTAGCAAATAATTATGTTATGTATGCTAAATGGTATAAATAGGAATGGAGAAGATGGAAGAACAGGTGGTTTTAGTTAATGACAAAGATCAAGTGCAAGGGCTTATAGGTAAAACCGAGGCACATGAGAAAGGCTTATTACATAGAGCAATAAGCATCCTTATATTCAATGATAAAGGAAATATTCTCATTCAACAAAGAGCTGATGAAAAGTATCATTGGGCGGGAATATGGAGTAATACCGTATGCACGCATCCTAGAGAAGGAGAAGGCTATCAAGAAGCGGCAGAACGTAGACTATTAGAAGAATTGGGCTTTAGTACTCCTCTTGAAGAAGTGTTCGACTTTATTTATCAAGCTAAGGACAAAGCCAGTGGCTTAACTGAACACGAATTGGATCATGTGTTTGTAGGTAAATACAATGGAGATATCCCATTCAATATTCATGAAGTTAAAGCGGTACAATGGATTCATCCAAATGCACTAATGACTGAGATAAAAGAGAACCCTGCTAAATTCTCCTTTTGGTTTAAGATTATTCTGAAGGAATTTGAACAGCGAGAGTTGTTGATTGAAAAATAAGAAGCCATAAAAAAAGAGAGCAGAAGCTCTCTTTCCAATAGCTATAATTCAGTTGCTTATTTATTGAGATAAAAAGTCATTGTTGTACTTCCATCTGATCTCACGAATTTCACTAGATAGTCTAAATTTTTATTGCCGTAAGGTTCAGAAGCATCCTCTGGATAGCTAAATCGAACGATGTCGGTATATCCGTTCCCCTCTATTTCTAGTAACATTTCAGTGTCTGTTTGCGCCCAATAGTCCTCGGCAACTCTAAATTTAGATTTTTCTTTTTCACCATTTAATTTGAAGATAACAGCTCCAATTACTCCTACTTCATTTTTTGGTGTACCTGTCCATTCAAAACTTACTGACCCCTCAATATCTTGATAGACATAAGTTTTTTCGCTTTCTTCTAGATCATCCTCAATACTTTGGTTGAGTCGAAGACCAACAATAGTATAAGAACCCTCTGGGATAACTCCGCCATTTTCAGTTCTTTCCGTGTTTGCCTTAGGTACAACAACTTGCTCCGTGTTATTTTGCTTTTTCTTCTTTTTCTGTTTGACATAAGCCTCTTGTGCTTGAATGGTCCCACACAATAGAAGGGTAATTAGAAGGGGGGTAATGGTTCTCATAGGGTTTAATAGTTTACATCAATTACGAAATTTTGCTTTTAGGCAAAATAAAGTTACTTAATTATATCCATAACACATGATGTAGCAGAGTGTTCTATTGCTTAAGGGTAATATTTAAACCAAAAAGGCTTAAATTATTTTAGTATATAATTCAACATATAAATTTTTAGATCCGTAAATAATTACGATGAAATACGTTTTTTCAATACCCACTCTAATAGTCTCCATTCTTTTAGTGAGTTGTAATAGCTCAAGCACTGAACAAGAGACATCATCAAGTTCTTAAGTAATGGAAACATCCTGCACGAACATACCTTTACCATAGCCGAGGATGGCTCAGAGGAGTTTAGACAATCCAATTACTGGGTTTATAATGAGAATGAAGAAGTACTAGAGACTTATGGCGAATTAGCTAATGGGAGCGGCTAGAGTATTAATCTGATAATTTAGCCAAACACTTAAACTAGGGGAACACCAATTAATACCCTTCATGAAAATGAGGGGTATTTGTTTAATGGGAATAACGAGCGCTCTTTACCTTGAGTTAACTTATTCCTTAGTGCGAATTAGCGAAAGCTGCACGCCTGTGCGGATGCTAAAAGTAAATGTTTTTTTAAATTGGCCTACCTTGTCCATTTATAATTAAAATTTCATTTCAAGGGATATAAATAAACGGTTCCCTCATCATCATTAATCATTAATTATGGCTAAGATATCAGATTACGTAGTAGTAAATAACGCAAAATTGACAAAGAGATACACTCAGGACAAAGTGGAAGCTGGTCATTGGGTGGAAGATTTTTTAAACGGCGACATAGACATGGTTGGCGACATTAGGGATTTCATTAAGAATATTAAAGAAGTTTGTAAGTTCGGATTTGTTGGCCACCATTATAAATTTTTCATCACTGAATTTCTACCGGAAATCATGAGCCATTCTCAAAAAATGGATGAGGCAACGATTAAAAGTCATTACGATGACCAAAATGATATTTTTAGATGGTTTTTGGGTCCAAGAATGGTTTACACTTCGGGTTATTACAAGAGCGATGATGAGACCTTAGAGCAAGCTCAAGATAACAAGTTGGACTTAGTGGCGCAAAAAATGCAATTCAAGAAAGGCGAATCGCTTTTAGATATTGGTTGTGGATGGGGAACTCTTGTAGCGCATATGGCTAAGAATTATGACATGGATACTACTGGAGTAACAATAGCCCCCGCAGGAGCAGAATGGGGTAATAAATTGATTAAAGAAAATGGCACAGAAGATCGGTCTAGAATCCTATTGATGGATTACAGGGATATTCCTAAGAGAAAATATGATAAGATTGCTTGTTTAGAAATGGCTGAGCATGTAGGGGTAAAATACTTCCAAACCTTCATGGAGCAAATTTATGATATGCTTGAGGATGACGGTATATTTTACTTGCAGATTGCCGCGCTTAGAGAAAGAAAATCCTTGCTTTGGGGTCCTGATCAGGAAACAATAGTTTGGGGCTTATTTATGAATGAATACATTTTCCCAGGTGCAGATGCTAGTATGCCTTTAAGTTGGGATTTAAGAAAAATAGAAAAAGCTGGTTTTGAAATTCAAACAGTTGAAAATGTGGGTATTCATTACCATAAAACAATAGCTGCTTGGTATGAGAACTGGTTGAGCAATAAAGATTTGGTGATTGCTAAGTATGGAGAAAAACAATTTAGAATGTATCAAATATTTTTGGCTTGGTCTGTTAGAATAGCTGAAATTGGAGGTTCTTCTGCTTATCAAATTATTTGCCATAAGAACATCAATAAAGTACCAAGAAAGAGGTATATCGGAAGATTAGCGCTTGGTGCAAATGCTAAGTTTCAAAATTCATCTTCTGTTGCTTCGGATGAAACTACAGACAAGGTGATGGAGGAGTATAAAACGAAGGAAGTAAAAACTATGGTTAAGTAAGCTAATAGTTATAGGTAATTAGAAAGCCCAAACTGATGGATATATCACTTTGGGCTTTTTTATGGGTGTCATTTGAATCAAGTCATCGCTTCGCTATAGACTTGCTCTTGCGTTTCATATTCGCTCCTTTAGAAAAAAGCCTAGATGAATTCTCTACAACTGATAACAATACAATTGAGTTCACCTTTTTTGTGACCTTATACGGCCCCCTTTAATAAATCATGGGCATCTCTTTGGATTTCATCATTATGAAATCCAAGTGCTTTGATTAGCGTGTGCTTTTTCTCTTCAATCCCTAATAATAAATCTTAAAGCATTTTTGAGGTAATCTCTTTGTCAGAACTAAGTTGCCCAACTTTATTTATCCGAGATTCTACTGGGATAAATTGATTGGTGGTTAGATTAACTCTTTTACCATCAATAATGAGTCTAAGATAAATAGGACATCATCCATTTTTATCCTTTCTGGATTTAAGTAATGTAAAGGGGTGTGAAAATGTTTTGTTAAGACTCATAGTAGTATGTTTTGAGTCCCCCAACCCTAAAAATAGGTAAGCTAATTGTTGACCTAAAGCTCTATTTATTGCCTGTATAAGGGCGTAATTGGATAGCTGTCATAGCAAGAGTAAATTCTAATGTAACCGTTGATATACTTGAGTAGGCACATAAAAAAAAGCCCCTCATTTGCATGAAGAGCTTTAAAAAGTAGGGGTGAAAAGATTCGAACTTTCGACCCCCTGGTCCCAAACCAGGTGCGCTAACCGGGCTGCGCTACACCCCTATTTTATTTTTTCGTTTTTCACTCTGCGGAGAGACAGGGATTCGAACCCTGGGTACCCTTTTGAGGTACGCTTATTTAGCAAACAAGTCCTTTCGGCCACTCAGGCATCTCTCCGTTGTTTTTAAGAACGGACGGCAAAGTTAATGTAAATTTTGGATTTACAAAACCTTTTTAACCAATATTCATTTGAATTTTCTTCTGAATGTCATCCACGTTTTCTTTGAACTCTGGATCCGTATCTAAAAGGTTCTGAACAGCTTGACAAGAGTGAATCACCGTACTGTGATCTCTGCCGCCAAAGTGCTTGCCAATGACCTTCAAAGAGTTCTTCGTATAGTTCTTCGCTAAGTACATAGACAATTGTCTTGCTTGTACAATAGAACGCTTTCTTGTTTTTTCTTTCAGTTTCTCTATGCTGATATCGAAATACTCGCATACCGTCTTCTGAATGTAATCAATAGATACTTCACGACTTACACTCTTCACGAAGTTCTTGATGATCTTCTTAGCTAAGTCTAAATCAATTTCTTTCTTGTTCAATGAAGACTGAGCCAACAATGAAATTAAAGCACCTTCTAATTCTCTGATGTTTGTGTTGATGTTATAGGCTACAAACTCAACTACTTCTCTCGGTAATTCAATGCCATCTGAATACATTTTCTTCTCCAATATAGCAATTCGAGTTTCGAAATCTGGAATTTGAACATCTGCACTTAATCCCCATTTGAAACGTGATAACAATCGCTCTTCCATTCCTTCTAAATCTCTAGGAGGGCGGTCAGAAGTTAATACTAACTGCTTCCCACTTTGATGTAAGTGATTGAATATGTGAAAGAAGATGTCTTGTGTTTTTTGCTTGTTCGCGAAGAACTGAATGTCATCGCAAATCAATACGTCGATAAGCTGATAGAAATGCACGAAGTCATTAACTGCGTTATTCTTTAAAGCATCGATAAACTGATTGGTAAATTTTTCAGAAGAGACATACAATACCGTCTTGTTAGGCATCTTTTTCTTAATCTCATTTCCAACAGCTTGTGCTAAGTGTGTTTTACCTAGACCCACTCCTCCCCAAATAACTAATGGGTTGAAAGCGGTGCCTGCTGGTTTTTGCGCTACGGCATATCCTGCAGATCGTGCTAGACGATTACAATCGCCTTCGATATAGTTATCAAAGTTGTAATTGCGATTCAATTGAGAATCAATATTCACTTTTTTCAAACCCGGAATAATAAATGGGTTCTTTATATTTTTTCCAATTACCATAGGAATGGTAGATTCTTGATTTTCTGAATTGCCAGTGTTGTAATTAGGATACTCAATGGTATATGGTCCAGAATTGTTATTGCTATTCTCCACAACGATACGATACTCTAATCGGGCGTCTTCTCCTAGTTCTCTTTGAATAGTTTTTCTTAACAAGGTCACATAATGTTCTTCCAACCATTCGTAAAAAAATTGGCTAGGAACCTGGATAGTAAGTACTTTCTCTTTCAATCCAACAGGGACAATTGGCTCAAACCAGGTCTTATAACTTTGGATGCTAACATTATCCTGAATTATTTTAAGTGCGCTGCGCCAAATGGTGTCGTGAGTTTTTGTCATAATTTGGGTTGTTGTTTGTTGTTTGGGTGTTTATCAACATTTCGTATTAATGATGTAAAAGTGCTGAAAATATTGTTTAAAAAAAACTTATTTTACTATTGTTTTTCTAGAAAAAATAACAGGGGGGTTTTTTTTCAATATTTTTCTTTTATCCTTTACCATGGTGACATCAAGTCTCCCCAAATTTATACCTGCCCAACCTACTTGATTTATCACTACTGGAGTGCCTTTCAAGTTATTAACAATCATGGGTTTATCGAGGAAGGTATGCGTGTGTCCACCGATGATGATATCAACATTTTCAGTGCTTTGAGCTAAAATTAGGTCAGATACTTTTTTACTCTTATAACTTAAGCCAAGGTGTGATAAACATATAATTAAATCACAGTTTAAGTCATTTTTCAGTAAACTAGCTGTCTCATTGGCCGCGCTGATCGGATTTTCATACTTTATGTCTCCAAATAATTTATCTGGCACTAATCCATCCAATTCTATCCCTACACCAAAAACCCCAAGCTTAATATCTCCTTTTTCAAAAACTTTATAAGGTTTAATATGATCCTGAAGAGCTGAATTACTCAAATTGTAATTGGTATTCAAAAATGGAAAATTGGCAAGAGGCAATTGCTTGATTAATCCGTCAACGCCTGCATCAAAATCATGATTACCTAAAGTAGTGGCGTCATACCCCATTTCACTCATCAACTTAAACTCTAACTCTCCTCCATACATATTAAAGTAAGGAGTGCCTTGAAATATATCTCCAGCATCTAATAAAAGAACTTGATTATCTTCTTTTCTAATCTGCTCAATCAGATGGGCTCGTTTTGCCATTCCTCCTAAACCTGCATATTTGCTTCCCGTGGGAAAAGGATCAATTCTACTATGGGTGTCATTGGTATGCAGAATAGTCAACTTAACAAAATCTTCATGCGACCCGCCAGCTAGTAATTCAAAAGGCAAACTTGTAGCTCCTAAAGCGATGCCTGCTGCGCTCAATCTTTTTATAAACGATCGTCTATTCATTGCTTATTCGAATTTCATCGTTAACCTGTAATTCATCTCCGTATTCATGAACGCGTCTAAAATAATCCATAAAGGCATCCCTTAACAACACGTTAGTGTTTGTTTGTTCAAGTCCTTTAAGCATATTTAAGTGGTCTCCACCGTTTGCCAAATAATCTGAAATAGCCACGGAGTATTCTTTTTCAAGTTCTAAAGCAGCTCCGTTAATCATGACTTGACTAGCTTTTCCATTTTTAATGGTAAAACTAACACCAGAAACGGGCCAACCACCACCACCAGCAATAGCATCAAATACTTCCTTCAATTTGGACCCTTTTAAACGCATGACTACCAAATAATTGTCGAAGGGCATGACTTCATATACATTGCCAATACTCACATTTCCTTTACTTATACTGGGCACTCTAATGCCTCCATAATTCATAATCCCAATGTTAATGTCTTCGCTTATATAGGTAGAAGCCATTTCTCTTGTTGCATCTGCAAGTAGATTTCCAAGAGGAGAAGAGGGTTGTGCTTTGAGGATATCACCACGGGCTACCACAATCATTTTATTCATAGAAGCTTCCAATTCGGTGCGGTACGGCAGAATTTCTTCTTCAATACCTTCATCTTGCTCTGTATATGAATCCGTAAATTTTTGTTGAGTATCCTCAAAGTCATATATGGTAAACGAACGATTGCAAGCTGCCAAGCCCACACTTATCATGCTGAATAACAGAAGCGCTCTCACTATATAAACAAGGTTTTAACTTCCACTTTAATCACTTCATTTACTTTTTGCGGGGTCATTAGTTCTTCATCTTCCATATAAGCTTCAACGATTAACTTGCCTAAGTCATAGGCCACTGCACCATCATCTAATTGCTTAGAAAGGCTATTTACTAGGTTGGCAAATGAATTTTTGTACGCGACTACCGCTCCCCAAACTCTGTTTGATACATAAACCTGCTGAGTAATGTTATGTTCAAATTCACTTTGAATGGATTGTATTAAAGCTATCTTCAACTGCTTCGCAGTCATTCCAGGATGAGTAACTCGAGGAATTAGGTGTTCTGGCGAAACTCGATTGATAAATAAAGTTAGCCGCTCGTAAGCCTGTAACTTGAGTGGTACGATGTCCTTAGAGTTTATAGATTTCATCTCTAACAATTTCAACTTATAGTTGTTTTCATTGTGCGTACGCATCATAATATAGACCACCAATGCCACTACAAGAGCCGGAAGGGTATATTTTAGTAGTTCAAGTAGTATTTCCATAGTCTAGTAATTATGTATATTTGTGACAGAATATTGTGCAAATTAAAAAATAAAATCTCTAATGGACAAAGTTATAAGCGAATTAGCAAAAAAAGTACCCTTAAAATTTAGTTCAACGGCTCTAGCTGAAATTAAAAGGCTTTCTTCTCTTGAAGAAGAAGGTGAGATTTTATTTGTTGGAGTAAAAAATGGGGGATGCTCAGGTTTCTCGTATGTTTTTGAGTTTAAGCAAGTAGAAGAAAGTTATACTATATATAATGTAGAGGATTTTCAGTTAGCTATTAACGATGAGGACTTACAATATATCAATAACCTTTTCATCGATTATGAACAAGGCCTAAATAATCGCGGATTCACATTTGAAAATCCGAATGCGGATACAACATGTGGTTGTGGAACTTCGTTTGCTTAATAAAGCTACCATGAAGAGGCTACTTTCCTTACTAATCCTTTTTATTAATGGCGTTCAATTGAATGCTCAGCTCACTACTATTAATCAAGCCATCATTAATGCTTATGCTGCGGTAACTGAGGTAGATTTCTGCACGAATGCTATGGATGTAGCAAATAACGCAGAAAACAATTTTAGTGTTGGAGAAAAAGTGCTCATTGTTCAAATGAAACGGGCTCAATTAGACCCTCAACAGAATGCCAATTTTGGCAAGGTCTTGGATTATGACGCTGCGGGAAGTTATGAATACAATTTTGTGAAGTCCATAAATTTTGGAAACATCGATGGTATCCAATTTGAAAACACCCTTCTTCATCCATATAATACTTTAGGTAAAATTCAGATAATTAGTGTTCCTGAATATGTGGATGTTGAATTTCAAGCAACATTAACCGCTATTCCATGGGATGGAGAATTAGGCGGTATCATTGTTTTTGAGGCTTCTGGGAATGTAGACCTTCAAGCCAATATATTTCTAGATGAAATAGGATTTCGAGGAGGATTGTATAGTAATGACAATAGCTGCTACACCACGCTTGGTGGATATCAGGGCTATTCATGCCCAGACGCTGACGAATGTGGAGCCTACAAAGGAGAAGGTTTAGGCTTAGACTATGATGCTCAACTTAGAGGTCGAGGAAGAAATGCCATGGGCGGCGGTGGTGGTAATGATCACAATGCTGGTGGTGGTGGTGGTGCAAATGGCGGAGCTGGTGGTAGAGGTGGAGATAATGATTTGAATACCCAGTTTTGTGATGGTCAAGGTGGATTTGGAGGAGAAAAAAATTCATTGGGAACAAGTAATAATCGCATCCTCATGGGTGGCGGTGGCGGTGCTGGAGATAGTAATAACAATAGTGGAACACTTGGGGGTAACGCTGGTGGAACATTAATTATAAATGCCAATTCCATAAGCTCGAATGGATTTCAAATTAATGCAAATGGACAAGTTGCAGATCTTGCCGCTGTTGATGGTGCCGGCGGCGGCGGTGCCGGCGGAACAGTCATTTTAAATGTCAACACTTACGAAGATGTATTAATAGTAAATCTCAATGGCGGTGATGGAGGAGATAACTCAGATAACACGAACTGTCCAGGAGTAGGTGGCGGCGGTGGCGGCGGTACTATCTGGATTCAACAGCCCAGTTCACTTCCTGTTACCATTACATTGAATGCAAACGGTGGCTTAAAAGGGGATTACACCTCTAACTTGTGTAGCGGATTAAGCTTGTTTGCCGAAGATGGCGAGGAGGGTGTTTTTGCTTTTAATTATGCGCCAGTGTTAAGTAGTGTAGAATTTATTGCAACAGAACTTTCAGCGGGCACAGGAGCTATAATTTGTGCTGGGGAAGAAACTCCCTTGACTTCTACAGTGGTTTCTAGTGAAAATCCGGTATTTAGTTGGGTTTATCAAGGCAATGATATTTCCACTCAGAATGATTTGGCTGTTTCTCCATTAACGCAAGGCGTAAATGAATATATTGCTACTGCACAATGGGAAGTGTTTGGACAACTATGTAAGGAGGAAGAAACGGTAAGTATTATTGTTAAGAATCCGGATATTACGATTGTGGCAAGTCCTACTGTGGCCGTTGAGCTTGGAGAACCTGTTTTTCTAAATGCCGTGGTAAGTCCTGCAAGTCTAAATTACACCTACAGATGGGATCCTGACTATGTCAATCCAAATGATGAAAGAAATGCAGTTGTTGAACCATTGGAAAGTGGAGATTTTTGTATTACGATTACGGATGAAATAGGCTGTGAGAAAACAGAATGTGTTTTCATTACTGTATTGTTGCCTTTCACAGGCGCACCAGATGCTTTCTCACCAAATGGAGATTATGTAAATGATGTGTTTAAAGTTCTACCTGAGCCTCAGCTAGTTCAAACTAGTTTGAAGATTTTCAATAGATGGGGCGACAAGCTTTATGAAAGCGGTTCCATTTTTGAATGGAATGGAATGCTGAATGGGGTGTCTCAAAACTCGGATGTATATATTTGGGTAGCAGACTTTGAACATCGAAATACTGGAGAGAAAAGTACACAAGACGGTTATTTGACTTTAATAAAGTAATGAGTTCTTTCCGAACAATAGCAGCCATTAAGCAGGCAGATTTTAGCATTGACTATAAAAATCAAATTGCCTTGATGGGTTCGTGTTTCTCTAATCACATTGCTCTAAAATTAGAAGAAAGGAAGTTTAAGGTTTTAAGAAACCCTTATGGGATCATTTTTAATCCTACGGCTCTTTCTCGTTCGATTAATGAAATTATAGATCATAAGGTTTATGACGAATCTCACCTGGTATTTCATGATGAACTTGAGCATAGTTTAAATCATCATTCCGAATTTTCGCATCCAAACCCGGATCAAGTTGTTAGGCAAATTAACGAGCGTATTAATCAAGCATATTCATTTTTGAAGTCAGCTGAAGTGCTTTTCCTGACTATTGGAACAGCATGGGTTTATAGTTATGAAGGCGAAGTGGTGGCAAACTGTCATAAAATCCCTAATCACCAGTTTGAGAAGAGACTGTTGAGTATAGAAGAAATTGTGGAGTCATTCACGAAGGCTTTAGACCGTTTGAAGACCTTTAACCCTAATCTAAAAGTAATTTTCACGCTTAGTCCTGTGCGACACTTAAAAGATGGTTTTGAGGAGAACAGCGTGAGTAAAGCAATATTACGAGCGGCGATTCATCAAATTCAACAAAAAGACAAGGCCGTCGGTTATTTTCCCTCTTATGAAATCATGATGGATGATTTACGGGATTATCGGTTTTACGAAAAAGATATGTTGCATCCTAATGCACAAGCGGTGGATTATATCTGGGAGAATTTTTGTCAAAAGTATATGAGTAAATCCACTCAAGAACTCATGGGTCGCATGGAAAATCTTCAGGCAGCCATAAATCATCGACCTCGATTTCCAGACTCTGAAGCCCATCAAAAGCATGTAGCTTTTATAGAACGGGAGAAAAAAGAGCTAGATGAATTACTCTTTTCTAATCAATAGAATTCATACTTACGTTTCATTTTTTGTTTACTTTGTGAAATCATAATTTTAAAATTCAATGGAAAAAGAAAGTAGCATAGGTTTTTTTGAAAAGTATTTAACAGTTTGGGTCTTTTTATGCATGATAATAGGGGTTCTTTTATCTCAGTTTTTCCCTAATGTTAGTCAAGGTTTAAATGAATGGAAAATTGGTGAAGTGTCAATTCCCATCGGGATTTGCCTTTTCTTAATGATGTACCCTGCCTTACTCAACTTTCAAATGAAGGAAGTTAAAAAGCTGACTAAGGCACCAAAACCAATCCTGATTACCTTGTTCTCCAATTGGATAATTGCGCCAATCGTAACCGTTATTCTGGCACATTATTTTTTGGAAGGTCACGACCAACTCATCGTAGCTTTAATTCTTCTAGGTGCCAGCCCTTGTACAGCCATGGTTATTGTATGGGGTGATTTAGCAAAAGGGAATCAAGAGCAAAATGTGATTACTACCAGCATAAACACCATTACGATAATGCTTTTTTATGCTCCAGTTGTTGTTCTATTAACTGGAATTCAAGGGATTGCTATTGACAAGTGGGAGCTTTTTGTATCGGTTTTAGTCTTTATAGGAATTCCTTTAATAGCGGGATTAATCTCGAAAAAAGCAATTACTAAAAGAAAAGGCTTAGACTGGTTTAATAACACCTATAGACCTGCCGTTGGGAAAGTCTCTATAGTTGCCTTGTTAACTACCTTAATCGTTTTGTTTGCTTTGAACGGAGATGTGTTACTTCAAAACCCAAAAGAAATGGGACTGGTTTCTATCCCCTTATTAATAGGCTTTTTCATTGTTGTTGGCTTAAACATCCTAATTACAAAAGTCTTCAATTTAAGATATAAGGAAGCTGTAATTTCTGTAATTATTGGATCCTCAAGCCATTTTGAAATTGCCATTGCTACTGCAATTGGCTTATATGGCTTAAATTCACAGGCTGCTTTAGGTACAACTATGGGCTTGTTTTGGGAAGTACCAGTAATGCTGGGCTTAGTGTATCTAGGCAAATACCTTGGTCGCAAAGGATTTTGGAAATAAGGATCAGATTTGACTTTGTTTTGGATCGCTAGCGTAACACGTTAGGTCATAATTGATAGTTGAAAGAATAAATTCGTAAATTATTACAACAGAGTTGCATTAATTGTTTAGTTTTACATTCGAGTTTAAATTAAACAACACAAATTCTTCCTCGTTTCATGTAAATCTCTTTATCTTCGGCCATACTGAACAACTATGAAAAGAATTATACTTAGTGCATTTACCGCTTTATTTTTTATTGCTTTTACGCAAGCCCAATGCCCCTCTGGAGAGCTAGATGTGACCATGGAAATTAGCACGGATAATTGGGGATATGAAACCTATTGGGAAATTGTTCCCTTTGGAAACGCTTGTGGATCTGGAACAATCGCTAGCGGCGGAAATGCGGCCCAAGTGGGATGTGGAGGCGGAGGCCAAACCAATGCAACTACTGGAAATGGGTATGCAAGCAATTCAACAATTAATGAAGGTCCTTGGTGCTTGACAGCAGGTGCATTTTACGATTTATTTTTAGTCGATGATTTTGCTGATGGTGGAGCAGAGACCGTTATAGAAGTTGAAGGTTTTGAAATTGAAAGCTTTACCGCTAGCGGAGGAAGTTCTTCATTTACATTTGAAGTTAAAGAACTAGCCATGTTGGATTTAGGGGTGTTTCATAGTTTTGTGTTCGATTATGCAGTAATAGGTGCAGTGGATATTCAAGCTGATTTTATTAATAAAGGACAAAACACAATCAACTCATTTGATTTTAATTATTCCGTAGACGGAGGAACTGCTATTAGCCAATCTTTTACTGGATTGACATTAGCTACTGGTGAGAAAATTGACTTTATGCATAATACTCCATGGGATGCACCAGCTATTGGCGCATACAATGTGGAAGTTTGGATTAGTAATGTAAATGGGCAAGCGGCAGATGAAAACCCTTCAAACGATAATTTCCCAAAGACGGTTACAATCTCTGCGCCTCAACCTCAGATTTTACACTCTTATTCAACCCAGCCTTACTCAATTGAGGAAATTGCCAATTCTAGTGATCAAGTAAATCACCCAAGAGATTTAGATTTTCATCCTAACCTAGATGCTAAGGAATTATGGGTAATCAATATGGGTACTGAAAATTCAGGTGGTAGCTCAGTGACTATTAAAAATGCTGGTGAAGCTGGTCAAACTGAACAATATGTACAAGATGGAAACGCTTGGCACTTTATGTCATTACCTACAGCAATATGTTTCGGAGAAAATGGAAATTGGGGAAGTACAGCAGGTGTTTTGGATGCCAATCATGGTGGAGGAACATTTACAGGACCAAGTTTATGGAGCAGCGACCTTTCTATTTATGGTATAATTGGTAATCCTCCAACACCGGAATTTAACGGAAGCCATTTAGATATGTTACATGGTAGTCCTTATACGATGGGAATGGCTCATTTGGAATACAACACATTCTTCGTTTTTGATGCTCATAATAATGAAATTGTGAAGTATGCTTTTGAAGGAGATCACGGACCTGGAAAGGACGATCATGCGAATGGAGAGTTGTCGAGATATAGCGAAATTTTTGTTGAACGAGATGGATTAGAAGTTCCTAATCACATGGTAATTAATAAAGAAAATGGCGAATTGTATTTCGCTGATCACAAAAATTCAAAAGTGGTAAGGTTGGATGTAAATTCAGGTACGGTTGGTACTAATCTTCCTTTAGTTAATGAAAGCTTGGCAGTGCACCAAGAAATGAGCGGAGCGGACTTCGGAGATTTAATTACAACGGGAATCACAACACCTTGTGGTATTGATGTAGTTGGAGATCGATTAGTTGTTGGGGATTATGATAACGGGAATATTCTTATTTATAATGTTTCTGGAACATCTGCCTCTTTATTGACGACCATTAATACTGGTGCAACTGGTTTAATGGGATTGAAAGTCGGTCCAGAAGGACGAATTTGGTATGTAGATGCAGAAGCAAATACAGTAAACAAGATTAATGTTCAAGCTGTGCCAGATACGGCAAGCGTAGGTATTTTAGATTTGGAATTAGCCGGCTTAATTTCAGTTTATCCAAATCCAACTTCAGATATCCTTACTATTGAATTGCCAGCTGATAAATACGAAATTTTTCAAATCAATCTATACGATATCTTAGGAGTTCGAATAGCTGGATATGCTAAATTCGAAAATCAGAGCTTGCGTATCAATATGGCTAACTATGCCTCAGGAAGCTACTTCTTAGAAGTGAAAACTGCGAAAGGTAGTGCTACCAAGCAAATAGTTAAACATTAATAATTAATTATATGAGGTTCTTGTTTATTGGGGTGTTGAGCTGCTTATCTTTGCTAAGTGTTTCGGCACAAAACAAGCAGGGAGAACCTTGTTATTTTGATGCCGTTAATGCTGTCAAAAATTCTTCAGCAATTAACGAGATTATACTTACCTATATTCAAGAAAATAAGAATGATTCAAAATCAGGTAGTACTGATATACGCACTATTCCTATTGTGGTTCATGTAATACATGATGGAGCTTCATCCAATATTTCTATAGCTCAAATTGAGAGCCAAATCCAAGTACTCAATGAGGACTTTGGTAAAATTGAGTTTAGTAATGGCGATGGAAGTGGAGTAGATACTAGAGTTCGGTTTTGTCTGGCGCAATTGGACCCAGGGGGTAATTGTACTAATGGGATTGTGCGCATTCAAACCCCACTTGCCAATCATTCTGCTGTTCAAAGAGGAAAGCTCAAAGAGCTTAGTTTTTGGGACAATACTAAATATTTAAATATTTATGTTGTCAAAAGTATAAGTGGGAATGTAGCGGGTTATGCCTCTTTTCCTGGAGGGCCTGCTAATGAAGATGGGATTGTTGTTCAGCAAAATTATTTTGGATCTACAGGCACTGCAAATGGATTAGGAAGAACACCTACACACGAGGTAGGTCACTGGTTAGGTCTTTACCACACTTTTAATAATGGCTGAAAATCGGTAACAATATTATAACAGAGGCTTGTGAAATAATAAAGCCCCTTGAAAATAGGGGCTTTACCAGCTGAAAAACAGCTCTTTAGGTGGTGGTGCCTGCTGGAATCGAACCAGCGACACAAGGATTTTCAGTCCTTTGCTCTACCAACTGAGCTAAGGCACCCGCCTTTTAAAGGATTGCAAAGGTAAAATATTATTTTATTTAAACACAAAAAAAATGAATAGAAATTTTTATTAAATGCAGTTGTATATTTGCTATATAATTAGATCTTAATGAGAATCGTAATTGCAGGAGCTGGAGATGTGGGCATTCATCTCGCTAAACTTCTGGCCCAAGAGAAACAAGACACCGTAATCATCGATAAAAATTCGGAGCGGTTACAATACGTTGAAAATCACTTAGATGTATTCACTATAAAGGGGGATGCAACATGTCCACTTATACTGAGAGAGGCAAAAGTTGAAAGGGCTGCCTTGTTTATTGCGGTGACTTCTACTGAGGCACACAACATAACGAGCTGCATCTTGGCGAAGAAAATGGGAGCAAAACAAACCATTTCTAGAATTAGTAATGCTGAATATCTCAATAAAGAAACTGGATTAGATCTTAATGAATTAGGTATCGATTTCATGATTTCACCGGAAAAACTGGCGGCTTTGGAGATTGAAAGACTAGTGAGTAGAAATGCTTTCACAGATAGTTTTGAGTTCGATGAAGGGAAATTGCACTTAGTAGGAATTCACCTGGAATCTCAATCGCCTTTAGTTGGAAAGCAACTTGAAGAAACATCATACTTAAATCCAGATAGCAATTATATAGCTGTGGCCATTAAGAGGAAATCTACCATACTGATACCTAGACGAACCACCTACTTTGAAGAAGATGATTTTGTCTATTTTGTTTCGAAGCAGGAAGGAGTTCAAGAAATTAGCAAATTGAGCGGTCGAGGGAAGCTTAAGAGTAACCGTGTTATGATTTTGGGTGGAAGTAGAATTGGCGTTAAAACCGCCGAAGCTTTGTCAGATAAGTATAATGTTAAAATTATTGAGCAAGATCAACATAAGTGCTTCGATATCACAGATAGATTACAGAATGTATTGGTAATTAACGGTGATGGTCGTGACGTTGAGCTACTTCGAGAAGAGGATATCACAGAAATGGATATTTTCATAGCTGTAACGGGAAGCTCATCAACTAATATTATGGCTTGCCTAGTTGCAAAAGCGCAAGGCGTTACTAAAACCATCGCTTTGGTGGAAAATATCGATTATATACAACTGTCGCAGATGGTAGGAATAGATACCATGATCAACAAAAAGTTGATAGCGGCAAGTAATATCTTCCGTCATATCCGAAAAGGGGAAGTACTTTCCTTAACGAATATTCACGGGGTAGATGCTGAAGTGCTTGAATTCCGAGTTATAGAAAAATCAAAAGTAGCTAAGAAACCAATTCGCGACATTCAATTTCCAAAAGGAGCTATTATCGGAGGAGTAATCAGAAACAATCAGGGAATGATTACCCTAGGTGATTTTCAAATAGAAGAAGGTGATCACGTAGTGGTGTTTGCGATGAATGAATGTATCCAAAAAGTAGAAGATTTCTTCAAATAACTTAGCATGAAGTTAAACTGGAAAGTAATTGTAAGTTTTTGGGGCGCGTTGCTCATGCTTAACGGTGTTTTTATGTTTATTGCCATTATTCCAGGCGTACTCATGCATAATGACTTTGGCTGGAAAGCGCTGCTAATCTCTGGGGTTATCAATATTTTTATTGGGGGCTTAATGCAGTTATTTACCAGAACGGAAAACAAGAACATCGCCAAGCGAGAGGGCTTTCTAATTGTATCCCTAGGGTGGATTTTCTTGACCTTAGGAGGATGTATACCTTACATAATCAGCTCAACAATCCCTTCATTACCATCCGCTATATTTGAAACCATTTCAGGATATACAACCACCGGCGCATCCGTATTAAACGATATCGAATCAGTTTCTCCAGCTATATTGACCTGGCGGAGTATGACGCATTGGATTGGGGGTATGGGAATTATCGTACTAACCGTAGCCATCTTACCTATTTTGGGTATTGGAGGCATGCAGTTGTTCGCCGCTGAAGCTCCTGGAGTAACTACAGATAAATTGCACCCAAGAATTACAGAGACCGCCAAGCGTTTATGGTTTATCTATGTGGGACTAACATTCGCGGAAACTATATTATTGAAACTAGCTGGCATGAAATGGTTCGACGCCATCAACCATAGTATGGCTACTGTTTCAACCGGTGGATTCTCTACAAAGAATGAAAGTATTGCAGCCTTTGATAGTCCCTTGATTGAGTATATTATTATCTTTTTCATGTTTCTTTCAGGGGTAAATTTTGCCTTGACTTATTGGGGCTTAAAAGGAAAATTAGACAAGGTTTATAAAAATCAAGAGTTTAGATTTTATTTTGTCATGACTCTATTTATCACCGCAATATGCACGGTAGTTCTGATGGTCAATAGCTCCTTGGATTGGGGCTTTGAAGAAACCTTCAGAAAGAGCCTTTTTCAAGTCATCGCTTTTATCACTACCACTGGATTTGTAACCGCAGATTTAACGAATATACAAGGCGCATCTGTACTCAAGGTAATTTTCTTCTTTCTATTATTTATGGGCGGTAGTGCAGGGTCAACAGCAGGGGGAATTAAGATTGTTCGCCACTTAGTGATCTTCAAAAATTCATGGTTGGAGTTTAAACGTTTATTGCATCCGTCTGGCATTATTCCGGTACGCTACAATGGCAATTCTGTTCATGGTCGTATTACCTTCAACGTGATGGCCTTTATCATTATTTACTTGATAATCTTTGGATTTGGTAGTATCGTAATGTCGATGACAGGGCTGGATTTTGAAACATCGATAGGAGCTGCAGCTACTAGTTTAGGGAATGTGGGTCCATCTATTGGAGGCGTCTGCCCAACTTGCAACTTTTCAGGGATCTCAGCTTTTGGTAAGCTTTTCCTTTCTTTATTGATGCTTATCGGTCGTTTAGAAATATTTACGGTTTTAATTCTATTTACGCCGTTCTTCTGGAAAAGAGCTTAGGCTAAAACACTATGGCTAGAACGAGTATCAAACTCAGGAACTTCAAGAGCCAATATTTCGTTATCTTATTTCACCTCATAAAAGAAAGGAATAGCCATGTTAAATTGGAACGATATCATCAAATTTGCAAGCCACGGAAATCCAACACCAAGTAGAAGAGTGGAAAAGACGGCAGAAGAATGGAAGCAGATTCTAAGCCCTGAACAATTTCAAATAGCTCGTTTAAAAGGAACAGAACGCCCGCATACCGGAGCGCTTTGTAGTTCGCATGACGCCGGAAAATATGCCTGTATCTGTTGCGATACCGAATTGTTTGATTCAACGATTAAGTTTGAATCAGGTTCCGGGTGGCCAAGCTTTACTCAGCCCATCGAAGTCCATGCTATTCAATATGAAAAAGATACAGCTATGGGAATGATAAGAGTGGAAGTAATGTGCAATGTTTGTGATAGCCATTTGGGTCATGTGTTTCCTGATGGACCAGAACCAAGCGGACTGAGATATTGTGTAAATTCAGAATCAATAAAACTAATAAAGGAGTAATAATGAATAAGCAGGTAGCAACAGTTGGCGGAGGATGTTTCTGGTGTATAGAAGCAGTTATGCAAAGATTAGGTGGGGTAGAGGCTGTAATGTCTGGCTATGCCGGAGGAAACGCTCCCGGTAAACCAACATATAGAGAAGTATGCTCGGGCCTAACGGGTCATGCGGAAGTAACTCAAGTAAGTTTTGATGCAGATGTAATTTCTTATGAGGACTTACTAAAGATTTTCATGACAAGTCACGATCCTACAACCTTAAACAGACAAGGTGGTGATAGGGGTACACAGTATCGCTCTACTATTATGTTTCACGATGAAGAGCAAAAGGAAGCAGCAGAAAAAGTGATTGAAGATTTGAAAACTTATTATTCGGACCCTATTGTAACGACATTAGAGGCCTTGGATGTATTCTATGAGGCAGAAGAGGAGCATTGGAATTATTACAATGATAATCCAGATGCTGGATATTGCCGAGCGGTTATCGACCCTAAAGTTGCTAAGCTTCGTGCGATGTACGCGGATAAATTAAAGTAAACTAAAACCTACAACTATGTTGTTAGATAAGATAAAAGCCTACTTCACCAAGAAGAGTAAAGAAGAAGAAACCGGACTCGCACCCGAAGGGATATGTCCAAATTGTTGGGGATATACGGAATGGAAATTATTATACAGAAATAAAAGACAGACATATTCTGCCTAATACTAGCGAGTTTAACAGTTTTGTTAAAAATATAGCTGATAAAGTGGATAGCGACATGCACCGGCACGGGACAAAGTATGTTTGCGAATTTTGTAAAACAGAGTTTTAAGGAAAATAAACATGCCCAAAATTAAAGACATATCGCTTCATAGTTTATTCACGAATGAGTTGCCAGGAGATGAGAATGAAACCAATACGCGAAGACAAGTTCATAATGCTTGCTACTCCTTCGTTGAGCCCTTAAAGCCTGCTACTCCCTCGTTGGTCATTGCTTCTGAAGAATTGGCCAATTCCTTAGGGATTGATGATGTCAACTCGGATGAATTTGTGTCATTGATGACAGGAAAGACCCTAGCGGCTAATGGCAAGCCTTATGCGATGTGTTATGGTGGTCATCAGTTTGGACATTGGGCAGGACAACTAGGCGATGGAAGAGCTATCAATATAGGTGAAATTAATGCAGATGGAAAATCGTGGGTGTTGCAACTAAAAGGAGCTGGACCGACACCATACTCAAGAGGCGCTGATGGATTAGCTGTTTTAAGATCCTCAGTGAGAGAGTTTTTATGTAGTGAAGCCATGTTTCATTTGGGAGTGTCTTCAACAAGAGCCTTGTCTTTATCATTGTCGGGTGAAGAGGTCATGCGAGATATGCTTTATGATGGAAATGCTGCCTTTGAAAAAGGAGCAATTGTTTGTAGAGTTTCAGAAAGCTTCATCCGTTTTGGAAACTTTGAGCTGTTTAGTGCCAGACAGGATATAGAGAATTTGAAAGTATTAGCAGACTTTACAATCAAACATTTTTATCCAGTATTAAAAGGAGAAGGGAAAGACCTTTATTTGGCCTTTTTTGAATCCGTAGCAAGGCGAACCAGTCAAATGATAATTGATTGGCAGCGAGTAGGTTTTGTGCATGGAGTAATGAACACCGATAATATGTCGATTCTAGGACAAACCATAGATTATGGTCCGTATGGTTGGTTAGAAAACTATGACGAGGAATGGACGCCGAATACTACTGACCGTGAACACAGAAGATACCGCTTTGGCAATCAGGGCTCAGTAGCTTTATGGAATCTAACTCAATTAGCGAATGCCTTATATCCTTTAATTGAAGATATTCCATCTTTGGAGAAGATCTTGGATGAATATAGAAGTAACTACGTGAAGGCTCATTATCAAATGCTGAACAGTAAGTTAGGATTGACGGACTTGAACAAAGAAGATGAAGCGCTTAATAAGCAACTACATCTTTTAATGACGAATACCCAAACTGACATGACTATTTTCTATCGACAATTGAGCCAATTGAATATAGATAATCCACAGAAGCATATGCAATTGATTCGATCAGCTTCTTACATAGGAGATGCTGTTTTTAATGAAAACAAAGCGGATTGGAAAACTTGGTTAAGTAGCTACGCCAATAGATTGAAAGAGGAGGGTTTGGATGCCGATACTCTAGTAAAGAATATGCACGCAGTAAATCCAAAATACGTGCTCAGAAACTATATGGCTCAGTTAGCCATAGACGAAGCAGATAAAGGAAATTACGCGCTCATTCACGAGTTACATAATTTGCTTAAACACCCCTACCATGAGCAAGTTGGCAAAGAGAAATGGTTTGCCATGCGACCGAATTGGGCCTTAGACAAAGTAGGTTGTTCTCAGTTATCTTGTAGTTCATAGATATAGACTTGCTAGGTCTTTGAGACCTAGTAAGTCTCAGACCTACTAAGTTTTCTAAACTTAGCAGACCTCAAACACCCCCAACCCCTTCCAATAGGGGATTAGCTAGTGCATTTTATATATTCTCAAAAAGTAAAACTCGAGTTAGGTTCTATGCTCAACTTTATATACAAATACGGAATGAAAAGTTTCCCTCCTCGGAGGGGTTAGTGGGGGTTCTCTCTTGAGGTTGGTATCCTCCTAGACTTGCTAGGTATCAAAGACCTAGTAAGTCTAACAATTCTCGAGTGAGCTTGCAGCTCGTGTCTTAGCTTATATCTCTAACTACCTTTTTTGAAGTACAATACTCTTCATTTGAGTACCTCCTCTTACAACTAGGAAGTACACTCCAACTTGCTTGATTACTTCTTCAGTTGAAAGATTCATGCTTTGTTGGCCAGCATCAAAATGATTCGAATAACTAAGCAACTCTTTACCTAGTAAATCAAGAACAGAAAAGTGAAGTTCTGTAGATTCCTGCAAGGAGAAGCTTAACTTAATTTTATCTTCAAAAGGATTGCTTAAAAGTCTAAAATCACTTAAGTGATTGAGGTCTTGAATACCTGTTATAGCCGTATCATTAAACAGTAAATGATGAGCATAAATATCCTTACTGGTTCCCTCTCGTTTGTCTTCCCAGACATAAATAGCTCCACCCTTGTTATCGGGAATGTTTTTAGGACTAAATTGGTCCCCAACTGCGGTGCATACAGGTTCGCCATTAGCTAGCCACTGCTGAATTCCATTTTTACTCATCCGTTGACTATAAACATCAAACTCCCCACTTCGCCCATCTTGCCAGACTACTATAGCGCCACCTTTTTTATCACTAATGATATTGGGGTTTAATTGATCTCCTGCAGCATCGCAAACTATCACACCATTAGTCTGCCAAACTGGATCTCCATCTGGAGATAATTTTTGTAAATAAATGTCATAGTCTGAAGCTCTGTTGTCTTTCCAACTTACAATCAGCCCTTGAGTTTTATTATTACTCAATATGTCAATTGCACTTTGATTGCCCACCGTTTGAGCTACTGGTTTCCCATTGCCCCAAAGTACCACTCCATTGGAGTCCACTCGATTTGCATAAATATCATAGTCGGCACTATTTCTTTTATCTGTCCAAGCAATGTAAACCCCATCTTTCTCTTTTTCGGGGTCTATTTTAGGATTGGTTTGAACACCGCTTGCATTGCATATAACAGAACCAGCTCCGCCCCATAATCGATTGCCATCAGCATCTAAGCGCTGAGCATAAATATCAAAGTCGCCATTACGTGCATCTTGACAAGTTAGGATCACTCCACCTTCACCATCTCGTTGAATTTTGTGATTAATGCGATTGCCATAAACATTGAAAAAAGGAACTCCCCCACTTTGCCAAACTACGTTTCCAAGGCTATCGATGCGCTGAGCCCAAATATCCCAAGTAGCATCAACTCTTTCTTCTTCCCAAACAACGATGGCTCCGCCATTATCATCAGAAATAATTTTTTCACTATGCTCTCTGTTGATTTTATCGGCAACGGGCACTCCGTTTGAGGTCCAAAGTATGTTTCCATTTCCATCAATACGTTGCGCATACACATCTCGTTCTCCTCCCGTTCGTTCATCAGACCAAGCAATTATAACCCCATCTTTCTCATCTGTAGTTATGCTTGGAGCTGCTTCATCAGAGAATTCATTGCATATTACAATCCCATCTAAGCCCCATAAAGCATTTCCATTGGCATCAATGCGCTGAACATAAATATCTCCACTAAAGCCATCAATTCGCCAATCTCTCCAAACTATAAACGCACCTCCATTTCCATCGCTTTCTAAGCGCTGCTCTTTTTGTTTAAATTGAGCCGTACATATAGCCGTATTGATACTTGGATTGGGATTCCATTGCCCAAAAGAACTTAAAGCAAAAAGACTCAAAAGAAGGGTAGAAAAGAATTTATTCATGGAGATTGGGTTTAAACTGCTTGAAGATAGCAAAAAAATTAAAAATGAGTTGGTTCCTAATTTTGCGAATTGAATACGGCCACATGGAACTTATTGGGTCGATTCACCCTTACTACAATATACACGGTTTTTCTTGGCTTACTATTAATAAGCCGTACTTTTGTATGAGTAATACTGATACGGATAGTTCTTAGAAAAGAACCGAAAATTTGTTGATCTAGAAGCTTTAAATTTGACCTTGCCTTTAATAAAAGGGGAGCAAGTGCTTGCTCACTTAAATGTAAATGATAACTTTACAACTCAAATAAGTACCAATAGTCATCAAATGATTGCCGATGAGCCTGCATCTATCGGCGGAGACAACTTGGGTCCATCACCCTATGAATACCTAAATGCAGCTCTAGGATCTTGTACGGCATTGACCATAAAAATATATGCCCAGAGAAAGGAATGGAATTTGCAGGAAGTATTTGTGTATCCATCTCATGCTCAAAAGCATGCAGAAGAATTAGGTGTGGTTTCCGAAGGCAAAGGAAAGATCGATCACATTTCTAAAAAAATTAAATTGGTCGGTGATCTAAATGCCGAGCAAAAAACCCGATTGTTAGAAATTGCTAGTAAATGTCCTGTACATAGAACCTTGCAAAACGACATTCACATTGAAACAGAGGAATCCATATGATTTTAAATGAGTTGACTACATCCATTACAGAAAGTGTTGAGTTGAATGATTTTTTTGATTCGCTTTGCGAAGCAAATTATGAAAATTATGAAGGCTTAATCAAAGAACATAATATTAATTTTGAAACCCTACTACCCTTTGCCTCCTGGTCGAGTGATAGCTACCAAAGAATCTGCTTAGCAAATAATGATGACTGTGAGTTAATCTTGCTTTGTTGGGATGAAGGACAGAAAACACCCATACATAGCCATGATGGCCAAAAGTGTTGGGTATACTTTGCTAAAGGAGAATTCGAGGAGTGCCTATATGCTAAAGGCGATAAAAATAGATTGCTTCATAAAAACCGAGTAGAGGAAGGTCAGGTTACCTTTTTAACTGATGAAATTGGTTTTCACTCGCTCGAAAATAGATCTTCAGGATTAGGAATGACTCTTCATCTGTATGCCAATCCAATCAAAAAATGTCAGGTCTATTCAGAAAGTGAAGAGGACTTTGTAGATAAAGAGATGGCCTTTGATGTTGACTTATCGGATTCGAACCTGAATGCAGTAATGAACCAAGATTTACACACTTTTGTAAGTTTAGCTCAAGATTTATTGAATGATGAGATCGAGAATCCAGTTTCACCTCGTATTCCTTCAGGGGAATTGAAGAAGGCCTTAAATATTGGCTTAAGTGAAGAGGGAATAGATGAGGATCAATTTGTGGAGACACTGAAAAAAGTGGTTTTAGCCACACCTAAAACATCTTCAAATTTGTTTTTTAATCAACTTTTTGGAGGACGAGAAAGTAAAGCTGTTCTTGGTGACTTGTTAGCAGTTATGTTAAATAATAGCATGTACACCTATAAAGTTGGTGGAGTACAAGTGGGTATCGAAAAGGAAATTCTAGATCAAGTTATTGATCGCTTAGACTATGGTCCAAATGCTGGAGGTACAATACCAACAGGTGGTTCAATGAGTAATTTTATGGCCATTTTAATGGCAAGAGATAAATACAATGAGGCTAGTCGCCAAACGGGTTTAAAAACCAATATGATTGCCTACACTTCGGCCGAATCTCATTATTCTATTGAGAAGAATGCGGCATTTATAGGAATTGGTAGAGAGAATGTTCGAAAAATTCCAGCTAACGAATTGGGAGAAATGAATGTCACTTTGCTTAAAGATGCCATTCAAAAAGATATTGAAGCTGGCCATGCTCCATTCTTTGTAAATGCAACGGCAGGAACTACGGTTCTTGGCGCCTTTGATTCAATTAAAGAAATCAATGAAGTGTGTAAAGAGCATGATGTTTGGATGCATGTTGATGGTGCGTATGAAGGTGCTGTTATTCTTTCAGAAAAGTACAAACATATGTTAGACGGCACTAAAGAGGCAGATTCTTTCAGTTTTAATCCACACAAAATGTTGGGTACACCGCTGACTTGTTCCATCATAGTGGTGAAGGATAAGAAGCACTTGTTAGATTCATTTAGCAATAGTGCAGTGTACCTTTACCAAACCGAAGAAGACGATTACAACTTAGGAAAAACATCATTCCAATGTGGCCGAAGAAACGATGCTTTGAAGCTTTGGACTTTGTGGAAGTCGAAAGGAAGGTTAGGTCTTGAAAAAATAGTTGACAAGCAGTATGAATTATCAGATTACGCTAGAGATTATGTGGGCAATCACCCGGATTATGAACTGTATAGTTTTGATAATTCGATAGCGATATGTTTTAACTACAAGGGTATTCCTCCAGTTCAATTATGTACCGACTTATATGAAAGCGATGAGTTGATGGTAGGATATGGCAAGTTTAGAGAGAATGAATTTGTACGTATGGTAACAATCAATTCATCGAACTCAATAGAGGATATCAAAAACTTCTTCAACATTATTGAAGAGTATTACGCCTAGTAGAGGAGGGTTCCGAACCTTTAAAGGCTTCGCTCAGTGGCTAATAAATTTGCTCTAGTGTGCCTGAGGTACTGCTTCTTTGACTAGCTGACTATTGTGCTTGACCGTTCGCCATGTTTTTTGGGGTAGCAAGGAAGGGTCTATAGAACAGATTTGAGGTCTTGCGAACCTTGTCATATATAAAACATACGGGTACTGCGAAAAGAAAAATAATCCATCCTCTATTTCGGGTTAAAAAGCTGGGGTTCTGTGACATATAGTAAAGTTAAGGATAATTCTACAACAAAAAAAGGCACTAGTTAACTAGTGCCTTTTTTGTTTCTGAAGGGTTCGGAACCTTTCATAAGGTTCCGAACCCTTGTATTATTCTGTTACAGCCTCTTCTGTAGGTAAATCTTCTAAAACGTCGCTATCCATAAGGACTGCTCTAATTTTAGATTCTACTTCATCAGCTAGTTCTGGATTGTCATGTAGTAAGTCTTTAACGCCTTCTCTACCTTGACCCAATTTAGTATCGCCGTAGCTATACCATGAACCACTTTTGTTTAGGATGTCCAAATCAACACCTAAGTCGATAATCTCACCCAACTTAGAAATACCTTCACCATACATGATGTCAAATTCAGCTTTTCTAAATGGAGGGGCCATTTTATTTTTAACCACCTTCACACGAGTTCTGTTACCGGTAATATCATCTTTATCCTTGATTGCACCAATTCGTCTAATGTCTAATCGAACAGATGAATAGAATTTCAAGGCATTACCACCAGTTGTTGTTTCAGGACTTCCGAACATCACTCCAATTTTATCTCTCAATTGATTGATGAAAATGCAACAGCAACCTGTTTTATTGATTGTTCCGGTTAGTTTACGCATAGCTTGCGACATTAACCTCGCTTGTAATCCCATTTTAGAATCACCCATGTCGCCTTCTAGCTCGCTTCTTGGTACTAAAGCAGCAACTGAATCAATCACGCAAATATCAACAGCGCCAGATCGAATCAAATGTTCTGTAATGTCCAAAGCTTGTTCACCACAATCGGGTTGAGCGATTAATAGTTCTTCAACGTTTACGCCTAGTTTTTTTGCGTATCCTTTATCGAAAGCATGCTCTGCATCGATGAATGCCGCAACACCACCTTGTTTTTGAGCTTCTGCTATTGCGTGCAAGGTTAAAGTAGTCTTACCAGAAGACTCCGGTCCGTATACTTCAACAATCCTTCCTTTAGGTAATCCGCCTATGCCTAATGCGGCATCTAAGGTGATAGATCCTGTAGAAATAGTTTCTACGTCTACTACTTTAGAATCGCCTAGCCGCATAACCGCGCCTTTACCGTATGCTTTATCTAGTTTTTCTAGGGTGAGTTTGAGTGCTTTTTCTTTTTCTTTATCAGCCATAATAATGTGTTTAATGTAAATATATAAAAAATTATAATACAAAGATACGGTAGCTAAACGCAGAGTACGTGCGTTTAGAAAATTCTTTGAATTAAATTTATTTTAATTCTAAAGCAACGGGGCAATGGTCTGAACCCATTACTTCGTTATAAATATCTGCCTTCTTTACGCTAGGAAGCAAACTTTGTGAAACCAGGAAGTAGTCTATCCTCCATCCCACATTTCGAGGTCGAGCACCAGCTCGATAGCTCCACCAAGAATACTTAATCGTACCTGGGTGAAAATGCCTAAAAGTATCTACAAAGCCACTTTTTAAATAGGCATCTAGGCCATCAATTTCCTCTTGCATGAAGCCAGCACTTTTATTGTAGTTAGGCTTTGGATTAGCCAAATCAATATCTCGATGTGCTACATTTAAATCACCACAAACAATGACAGGCTTAGTTTGTTCAAGGTTTTTTAAATACTTGTTGAAAGCCTTATCCCATCCTTGTCTATAATCCAACCTTTTCAATCCACTACCTGAGTTCGGTACGTAAACTGTCACTACATAATAATCGGCATACTCCGCGCAAACAACTCTGCCTTCGGTATCGTGTTCTTCAATGTTAATGTCATACTGCACTGCAATGGGCTTTTCTTTGCTCAAAATTGCTGTTCCAGAATAGCCTTTCTTAATCGCTGAATTGCTGTATAGATGATAACCTTCAATTGGCTTTAACGCTTCAGCTACCTGATCGTCTTGGGCCTTTGTTTCTTGAAGACATAAGATATCAGGGTTCATCATAGCCAAAGATTCTTGAAAATCTTTTTTCATGATTGCCCGGATACCGTTGACGTTAAAAGAAACAATTTTCATATAGAGCAGTTTACTTGCTTGCCACTTTATGCAATTGTTTTACCATTACATATCTAGTCTCAGCTTTTTTAGATGGAATAATATTTACTTGAAGTTGGTATTTATAACCAGCTTCGAAAGTGAAATTTTCTATACTGACATTCATTACTGAGTAATCTGTTTCTCCTGACTTCTTAACCTTATAGCAAAGAGCTTCAGTAGTTTCATCGCATTTTACTTGCTGGCTTGCAATAATCCAATTTTCTGTGCTAAGGCTTACAACTTCATCTTTAATTGATGTGCTAGCATCCTTAGATGCTTTACAGGCAAACAATAAACTTGTAGCAACTAGAAATAAGGCAATATAATTCTTCATGAGATTGTTTTGTTTACTACAAATTTAGTCTTTATTGGGCTAAAATACTTTAGGTTTTTTGTTTTTTAATCCACTCACTGTGGGCAAGTACATGTCGTAGCTCAGCGAAGGTGGTTTCAAAGGGGATTTCCTCCTTCAAACGACTGATAGATATGGCTTCTTGTTTTTCCATGTGCGCTAAAATTTTAGCTACCTTATCTTCTTTTATCAATGAGAAGATGTTGATTCTATCCTTAGCTATCCATTTCGTTAAATGTTGTTCAATAGTACTAACCGCCATGTTCCTGGTGGCAGCTATTTCTTCTGGGGTATCTCCATTGTTGAACATCTCAAGCGTAACTTCAAAAGTTGCCCCCTTCTTCTGACTTAAATTTACTGACTTATCTACGCTTGGCAAATCACTTACTTGATGCGCACTTGTAGTTTGATAACATTTGTGATCTAAATACTGCAACTGATACAATTGGTGCATTCTCAACCAATAAACCTGCAGCATTTCCTTGCAAAACTTAATATAAGCTTTAGTCCTGGTTTTAAATGCATATTCATTAATGTGCTCATTGAGCGGTCGAATCAACTTGTGAAAAATCTCTTCACTGAAATAATGAATCGCTTTTTCACATCGCTCAAGTAACACGGGGACATCCTTATTTTTATCAAAAGTTCGGAATATTTTTCTCAATTGAGACTTAAACTTGGATTCTACATCTTGCATGCTTAGCCAAGTGTGATGAGCCTCTTTATAAAGCGCTAAACACTTGGCTTTTTCAGGTAGATCTTTAGTGGTGATTATTTCTTGCCAATCTTGAATTTCTTCTCTGATAGGTAAAAAAGTGAATGCTTTCATTAAAGCTTTTTGAGCGTATTCTTCTTTAGCAAACTTTAGCGCTTGTTCGTAATTGCCCCCTTGCCTATTATCTCTGTGAAAATTGATAATGCGTTCATCTATAAAGATGTTTTTAGGAGTAATTTTAGACTTTAAGACTAAGCCTTCCAAATCGGTGCAACGGCTTAAAGCAACGTATGCTTGTCCAGCTACGAAGGACTTACCTAGGTCGATGATAGCTTGCTTGAAAGTTAAACCCTGACTTTTATGAATTGTTATTGCCCAAGCCAAGCGAATAGGGTATTGGGTGAAGCTTCCCATTTTTTCTTGCTTGACTTCATTAGTTTCTTGGTCTAAGGTATAATTGATGTTTTCCCAAACTTCTTCCTTGAGCGTAAACATTTCACCGTTTTCTGTAAAGCTCACTTTGATGAAATCAGCGGCAATTTGTTCAACAGTGGCTAGCTTCCCATTGTAATACATCTGATCTTCAGCGTCATTTCTAATGAACATCACTTGAGCACCTACTTTCAGTGCGATTTCCTGATCGGCTGGGAATGCATTTTCATTAAACGTCCCCTCAACTTTGGCGGCAAATTTGTAAGCTGGGGTCATCAGTTTCTCTAATTCTGCTTTATTGATTTGATCCGCTTGATAATTGTGTGTGCAAAGCGTAATATAGTCCCCATTAGATGGAGCATGGGGGCTGTAATTTTCATTAAGCAGCGCTAAGTCTTCTTCTTCAATCTCACCATGTCGAACCTGATTCAACATATTGATAAATTGCTCGTCTTGCTGACGATAAATATGGTCAAGCTCTACAGTAAAGGCATTGGCATTCTTCCAAGCATAGCTGTCAAAGAAGAAAGGGCTATCGTAATATTCTCTTAATACTTGCCAACTATGTTCTTTAACCACGGGGGGCAATTGATAGAGGTCTCCAATAAAGACAACTTGCAAACCACCAAAAGCTTCTTTGTTATGTCGAATTTCTTGTAAAATGAAATCGATCGCATCCAACAAATCAGCACGAACCATACTTATCTCATCAATAATAAGTAGGTCAAGTTCTTGGAGTAATTTTCGCTTCTCCTTTCTGAAACGCATGTGCTTCTTCAGAGAGCTTCTGTTGTTAGCCACATTCAAATCAACGAAATCATTATTGGGAATAAATGAGGTAAGCGGCAATCCAAACATAGAGTGAATGGTAACTCCACCAGCATTTATAGCAGCAACACCAGTTGGCGCTACCACAATGGTGTTTTTGGATGTGGAAGCAAGAATTTTTTTGAGAAGAGTAGTCTTTCCAGTACCTGCCTTACCCGTCAAAAAGAAAGATTGGGAAGTATGAAGAGCAAACTCTTCGGCAAAATACGCTTCTTGGTTATCCATGTGGTAAAATTACTAAGTAAAACGGGGCTAAAGAAGTAAAGCTAAATTATTTCCCAAAAGGAATGTAGAGGATTTTTCCAGTACCATTTAATGACTGAGTATTCGTAGAGTCTTGTTGATTACAAAACATAAATTGAATCCCTAAGGCATCGTCTGTTATAAAGTCGAAACGATATCCGGAAAAAACGGTTTGTTCGTCTCCCTCAAACTGTTTTAATTGAGCATCTTCAAAATCATAAAAGGAATAAACATCGAGTGCGGGGAAGTAATTGTCCGTGACGTTTTGATACGCAGAGTTCTCCTTCATATAAACTAAGTTGGAGCGATAATAATTACATTGACCTTTAGCATAGCGCTGGGTGATAGCAAGAAACTGGACACTATCTGAATCCCAATATAGTTTAGCAATCAAGGCACCGCCAAGAAGCTCTAAATAATTGACGGGAGAAATAGTGTCGTATAAAACACCGTCGCCATCTTGAATGAGATCTCCAGTAATATAGAAATGATAGCCTTGGCTTTCTTCTGCCATCGAGGTGGAAAGTTCCTCTTGAACAATTAATGCGGTTTGACTTTCCTTTTTGACAACTTGACTCCCGCAAGCCCATAAAAACAACAATACAAACGAACTTAGTACGTGTTTCATTCTTTTACAATTTTTACATTTTCAGTACCCAATCGCTGTTGCAGCCAAGATTCGATTTTGTTAAAATCTTTGTCGATTAACTTGTCTTCAAATTGAATAAAAACTAGCTTAGTTGAGCTAGGAACAGAATCATTTTCACTGTAAATTACTCCCTCACTGACAGAGACAGCCGTAACATTAGGATAGAAGACGTCTATTTCATCTAACAAGCGTTCAGCAGAATAGTAAGAGCGATGGTTTTCTAAAATTTCTTCTTTAAGCAGCGCCATGGCAGAATCTTTGGCAGTGATTTCTTGTATGTGAGCTAAATTGACTTGATCCATTTCGTTTTTCTCTGCTTCTAAAATTTCATCTAATTGAGTTCCTTGTTTAATCACTAACTGACATTCTTCCAATTGATAATTATTCATTGCAGTTTTCTTTTCTACAATGGCTAATGAATCCATGTACCCACCTATGTAGAGTGTAATCGTATTTTCCTTCTGATTCCTATATTCAATTTGCTTGTTTAGTATGTAATAGGCTTCGTTGGAAAACTCATTCTGTAAATAGGTGTTTGCATCTATTTCAAAAGCAGATTGTTTCACGATATTGTACCCTAGATAGATACTTGGAACAATGGTGAAGAAGAGAATAGTATAAATAATACGTTTTACAGTTTTTTCTCTCACTGTATCCATGTATTCAACATGACGAAAATTAAGGAACCGAACCACTGCAAAAGTAGATGCACCAATCATTACACTATTGATGAAAAATAGATAAAGAGCACCAAAAAAGTAACTCATGTTCAAGGTGGCTAATCCATATCCAGCAGTACATAGAGGGGGCATTAGGGCAGTTGCAATAGCAACGCCAGGAATAGCATTTCCTTTTTCCTTACTTGATCCAGCATAAACACCAGCTAAACCCCCAAAGAGAGCAATTAGCACATCCCAAAAGGTAGGAGAAGTTCTAGATAGTAATTCGGATTGAGCTTGAGTTAATGGGGTGAAATAAAAGTAAACAGCTGAGGTAATAACACTAAAAATAACAGCAATGAGTAAGTTTTGAACTGCGTTTTGAATTAACTGAATATCGTTAATCCCAGCACCTAGTCCTAGACCCATAATTGGACCCATAAGGGGCGAAATTAACATGGCACCAATAACAACAGCGGTGGAATTCACATTTAGCCCAATTGAGGCAATAATCGTAGCGAAAATAAGCATCCATAGATTAACTCCTTTAAAAGGAACTCCTTTGCGAATAGCATCTATTATTTCCGTTTCATTATCTTGGTCTTGTTCCAAACTAAAACGATCATTAAGAAAAAACTTAATGGACAACCATATTCTTTTCATAGGGTCATGGGCTTTATATTACGAAGATATTCAAATTAATTTGTTGTTTATGGTGTCATTTTGGCATAAAAATTAAAATAGAACGATTTTTGACCTAAGAAAGATAAATAAAAGAATTATGAAATTTATATTCAAGACATTAGCTTCTGCAGCCGCCATCATGTTACTTGCATATTTGCTACCTGGTATTCACGCAGAAGGCAATTTTTTCTATGCTATTTTGATCGCTTTAGTTTTAAGCGTATTGAATACTTTGGTGAGGCCTATATTGGTTTTCCTAACGCTTCCCGCTACTATTGTTAGTTTAGGTTTATTCCTTTTAGTAATTAATGCTGGGATTGTTCTTATTGCGGACAAATTTATGGATGGATTTGCTACCGATAATTTCGGCTGGGCCCTTTTATTCAGTATCTTTCTTTCTATAATAAACAGTGTAGTTAATAAAGCTTTTATCAATAAGGGGCCAAAAAACAGGGTCATTAATAATGGAGAGAGCAAGGTAATTATTATAGAAAAAGATTAAATTCACTATTAGCACTTAAAAAAACACCCATGACAATAGGATTAATTGGCCTCATATTGGTGCTCGGTTTAGCACTAGTCTCGATGTATAATGGCTTAATAAAAAAGAAAAACTTTGTAAACGAGGCCTTCTCAGGAATGGATGTTGCTTTGAAAAAACGGCATGATCTATTACCCAATTTAATTGAAACTGTTAAGGCATATATGAAGCATGAAAAGGACCTTTTAGTAAAGCTTACTGAACTGCGAAGTCGTGCAATGAATCCTAAGCTTACCATAGATGAACGAGTAGCTGCTGAAAATCAATTGGGACAAGCAGTAGGGGGAATTATGGTAGCAGTAGAACGTTATCCTGATATTAAAGCAAACACGAATTTCATGCAAATTCAAGAGACGATGAATGAAGTTGAATTTGAAATTGCTTCAGCACGTAAGCTGTATAATGCGAAGGTTACAGACTTTAATAATGCAGTTGAAATGTTCCCTACAAACATTATGGCAAAGTTTATGAATTTGACAAAACGAACTTTCTTTGAGATTCCTGTGGAACAAAAAGAAAATGTAGATGTTAAGGATTTGTTTGGTAATGAGTAAGTTGGAATAAAATTTGCCATATAAGAATAAAAAGAAAATAGATGTTAGAAGGAATAATGAATAGCCCGTATTTTTTAATGATGATTATCTCAATGGGTTTTGGTTTGATTGGTTCATTAGTATCGGGAAGATTAAAATCAAAATTTAAAAAATATTCAATGATGCCATTGTCTTCCGGGTTAACTGGAGCGCAAGTGGCAGAAAAGATGCTTCGTGAAAATAATATAGATGATGTAATAGTTCAGTCTGTACCCGGTAAATTAACTGACCATTATAACCCCGCAAACAAAACGGTTAATCTAAGTCCTGAGGTCTTTCAAGGAAGAAGTGTTGCCGCTGCGGCTGTGGCTGCGCACGAGTGTGGACATGCGGTTCAACATGCTACGGATTATGCTTGGTTGGGCCTGCGAAGCAAATTAGTGCCCGTGGTAAGTATTGCGGCAAGTTACTTACAATATGTAATGATGGCTGCAATTCTATTGCTAGCAACAGCCTTTGGTGGATATTTGCTAATGGCGGCAGTGGCGCTTCAGGGTGCGCTTATGATATTTTCTTTAGTAACTCTTCCAGTTGAGTTTGATGCTAGTCATCGTGCGATGCTTTATTTAGATTCTAGTGGTATAGCTGGACGAAGAGGAGAAGAATATGAAGGAGCCAAAGACGCACTAAAATGGGCAGGAATGACTTATTTCGTAGCTGCATTAGCTTCAGTTGCACAATTCACGTATTTACTATTACTTCTTTTGAGAAGAAGATAGGAATAGGGAATTATAAGTAATGTTAAATCCCCAGAAAGCCCGTAGTATTTTGGTTTAAGTGAGATACTTAATCACTACATTGTACGTTGGTAATTAAAAGAGGAAGAATGGAAGTATTGAAAAAAATGAGATGGATCATAGTGTTAGTTTTAGCTGGCGCAATAGGAGTGGCGGCAACAACTGCAAAAACAGAGTATTTCGAGATCTCTAAGAATTTGGAAATATTTGCCACCTTATATAAAGAGTTGAACTCTTATTATGTAGATGACATTGACCCTAACGAATTTATGCAAACGGGTATTGATGCTATGCTGAAGTCTTTAGATCCATACACTAATTATTATTCTGAAGCAGAGATTGAAAACTATAGATTTCAAACTACTGGTAAGTACGGTGGAATTGGCTCACTGATAAAAAAAGATGACGACTATATTGTAATTTCAGAACCTTACGCAGGCTATCCAGCGGATAAAGCAGGATTAATTGCTGGCGATAAAATTGTTTCTGTAGATGGTCAAACTGTTACTGGAAAAACATCTGAAGAAGTATCTAAGTTTTTGAAAGGAGAACCTGGCACTACCATTATTGTAGACATATTGCGTCCTAAAGCTGATGGAAGTGATGAGAAGCTTACCAAAGAGATTACACGGGAAGAAGTGAAAGTGAAAAATGTTCCTTTTTATGGAACGGTAGAAAATGGAATCGGATACATTAAATTGGGAAATTTCACCCAACAAGCTGGAAAAGAAGTGAAAGACGCTTTTGAAGCATTGAAAAAGGACAACCCTGAAATGAAAGGCTTGGTATTAGACCTTAGAGGTAATCCAGGTGGATTATTGCACGAAGCGGTTAACATTACGAATGTATTTATCGATAAAGGGGAATTAGTCGTTTTTACAAAAGGTAAAATTGAAGAGTGGGACAAAGAGTTTAAAACGATTAATGAGCCTTTAGATACAGAAATTCCTTTAGTGGTTTTAACGAATAGAGGTTCTGCTTCTGCTTCTGAAATTGTAAGTGGAGCTATTCAAGATTTGGACAGAGGAGTAGTCATTGGTCAAAAAACATTTGGTAAAGGCTTAGTACAAACAACTAGAAAATTAACCTACAACACGCAACTTAAAGTTACTACCGCGAAATACTATATCCCAAGTGGAAGATGTATTCAAGCAATTAATTATGCTGAAAAAGACGAAGATGGTGCTGTGAAAAGATTGCCGGATTCCTTAAAAGTTGCTTTTCAAACGAAGAGTGGCCGAACGGTGTATGATGGTGGAGGAATTGACCCTGATTTTTTAACAGAGGTTGAATACCTTTCAGATATTACGGTTAGCTTGGGAAGAAAGGACTTGTTTTTTGACTATGCAACGATGTATAGAGTGAAGAACCAAGAGTTACATGACGGTAAACACTTCCGAATAAGTGCCGATGAATATGCGGATTTCGTGGCTTGGCTTCAAGATAAGGATTACGATTACTCTACAGAAAGTGAAGCGCTATTGGACGAGTTTAAAGAGGTAGCAGAAGAGGAGGAATACTACGACGGTATTTCTGCTGAGTTTGAGGCACTCCAAACTAAAATTGGACATGACAAGAAAAACGATTTGCAAAAGCAAAGCGATGAGATTAAGCGTCTTTTAGAAAATGAAATTGTAACCCGTTATTTTTATCGTGAAGGAGCTATCGAAAATGGATTTGCCTACGACATAGAGGTGGCGAAAGCAGTTGAACTCATAAACAACCCTGATGAATATAAAACCACTCTATCGAATCAATAAGTTTGTTTTACCGCTAGTTCTATGTCTAGCTTTATTTTCATGTGTTTCAAACAATCCTAATAAGGGAGAAGAAGTTAAAGTCTACAGAGTTTCTGATTTAGCTCAAATTCAGCCTGTTGCCATTGATGCCATAAGAGCTTCAGCCGCAACCTTAAGTAATGCATTAAGCACCACAATCGATACCGCCGGATTTAAAGAAGCTATTGCTTATTGTAATCTAAACGCCAATCATTTGCTAAACAATATTTCTGAGGAGTATGGAGTAACAATTAAGCGCACGTCGAGTCAATTGAGAAATGCGGCAAATACACCTAGTGATGATGAACAGTTAATTTTGGACTTCTATGCTAGTCAAGAAAGTTTGGGTAAAGAATGTGTGGGTGAAATGAGCGTAGTAGACGGCATCTATAAGTATTACCAACCCATCTTTGTAATGGATAATTGCACCAAATGTCATGGTATCAAAGGAGAAACACTAAACAAGAAAGCGTCTAAAAAGATTGCTGAATTATACCCCAATGATCAAGCCACCGGTTATGAAGCTGGAGATGTACGTGGATTGTGGGTGGTAACTTTTAAGAAATAGAATTTCTTACTTTTTGCGTGTACTCCCTAAGAGAAGTTTTAAAATCCTTCCCGGTACTTTGCATGTATTCAATAATCCACTTTGCGGCAAATATATGGGTGAGTTGTTCACCATCATCATCACCTTCTATATCTATTGTAGGTTCTTGCTCATTAATTAAAGCCTCTTCCGCTTCATCAAGCATTTCAAGGGTATAATTGGACTCGATTATTCTTTTGATTGCTGGAATTTTCATCTTACAACTTTTTGATTAACTCTTCAACTGCTTCAATTTTTGAACTAGGAAATCCTTCAACAAGTTCACCGTTTTTAAAGCCAGCAAAGAATGGTAAATTATTAACTTTTGCTAAAGATCTTGCTTTAGGGCTATTCTCTGCATCAACACTTAGAAAGGTAACTTGCTCATTTTCTTCTAGACCAGCTAACTTGTTAAATTTGGGGGCAATCAATCGGCAAGAACCACACCATCCAGCATAGTACTTTACAATCACTTTTTCATTGTTGGCTAACAAATCTTCAAAATCCTTATCACTTGCTTTTGTTACTTCCACACTTGTAGTTTTTCAGATTAACAATTCGCATTTAAAAACAGTTCCTTTATTGCTTTTTTGCTCTTAACTCATCCAATAAAATCTCTTCAATATTTTCTCTATTCACAACAAATACTTCCCCATTCACTTCATCCGCAATTTCTTTGAGTTGATTGAAATAGGTACTTGAGTTATTGAACAAGAATATAGTAAAGGCTATGTTTTCTGGTGGATTCTTCTTTAAGAAATCGCTCAGTTCTTTGAGCTTGCCAAAGGATAAATCCCCATCGGTAGTCAATATGATTCTATTATTTGCTTCTTCTCTGAAGTTGGCCTTAGCCAGTTTTAAGCCTAGTTGCAAACCAGCAATGACGTCCGATTGACCACTTGAAGCTAAACTGTCAATTTGGAGTCTAATTTCATCAGCTTGGCTGGCACTTACCGCATCTAATACAACATTGGCCAGGTCGGAGAAGCTTACTGCTGAAATTTCATCTTCGGCTCGCATGAAATTTAATAAACGATATAAAGACGTTTTCAAAATAGGCATTCGATCCGCTCGATTCATGGATAAAGAGGCATCCATTAAAAAAACGGTATTGTTAAAGGCTATGTTTTTAAATGAAATTTCTGGTTCTTCAATGGGCGGCTCAACTTCTATTTGTTTACAAGTAAATTGATTGATTTCTGATTTACTAGGTCCTTGCTGAAAGGCAATATTCATTTCTTTAAAAGTAGTATCGTACGCTGACATATATAGCGACCCTTCAATTAGCTCTTCATAGGCCAGCATTTTGAGTTTTACATTTTGGGTCGGCATACAGGAGTCGCTCCAAGCTTCGTTCTCCTTTATTTTCAATACAAAACTATCATAGTCACCCATCGCTCCTAAACTTTTAGACTGAGCACCCAAATAGATATGTCCATTTTCTATAGCTAAAAATCGGCCTTGATCCATAAAGACATTTTCATTGTATTTCCCACCGATTAATGTAGCGGAAATCGGGTAGCCCTGTTTGTCAAACTTGGAAAGGATGAGCTGTTCCTCTGGCGATTTAGTATACCCGAAAACATAATATCCATCGTCTACAATAGCCATATCCCGAACAGTTAGACTAGAGTATCCTGGAATCATATATTCATACGCCCAATTCACGGTTCCATCTTTCAAGGTGCTTAATAAACTCAAGCTATACTTGTTGTCAATCCCTGTATTATTGCTGTAGCATGCGGCAACAATAGTATCACCCGAAGCAACAAAATCTGAAAGATAAGCTCGAGCTTCATCTTGCTTAGAGTTTAAGAAATAGTTGCTTTGAACTTGACTGAAATCTTCAAGCTCAAATTGAGATATTGACGCTCTATATTTATCTGATTTTGGACGCAGACCATATCTTCCACCAACAAATAGTTTGTCTTCAATAATCATGGAATTAGAAGCGCTTTCATGGCCGGTGTAATACCACGTAGTAAAATCATTAACCCTTCCATTTTTTGCTGCTAGGTTTAGAAAGCAGAGTCCAAATTTCCCTTTTGCAAATTCATCCCCAGTAATGATGTAATTGCCCTTATATAAATGAATGTTATTTGGCTTGATGTTCAAGGCTGTTTTGCGCGCCCAAACAATCTTGTGTTCTACATAGTTGTATTTGACAAAGAATTCATCAAATACAGCCGTGCCTGCATTATGTCCGTAGCCACATAAAACAATGGTGTTACCTTCAATGAGAATGTCGCTGATGAAGTTTCGGTGATCAGAAAATTGAAAGTATTTCTTCCAAATAAGTTCTCCATCTAAATCGAGCATTGCTAGGTAGGTTTGTTTGCCGGAATATCCGCTGACAAATAGCTTGTCGTCAGTAAGCTTTAAGCAAGTTAACCCATCATCAATGCCTGGGTTCCCTATGTTTTTAACATAGCTTTGACTTATCGAAATTTGGGCGATGAGTACACAAAGCAGGAAAATTATACTCTTTTTTATCAATGCTGTTTATTTATCGGATGGGCTTAATTGGATTCTCTTGTGAATTTAACAAAAAACGAAGGGGATTAGTTGCCCGAAGGGGAAAGTAGCTTGTTTAAGTCTAAATAATAAACGTCATTGCGATAGGTGAAGAACCTGCTGCCGGGAAGCAATCTCTTTTAACCAACGTTGGTTAAAGTCTTGAACGGAGTGGTGACTTGGACTTAATTTTCTATTAACTTCAGGTAGGTGTTATCACAACCTGTATTTTTTAGATGTTTGGGGATAACACCAAACATAAGTGTAAGTACTACTTCTCTTCGTACAATTCTTCTTCGCTCACCTCTTTCACTTCCAAATCGTTTTCTAACTCTTTAGAAATGGCTTTGAACGGAGCGCTTACCACTTTCTCGCCAGGAGTAACACCAGATAGAATCTCGATGTAGGTGTCATCTTGAATGCCTGTTTTAACTTCTCGTTGAATTACTTTCCCTTCTTGAAAAACAAAGACTACCTGAATTTTTTCATCAAAATCGTCTTCTTCATTCGGGTCGCGAAGTGTTACACTTTGAATAGGTGTACAAAGAATATCTTCTTTTTTATTGGTGATGATTTCCGCCGTAGCTGACATGCCTGGTCGGAAGGGAAGTATGCTTTCGTCTGAAGTGAGCTTAGCATAACTAGTTTTAACAAGTTTAATTTTTACTTCGAATTTTGTTACTTGCTGATCTAACAATGCATTAGAAGAATAAGCCACTTGACTCACGATGCCAAGGATCTCTTCTCCTAGGTAAGCATCTACTTCAATCAATGCGGTATCTCCTTTATTGATTTGTAGAACTTCATTTTCTCCTACTTCAATCTTCAATTCCATTTCTTCAAAATCTGAAATGGTTATCAATTCTGTGCCAGCCATTTGAGCCGTTCCTACTACTTTCTCTCCTTGCTCTATATTTAACTTAGAAACAATACCACTCATTGGAGCATAAAGCTTTGTTCTACTCAAATTGTCCCTTGTTTGCTGTAAACCAGCAGAAGCACTTTGCACTTGGTATCGACTAGATTCTACGGCTTGAAAAGCCGCTTCTTTTTCTCCTAAAGCGTTAAAATATTGACTTTCTGAAGCCTCAAATTCAATAGCTGAAATGATTTGCTTTTGATAAAGTTGAGTTTTTCGATTGTAGTCAGTCTCTATGATTTGAAACTGCACATCAGCTTGACTTTTTCTAGCCTTAGCTGAAGACAAATTGGCTTGTGCTTGGTTGTAGGCTGCATTAGATTGAGAAACAGATGAAACATAGTTGTCTGCTTCAATTTCAAGTAATAGGTCTCCCTTTAGCACTGAATCTCCTTCATTGACAAATATATCCGTTACTTCTCCTGGTAATTCCAAAGAGAGCTTAACTTCCTTGAAAGGGTAAATTTTCCCATTGGCAGTAACCGATTCAGTTAAACTACGCAAGTTGGCTTCTTCCATTACTACTATCGTAGCATTTCTACCATTCAGTTTATCTTTAAATACTAGTACTCCAGCTAGAAGGAGAAGGAAACAAACGCTAAGAATGATTAATAATTTTTTACTCATGATTGATTGATTAAAAGGTCAAGTCGCCGGTTTCATAAAATTGCACGATAGCTTTTCTAAACATATACTCGAACTTGGCTTGAGCCAAACTGGTTTGAGCGGTAACTAAACGGTTTTTTACTGTTTCAAATTCGTAGGTATTGATAACACCAAATTTAAATTTCTCTTCTGCATACGAATAGGCAACAGTCGCAGCGTCTAGGTTCTTTTTGTTCGCTGTAAATTGCTTAACAGCAGCCTTTAAACTGGTTTGAGCCGTAAAGACATCTTGGTTTAAGCTGTTCTGTTTGGTCTTAAGCTCATACTCAGATTGCATAATGCCTAGCTTTGCATTATCTATCGCAATCATTCTTTGCCATTTTCCGAAAATTGGAATGTTTAGATTAATTCGCACATTTTGATTGAAGTTATCGCCTACTTGCATCCCAAATGATTGATCTCCAAAAACTGGTTGCTGAAAAGTAGCAAAAACTAAGTCGTTAGATCCACTTACAAATCCTACAGGTGCAGTTACAGATGTTTCACCAACTTGTTTTTGAGAAGCACTAAAGTAATTACTCCCTAAATACCCGCTTACAGAAATTGTTGGTGAAAGGCTCCCTTTTGCTACTTTTAACTGATAAGCTGCTGCCTTTTGACGTAATTCAGCACTTTTCACGTTTGGTAAAATATTTACTGCGTTTTCGGATAAGACTGCAAGATCAGTCCAGCTAAATTCTACCTCAATATCTTGTTCTCCTAGTCCAACTATATCAAAGGCTTGAAAAGGGTTTAATTGAAGAACGAACTTGATTTGATTTAACGCGCTTTCTAAGGTATTTTCTGCATTGATTAGATTGACTTCATCATTAGCCATTTGTGCTTCTACTTCATATTGATCGCCTTTGGCTAGTACGCCAACTCGCACTAATTCAAGGGTATTGTTGTATTGGTTTAAAGTAAGAATTTTTTGTTCTTGGCTTATTTGTAAAGCCTCCTTAGCTAGCATTGCGTTTAGATAATGATTGGCTAATTGTAGTTTGGTTGAATTCTCCAACTCCATTTGATCGAATTGAGTGGCGCTTAATTCCAAAGCAGAAGCTTTTAAATTCATCATCCTACTCATTCCTTGAAACAGGCTAAAGTCGATGAACATGCCTAATGTAGTAGAATTTGTACTTTGTCTTATAAACTGATAGGTTAAGGGATCAACAGAGTTTCCAAAATTAAAGCCTTCGGTTACGTTTACATTGATGTTAGGCGTATAAAGGTCCATTTTGTTTTGCAAGACATTATTTGCTGCATACTCAATGTTCAATTTAGATTGACTAACATTGATGTTGTTGTCCAATGCATAAGCTACACAGTCTTCGAAAGACCATGTTTCTTGCGCAAAAACTAGAGTTGAAGTGAAAATGAGTAAAAATAGCGATGCTAAGTTTTTCATAAAGAGCTAGGGTTTGTTTTATGTAACTTTAAAATTAAGTAAAAAAAACAAGGGTTAGAGTTAAAATAATACTTAGATCCTTGTTATAAACAAATACGAAAAGTCGTTGTTGCAAATGTACTATCATTTTCTAATAATTTGAAAATCACGTCTTGGAATGATGTTCTTATTCACAAAAGACAACTCCATTTGCCAAGCGATTAAGTAACTACTTTCGAATTGATACAAGGTTTGCTTATACCCGAAACAAAATGAAGTATTCCTGGACACTTTCATTAGACTTGCAGAATATGACGAATCGAATTAACGAGTCAAGTAATCCAGCTATCAATTCAGTGGGAATGGTTCCTTTTTTAAACTATAAAGTTGAGTTGTAATAGCTTGTAAATTAGCTGGAATAACTCAGGTATAGAGTCCGCGCAAGGAACACATTTTCAAATTTTAAACCGTGTAATTTTGAAGCTTAGTGGTGGCATGACTCGAAGTCATGCCACCACTAACTAGCTTGTTGAAAACCCGTGCCACCAAACGGATAAGCTATGCTACAAAATTATATCTTTGTATCTTTCAAATAATTGCTATGAACAAAGACACCCAAGTATTCGATTTAATAGAGCAAGAGTTGCAACGCCAAATGCATGGCATTGAGCTTATTGCTTCTGAAAATTTCACTAGTCCTCAGGTAATGGAAGCTGCAGGATCATGTTTAACTAACAAATATGCTGAAGGCTTACCCGGTAAAAGGTATTACGGAGGCTGTGAAGTTGTAGATAGAATTGAAGACTTAGCAAGAGAGCGATTAAAGAAATTGTTTGGCGCGGAATGGGCGAATGTTCAACCGCATAGTGGCGCGCAGGCTAATGCTGCTGTGATGTTGGCAGTTTTAAATGCGGGTGACCCAATTTTAGGATTCGATTTATCGCATGGTGGACATTTAACTCACGGGTCTTCGGTGAATTTTTCTGGTAAACTTTATCAACCCAACTTTTATGGTGTTGAAAAAGAGACGGGTAGAATAGACATGGATAAAGTAGAGGCTAAAGCATTAGAGGTTAAGCCGAAGTTAATTATTTGTGGCGCCTCAGCTTATGCGAGAGATTGGGATTTTAAACGTTTTCGTGCTATTGCGGATAAAGTAGGCGCCCTACTTTTAGGAGATGTGAGCCATATCGCTGGATTGATAGTTAGCGGTTTGCATAGCGACCCAATGCCTCATTGTCATATTGTTACTACCACTACTCACAAGACTTTAAGAGGTCCTAGAGGAGGGGTAATCATGCTAGGTAAAGACTTTGAAAACCCTTGGGGTTTAAAGACACCTAAAGGTGCAGTTAGAAAGATGAGCGCTATGTTGGATTCAGGAGTTTTTCCTGGTACACAAGGTGGACCGCTAGAACACATTATCGCTGCTAAAGCCATCGCATTTGGTGAAGCTTTAGAGGATGATTTCAAAACTTATAGTCAACAAGTGATTAAGAATGCCCAAGCGATGGCAGGAGCTTTCGTAGAAAAAGGGTACAATTTAGTGTCAAACGGAACTGATAATCACTTGATGCTAATTGATTTGAGAAATAAAGACATCTCAGGCAAATTAGCTGAGCAAACACTCGGTAAGGCTGAAATTACCGTTAATAAGAACATGGTTCCTTTCGACGATAAATCACCTTTCGTAACCTCAGGAATAAGAATAGGTACGCCAGCAGTTACTACTAGAGGAATGAAAGAAAATGATATGCTACAAATTGTAGAATGGATAGACCAATTACTTTCGGAGCCGGACAACGAAGCAAAAATTGATTCAATTAGAAGTGATGTGAACGAGTATATGAAGAAATTTCCGTTATATGCTTAAACAAGTCCTTACCATATTAAGCATATTCTTTTTGGGCTTCTTTATGAAGGCTCAAATAAATGCTTTTGATAAGGGATTTGATGCATTTCAAAGAGGAAAATACGACAATGCAGTCCATTTTTACACAATATATATTGAAGATGTTCAAAGCCCGAACGCCTTCTTTAATAGAGGCTTAGCTTATTATAAGTTACAAGATTTTCAAAGCGCAATCCAAGATTTCACTAAAGTTCTACGCCTAGAACCTGATGACTATGAAGCCTTGTATAATCGAGGACTAGCAAATTTTGACGCAGGCAAAATTGATAGTGCTATGTCAGATTATAAAATGGTCTTAACCCATAACTCTAATTATGACAAGGCCTTAACAGGGTTAGGCTTATGTTCTCTTCATGAAAAGGATTATGAGAATTCAATTAATTATTTTTCCGAAGCTATTGTTTTAAATAGTGATAGTCAGGTGAATTATTACAATAGGGGTTTGGCTTATCACGCTATTCAGAATTATGAGAAAGCTGAACTGGATTATTCTCATGCTGAACAATTGGACCCTTCCAAGATCGACCCTTTTATTTCTAAAGCGAATATGTATCATGACATGGGTGAATTTGGTAACAGTGTAATGGATTATACGGAAGCTATCTACTTATCGCCAGAAACACCTGCTTTATATTACAATAGAGGTATTTCATACTATGACAATAAAGATTTTGAAGAAGCTATTCAAGATTTTGGCGAGGTATTGGTTTATGATTCTAACCAGATACACGCTAAATGGTATTTGGCTCTCTCACATAAGGAATTGGGGAATGAAAAAGAAGCTATTAGTTTTTATGATCAAGTAGTTTCTTTGAATCCTGATTATGAATATCTATGGTCGATTGATAAAAATCGCTTACAACTAAAGAAGTTTGTCGAAGAAAACTGGATGTATACCTTAATGCTAATTTTCTTATTACTGGCTAGCTTGTTTTTTGTTAGAAAGATTGTGAAGAACAATCGACCAACTGAAATAGATTAAACAGCGAAACTCTCTCCACAAGAACAAGTCCTGCTTGCGTTAGGATTAACGAAGTGAAACCCTTTCCCATTTAAACCATCTGAGAATTCTAAAGTGGTATTAGCTATATAGAGGAAACTCTTTAAGTCTGTTACCATTTTTATTCCTTGATCTTCAAATTCTTGATCATCAGGTTTAATCTCGTTATCAAAATCCATCTTATAGCTTAATCCTGAGCATCCGCCACCTGAAACGGTAACTCTAACAAAAGTCGCCTCCGGCGTACTTTCATTTTGAATCAATTCTTGAATTTTACTTTTTGCTGCTTCTGAAACGAATAACATAGTATGAGTCCTTTTGTGTAAATTTAAACAAATGCTTTGTAAATTTGGTTCCTAACTTCGTACTATGAAAAAGATTGAACACATTGGAATTGCCGTAAAGGATTTAGACGCATCAAATAATTTATATACCAAGTTGATGGGTAGTGGGCCTTATAAGGAGGAAGAAGTGGCCAGTGAGTTTGTGAAAACATCTTTCTTTCGTGCAGGTCCAAATAAAATCGAGTTGTTACAAGCAACAGATGAAAGAAGTGCTATTCATGGATTTGTTGAAAAAAACGGTGAGGGCATTCATCATATCGCCTTCGCGGTTGATGATATAGTGGCGGAAACAAAACGTCTTGTTGGTGAAGGATTTAAAGCGCTATTAGATAAACCGAAAAAAGGAGCAGACAATAAGCTGGTGATGTTCTTTCATCCAAAAACAACAGGTGGAGTGCTAATTGAGTTATGCCAGGATATCAAAGTCTAAATAAAATCACAGAATGCCCATGCCAAATGAATTTAGAAGAATTAAAGTCTTTATTGAATGCATCTGTATCAAATAGAATAATAGGGATGTTTTTTCCAGGAGCTCGTCCTGCGGTGCCGGTAAATTATTTTTTTAGTAACCCTGGTAAAGTTCTAGGGTTTATATCCATAGAAGTGTCTTCCAAATTTTCAAATTTTTTGCCTGTCCAATGTTTGGATTGGGAGAGGCGATGAAGTTCTTTATCGGCTATCTTTCCGCCAAATTGTTTCTCCATTACTCAACTTTTTATGACAATTAGCTTATCATATGCATTACACTTAATAGGGTAAGGACTAGATTCAGTAGAATTAGAAAATAGTTTAACAAATTGGGCTTGAGTGACTCTGAAAAACCGGTTAATAGTGCCACAAAGCCGGTTAAAGGGACAATTATTGCGGCCCAATTGACCCAATCTTCTCCTTTTTCTAAGGCAAAAGCTAAAAAAAGAAAAACCACTCCAAACAATACTGTTGGACGATTATGCTCTTTAAATCCATAGATGAATACTTGCCCAAGATGTAATATTGCGGCAATCAAAAATAGAATGAATAGCATTTGTGCTAAATCCATGAGGTAATAAACCTTAAGCTCGTTCAGAAAGTTCTAACCACAGCATAGATTTTTCTTCAATTGCATGATTTATTTCTTTGGCTTGAGCACTTAAGTCATTTAGTGCCTCATAATCATTGACGATTTCAGCCATTTTTGAATGTAAGGCTTCTTTCTTTTTTTCGAGTTTCTCGATCTCCTTTTCTAATCTATTGTATGTTTTTCTCTCGTCGAAGGAAAGTTTTTCGCTGTCTTCAGCAGTAATAGTTGGCTCCACTGGCAACTCTTCAACAAGCTCAGCTTTCTTTTTAGCTGGCTTAAGCGCTTTTTGATCTTCTCGCTCTCTGTAATGGGAATAGCTACCTGGAAAATCAGTTAGCTCACCATTTTTACCAAATACAAAAACATGTTCCACAAGCTTATCCATGAAATATCTATCGTGCGATACGATAAGTAAACATCCTGAAAAGTCAGCTAAAAAATCTTCCAAAACATTCAGAGTCATTAGGTCAAGGTCATTGGTTGGCTCATCAAGAATTAGGAAGTTAGGGTTCTGGATAAGAACAGTTAAAAGATACAATCTCCTTTTTTCCCCTCCACTTAGTCGATCCACATGAACGTAATGCATATAGCCAGGGAAGAGAAATCTTTCTAACAACTGCGATGCAGTTATTTTGCCACCACCTTTAAGAGGAATATATTCGCCAAATTCCCGCACCACATCAATAACTTTCATGCCATCTTTAAGTTGCATGCCGTCTTGACTATACACTCCAAATTTGATAGTTTCACCTATAACAACCTTTCCTTTGTCAGGTTCGATTTCTCCCGTTAGTGTTTTTAAGAAGGTTGATTTTCCAGATCCATTGGGTCCAATAATTCCAACTTTATCATAGCGTTGAAACTTGTATTCTACCTCTTTGAAAAGTACTTTATGGCCATAGGATTTAGAAATTTTATGAAGTTCTAAAATCTTACTTCCTAATCGTTCAGGATTGATTTGTAATTCAATTTCATCTTCTCCTAATTTTTTAGATGCTTCCTTTTTTAGTTCATAGAATGAATCAATTCGAGCTTTTGATTTTGTACCCCTTGCTTTAGGCATTCTGCGCATCCATTCGATTTCTGTGCGCATTAGATTTTTCGCTTTAGCCACGTTTGCCGCTTCATTGAGTTGTCTTGCTTCTTTCTTTTCGAGGTAAGCTGAATAGTTGCCCGAGTAGTTGTGCAATAAACCTTTTTCAATCTCAATAATTTTCGAACAAACCCTTTCTAAAAAATACCTATCGTGAGTAATCAGCAGCAGTGTCATTTTACTCTTAATTAGTAATCCTTCTAACCATTCAATCATTTCAAGGTCCAAATGATTGGTAGGCTCATCTAGGATCAGAAAATCTGGTTCGTTGACTAGAACCTTTGCAAGCGCTACTCTTTTCTTTTCTCCACCTGAAAGATGTTTAGTGTTTTGATGAAAATCTTCAATGTCCAATTTGAAGAGCATTTGCTTAACTCTAATCTCATAGTCCCAAGCATGTGAGGCGTCCATGTCAGCTAGTGAATTGCTTAAGCCTTCAGCATCTTCTGGATTAGCAAGTGCTTTTTCATAGCTCAGAATAGCTTTACTTGCAGGATTATCAGCAAACAATACATTTTCTAGAATGCTTAGTTTTTCATCGATTTCCGGTTCCTGCATCAAGTATTCTACTCGAACTCCTCTAGCAAAATTGATATTACCGCTATCCGCTGATTCGATTCCAGCTATTGCTCTAATCAATGAGGACTTACCGGTACCATTGGCAGCCACTAAAGCCACCTTTTCTCCCCTGTTGATTAGAAAAGAAATGTTTTCGAAAAGTAATTTTTCACCGTATCGTTTGGATACATTTTCTACCTGAAGGTATTGCATGTTTTATAGGATTCTACTGTGTGCGACAAAGGTAAATTAATTTCTCGCAAAGCCACTAACAAGTAAGGATGTAGAATGGTGTAAAATTGTACGAATAAAACGGAAACCGTGGGTTATTGAGTTAGCGTCTTTTGCGCCTGAGCGACAAGTGAGTTTTTATCCAAACAGGCCATATTTGAAAATGCAATAAATTGCACGAACTCCGTCTTTCCAACCGATTTTTTTACCTTCTTCATAAGTTCTTCCGTAATAGCTAATGCCTACTTCGTAGAAACGAATGTTTTTAATTTTTGCCGTTTTTGCGGTCACTTCTGGCTCAAAACCAAAGCGAGTTTCTTGTAGTGATAGACTTTGTATGATTTCTGTTCTAAACAACTTGTAACAAGTCTCCATATCGGTCAAATTCAAATTGTTGAACATGTTGCTCAAGAAGGTCAAAAATTGATTACCTATAGAGTGCCAGAAAAACAAAATTCGATGAGGCTTGCCTCCCATGAATCGAGTTCCATAAACAACATCAGCATGACCATCTAAAATTGGTGGAAGTAGTATATTGTATTCTTCTGGGTCGTATTCTAAGTCCGCATCTTGAATTATTAGATAATCTCCGGTAGCAGCTTTTATGCCTGAGTGCAATGCCGCACCTTTGCCTTTGTTGATTTTGTGTTCAACATAATTGAAAGAAACACTTGGATGCTTATTGATGTATGATTGAATGGCCTGACCAGTTTGGTCTGTAGAGCAATCATTAACTAAAATGATCTCTTTGTCTAGCTTGCCAATTAAATTGACAGCTAGAACTTTATCTAGAATAAGGTGTATTGTTTTTTCTTCGTTAAAGGCAGGGATCAATATGGAAAGTGTTGCTGCCATTTGCCTTAAGCGTTCAGATCTATTTCGTTTCCTAGTAGGTTCTCAAACTTAAATTTGGTTAATGCTAAATTTTCATCAGCTCTAACTTTTATCCATCGTTTATACTTAAAGAACCATTTAACTTGTCGAGAAATGAATCCGGTTTTTATAAATGACTCAATAAATGGATGAACGATCAAAGTAAATTTGATATCGTTGTTAGCTAAGTACTCAACTTGATTATTGATTTGATCCATCAATAAAAGTGAGGCTTCTATTTTTCCAGTACCACCACAAGTTGGACAGTTCTCTTTGGTAGAAATTTCTACTTGAGGACGAACACGCTGACGGGTGATCTGCATGAGGTTGAACTTCGAGAGAGGCAATACATTAGTAGTTGCTTTGTCAAGTTTTAACAGGTCACACATTTTGTCGAAAACCTGCTTGCGGTTTTCGGCTTTTTTCATGTCGATGAAATCAACAACAACAATTCCTCCAATATCTCTCAATCGTAATTGTCTTGCCAACTCTTCTGCCGCGCCTAAATTAACTGAAGTTGCGTTAGATTCTTGATCCCCTTTCATGCCTACTTTATGACCACTATTAACATCTACCACGTGAAGGGCTTCAGTGTGCTCAATAACTAGGTAAGGACCTTTTCCGTAATTCACCGTATTACCAAAGCTTGATTTGATTTGCCTAGTAATATCGAAATTATCGAAAATTGGGTTTTTGCCTTTGTATACTTTAACTATATCTTTTTGATCTGGAGAAACACTCGTAATGTATTCTTCCATTTCGCTTGCTAAAACTGCATCGGAAGTGTGAATAGCTTTAAACTTGTCACTCATTAAATCCCGAATCAGAATAGAAGATTTATCTATTTCAGTAAGAACTTTCTGACGATAGGCAGCGCCTTTTAGGTTGTCTAACATCAATTCCCATTTCTGAATAAGATTCGTAAGATCCTTATGTAATTCAGCCGCGCCTTTACCTTGAGCAAATGTTCGGATAATTACACCAAAGTTCTTTGGTGTCAAACTCTTTAATAGCCTTTTAAGACGGTCTCTTTCTTCGTCGTCTCCTATTTTCTTAGAAACACCAATGGTTTGAACAAAGGGGGTAAGTATGAGATATCTTCCAGCTATAGAAATTTCAGTTGTTAAGCGGGGCCCCTTAGTGCTTATCGGCTCCTTAAATACTTGTACGGGTATTAAGGTCTTTGCGCTAAGAACGTCACTGATTTTACCACCTTTGTCAATTTGATGTTGGTACTTGACAGAGTTAATGTTATCAATGTTCCCAGCCAATACGCTTTTAAAGAAGGCTTGATAAGTTTTAAATCCTGGACCTAAGTCTGTATAATGCAAGAATGCATCCTTTTCATAACCTATATCAACGAAAGCAGCGTTCATACCTGGCATAACCTTTCTTACTCTTCCAAGAAAAACATCTCCAACTTTGAATGAGTTCGCATCTTTTTCAAGATGCAACTCAACAAGTTTTTTGTTTTCTAGAAGTGCAATTTCGTTGCCCTTGGCAGTACTTCGTATGATAAGTTCTTTTTCCAAAGACTAAGTTATTTAAACGACTAAAAACCACCCTTTCGGAGTGGTTTTAGCATTATGAATTAAAGAAATGTTGCGAAAAGAAGTAAATAGCGAGCTATTTCTTATTCTTGTGACGATTCTTTCTTAGTCTCTTCTTTCTCTTGTGAGTAGCGATCTTATGTCTTTTTCTTTTTTTACCACTTGGCATAATTCCAAATTTTGTTGTTGTTATACAATTTATGTTTAAAGTAATTGCTGCAAATACGCGTCAATTTCCTTTTTTAATTCTTCATTTTCAACGAGTTCCTTGCATTTACTTAAGCAAGCAACCGCTTTATCTGTGTTTCCTAGACTACTATAAGCTTCTCCCGCAAGGAATAATGCTTCGGTATTTTCGGGCTGCAAAGATAGCACTTTTTCCAATCTAATAACAGCTTTATCGTATTGGCCTGAAATTATTCCAAATTTCCCAAGAGCTAGATTGCCATTCAAGTGCATACTGTCTTTTTCAATAACTCCCAAAAGGAGTGTTATTCCTTGCATTGGCTGAGGACTTCTATCCACAATAGCACTACCCAGCTTAACTTGCAATTCTAAGTTACCCGTGTCTATGTTTATCGCTTCTTGGTAGGAAGCCAAAGCTTCTTCATATAAGGTGGTGTTGAAGGCTTCGTTGTACACCTCATTCGCACTAACGCTGAGTTGTCTATCTCCAGCTAATTCCCAGTTTTTCGAACTAGGGGAGGTTTCTGCCATTAGAGTATGGTAAAAAGCGGCGAAATTAAATTGTTCTTTATCCTCATAAAATGCAATTAAATCTTCAACAGCTTGAGGATTCTTGTTCTTTATAGCATCATCATATAAGGATTGAACTTTGACTCGGTCGCCTTCATCGAGCGTAGCTTTGAAAGCGGCAATTTGGTTGTTATCAATGGGTGCATCAACGGTTTCTATAGTTGTTACATCTTTGTTTTCTTTTATGTCGGTAAAAAAATAAATACCAACAATGGCAATAATGCTAATGATTATTGCGGCAACGGGACCTTTGTGCATAGTTTAATTGCGATTATACTTTGTTTCCTTTTTTAACAGCTTCAACGAATATTTTAGCAGGCTTGAAGGCGGGAATATTATGTGCGGGAATAACGATAGCGGTATTCTTTTTGATGTTTCTTCCAATTTTTTCAGCTCTAGTTTTAACAATAAAACTTCCGAATCCTCGCAAGTATACGTTTTCGCCTGTTTTTAAGGAATCTTTAATTTCCTTAATCATGCTTTCAATTACAACTAAAGTATCTACTTTTGGTACTCCGGTTTTGTCAGATATCTTGTTAACTAAGTCGGCTTTTCTCATGGGTTATGGTTTAAGATTAGTTTACTAATATAGGGAAAATTAGGAATAGAGTTATCATATAATGCGTAAAATACCTAGAATTAGTGGTTTACCAATCAAATGAAGAGTAAAAAAATCAACTTTAGAAAGAATCTAATGCTTTGGCATAAAGTAGATAATGATCGCCAAATGCCTTGGAAAGAAGAGCAAGACCCATACAAGGTTTGGCTGTCCGAAATAATTCTCCAACAAACTCGAGTGGAACAGGGGCTGAGTTATTATCATGCATTTCTTGATAATTTCCCAACAATTCATGACTTAGCTGAAGCTGAAGAGGATGAGGTACTGAGGTTATGGCAAGGTTTAGGGTACTACTCTAGAGCGCGTAATTTACATTTTACGGCAAAAGATATTGTACAAAACTACCAAGGCCAGTTCCCTAGTTCTTTTGAAGGTTTGCTCAAGCTGAAAGGCGTAGGAAGATATACTGCAGCCGCAATAGCTTCTTTTGTTTTCAAAGAGCCGGTAGCCGTGGTTGATGGCAATGTCATTCGAGTGTTGTCGCGATTTTTTGCCATTGAAACGCCTTACGACACCAGTAAAGGACGAAAAGAATTTGAAGAACTAGCTAATCAACTTTTAGATTATAAAGCACCAGATAGATTTAACCAAGCCATTATGGATTTTGGCGCTACTATCTGTAAGCCTAAAAAGCCTTTGTGCGAGGAGTGCGTTTTGCAGAAGAATTGTAACGCATATCTCAACAAAACGGTGAGCAAGTTGCCAGTTAAAAAGAATCGAATCGTTTCTAGGTCCAGATTTTTTATTGCTTTCCACCTAGAGGAGGAGGGCGAAATTGCCATTGAGCAAAGAGTCGATAAAGATATTTGGCAAGGTTTGTACCAATTGCCTTGCTTGGAAGTAGATAAGTTTGAAAAGAATACTCACAAACAAATAGAGCGAATTTTGCCTCAACATTTTGATTCAAATACGGTTGATTTTGAGGGCTATAGCGATGCTTTTGTCCAACAACTTAGTCACCAAAAAATACATGTGATTTTCGTAAAAACTAGCTTACCAAAAGTGCATAAAAACAAGCATAATTATATATATGCTCGAAATTTGACTAAATTTGCTTTCCCAAAAATTTTTATTTTGTATTTACGAGGTAAAAGTTTACTTTTAGATTAAGATATTTTTAAAACTATGATTAATAAAGTTACCCTAGTAGGAAGATTAGGAAAAGACCCTGAAGTTCGACATTTCGATAATAATTCGTCTGTTTGTAATTTCACTGTAGCAACAAGTGAAAGCTATACAGATAAAGAAGGGCAAAGAATCGAACAAACAGAATGGCATAATCTGGCTATTTGGAGAAAGGGCTTAGTTGATGTAGCGGAAAAATATTTGAAAAAAGGTCACTTGGTTTATGTGGAAGGAAAACTTCGAACAAGATCTTGGGATGACCAAAATGGCAATAAAAGATATACAACAGAAGTAGTGGTAGATTCTTTTAAAATGTTGGAGAAAAGAGAATCAGCAGGAAGTAACGAAGGAAGTGCAAGGTCTTATGAAGAGCCAAAAACTCCTTCGCCAAAACCAACTGAAGCGCAAGACTCTGGTGCGGCTAAAACTGAAGATCTAACGGATGATTTACCCTTTTAAATTTTATAATTAAATATTTATGTGTGGAAAGTGATAGTGTCCCTCCCTCGGAACCCTTTAGTTTAGTTATTTGGATGGCAGTTATGCTTGCAGAGAATGCAAGTTTTTATCTTTTGCCAATTATTCTTGTGCTTATTGTTTTACTCGTATTTTCTGCTTTAATTTCAGGATCAGAAGTTGCTTTTTTCTCTATTTCCCCAGCTCAATTAGAAGAGCTAAAAGAAAGTGAGGATGCGGCCGATCATCGGGTACGAAAACTACTCGAACGACCTCGGTTATTGTTGGCTACGATTTTAATATCCAATAATTTCATTAATGTATCGATAATCATCTTATTCAACTTTTTAATGACGAAGCTGCTTCCTAATAGCAGTATAGAGTGGATTGCAATAGTTAATGCGGCCTTATTAACTCCAATATTAGTTTTCTTCGGAGAGGTTTCACCTAAGGTATTTGCCAATCAAAACAATATTTTCTTAGCTAAAAAGACTTCAAGGTTTTTCAAGTTTTTACGCTTAGCAACTTATCCGCTGGGTTGGTTATTAGTAAAATCTGGACTGCTAATAGAGAAACGATTTGAAAACTTAAATCACGAGATAGATCTAGAAGAGATTGAAAAAGCAATTGATTTGAGTACGAATGATGGAAGTACGCAAGAAGATGTAGAAATATTGAAAGGTATTGTACATTTTGGAAATACTACCGTTAAACAAATCATGGTGCCTAGAGTGGATATCGTAGCCGTGAAAAGCAATTTTTCATTTAGAGACATCCTTGAATTGGTTCGAGAATCGGGTTATTCAAGAATGCCTGTTTATGAGGAAAGCATGGATAAGATTGAAGGCATACTTTATTTAAAAGATTTAATAGAACATATCGATAAAGGAGATAATTTTAAATGGCAGGACTTAATTCGAGAGCCATTTTTTGTTCCTGAAGCGAAAAAAATTGATGATTTACTTCGAGAAATTCAAGAGAATCGAAAGCATCAAGCAATTGTTGTGGATGAATATGGGGGAACAAAAGGACTAGTGACCTTAGAGGACATCTTGGAAGAAGTGCTTGGGGAGATTAGAGATGAATTTGACGAGGATTTCGAACAGTCATTTAAGGAAATCAATAAGAATAGCTATGTCTTTGATGCGAAAATAACCCTCGTAGATATGTGTGATGCGCTTAAGGTGGAAGAGGAAGAATTTGAAGAGTTTATGGCTGAAAGTGGAACGCTTGCAGGACTGATACTTGAATTGTCTGGAGAGTTGCCAAAAAAAGATGCCGAGTTTAACTACAAGAATTATCTTTTTACCGTTCTAACTATGGAAAAGAATAGAGTGGGTCGAGTTAAGTTAATTTTGAAGAATGAATAGAACAATTATTATTAGTTTCATAGCGTGTCTCTTGCTGGCTTGCACGGAACAAAACTTTGTTCCTAAGCCTATTGCTTATCCACGAATAGCGCTTCCAGAATTCACACATTTTACAGTGTTTGAAGCCAATTGTCCATATACTTTTGAATTTCCGAATTATGTAGAAATACAGAAAGACTCTTTCTTTTTTGAAGAAGAATTGATGTCAAATTGTTGGGTAAATATGGTGTATCCAAGCCTAGATGCTAAAGTGCATTTTTCTTACAAGAAAATTGGTCAAGATATCAGTCTAGAGAAGGTTATGGAAGATTCGTATGAATTGGCATACACCCATTCAAAGAAAGCGGATTTCATTGATGAGTATGAAATCAATAACCAGTTTGGGGTAGAAGGTCTAATGATCGATATTGGTGGAGATGCCGCTAATAATATTCAATTTTACTTGACAGATTATGAATCTCATTATTTGAGAGGGGCCGTTTATTTTTCTAGCCACCCCAACCAAGATAGCATTCAACCTGCCCTGGATTTTGTACGGGAAGATATGCTTCACTTATTTGAAACTTTTACTTGGAAGTAAGTAGACTTGAAAAAATTATTCCTATTAACCGTATTTGCTTTCCATAGCGGAGGATGTTGTAGGCAATAAAGGTGGGGTGGGGATGTACCCAAATACCTTAAGCATCCACATGGATAGCCGGGGTCACCGCGCAAGATGGAATAGCTTTTAAAGTTAAGCGAGCTTTGATTTCCAAAATTCAAACACCTCAGTGCTCGTCTTTTCTGGAGTGTACGCGAATTCTTTTTTCAATTTAGCATTACTCAAAACAGGTCTATATTGCACGAACTTTAAACTTTCAGGCCCATATTTTACTAAACCCAAAGGACGAAGAATGCGGAATGCAAGTTTCAATAATCCAACCGGCAGAACTTGGGCTGGCTTACCCAATAACTTAGCTAAATCCTGACTGGGAATAGCTCCATCACCGGCAACGTTATAAATACCAGGTTTACCATCTTGAGTTGCTTTAAATAATATATTCACAAGGTCTTGGTCCCAGATAGCTACAAACGCGCTGGGATACCCTTTTAAGCATAATAACTTAGGCTTTTTGAGGAAGTCTGTAATTGGATTACTCGTTGTTTTTCCTAGAATAGTCCCTACACGAAATACATACTGTTCCATTTCAGGGTAATCGATACTTACTCGCTTTAATTTTTCTTCAACCAAGTACTTGTGATGACTATATGGGATATCTGTATTTCCCAGCATAGGCATGTCTTCAGTTAACCAATTTTCGACGTTACTTGGCCAATAGCCATAAGCCGCGCCGCTGCTCGAATGAATAAATCGTTTGACTCCATTTTTGACACAAGCATGAATGAGGTTTGAGCTGCCATTTACATCAACATCATATTCAAACAAAGCGCTGTTAGCTCCGGTAATTGAAATGATAGCTGCAAGATGTACGACAGTGTCTATCTTGTGTTCAGCTATTATTTTATCAATGTTTTTAGAGCGAATATCTTCTTCCACATATTCTACGCCATCAAGTCTTCGCTCATCCTGCGGTTTGCGAATATCAATACCTACAATACAATCAAATCTTGATTTATTCTCTACACATTTTTTCAAAAAAAGGTTGCCAATATAGCCTTGACTCCCTGTTATTAGTATTCTGCTCATATCAAGCTTAAAGTTATATAATTTCGCTTGGAGGGCTCTTTAAATCAAGCGATTTTTTTTGCAGCTTATTTTTAACTTTACGAAAAAAAGAAAATGATAGTATTGATTACTGGAGCAAGTGCTGGAATTGGGAAAGCCTGTGCAGAAAAGTTTGCATCTCAAGGGTACAACTTAATCATTACCGGAAGGCGTGTAGCTAAACTAGAAAGTTTAAAAACTAGCTTAGAGTCTACTCATAATGTTCAAGTTCAAACACTGAGTTTCGATATTCAGAACAACTCAGAAGTAGATCAAGCTTTGTCTAGTTTGTCGGAAAACTGGAAGAATATAGATGTTCTTGTAAACAATGCTGGATTAGCATTGGGCAAGGAAAGCTTCCAAGATGCTAATATTCAAGACTTTGAAGTAATGCTAGATACCAATGTAAAAGGTCTGTTGTACGTTTCCAAATGGGTTGTAGATGGAATGAAATCTCGTCAATCTGGACATGTCATTAATCTAAGTAGTACAGCGGCGAAAGAAGTGTATCCTGGTGGACATGTGTATTGCGCAAGTAAACATGCGGTAGATGCGATCACTAAAGGAATGAGAATTGATTTGTTGCCTTATGGAATAAAAGTGAGCAGCGTTTCTCCTGGAATGGTAGACACCGAATTTTCAAAGGTTCGATTTAAAGGAGATGATAGTAAAGCAGAAGCGGTTTATAAAGGCTTCACTCCACTTTATGCGGAAGACGTTGCAGATGCTATTTATTATGTGGCTAGCCTTCCTAAACATGTGAATGTGAATGATATGGTACTTACTTGTACTGCTCAAGCTAATTCCTATGTTACTCACAAAGAGTAATTATCCCGATGTAGTGTTATCGCCGATTAACTACCCTCTACTAATCCAAAAATTGTTAGCACCTAGGCCCATCTTTATTTTCAAGAATTTCTCTTGAATCAATTCAAGCATAGCCAGAAAAGTAAAGACGGCATGCACTCGATTATCCAAGTGAGCAAAAGCTTCTTCAAAAGCAATATTATCCTTTTTCTTAAAACTTTGAAGGAGGTAGGCTTTTTGATCTCTAATGGTAAAATGATACTTAACAACTGTATGAACAGGCCGGCTTTCTCTTTCTTCCATCTTGCTCACCACTCGCTTAAAAGCTTTCATTAATTGGTAGAGCTCAAGATTTTCTAATTCTGCTTCTGTTGAGTATAATTCAGCAATGTGCTTAACTTCAAACTTGGTATTTCCACGCTTACTTCGAAGTAGGCGATCAGCTTCTAAATCTCTAAGTGCCAGCGTAACATCTTTAAATTGCTTGTACTCGATTAGCCTTTGCACTAACTCTTCCCTAGGGTCAATTTCATGACCGTCAGCATCCAGTTCTTTTCTAGGAAGCAGGGTTTTAGCTTTGATTCTCATCAAGGTAGCTGCTACCAAAATAAATTCGCTAGCCACTTCAATATTTAACTCATCTAATTGATGCGTGTAGCTTAAAAATTCATCCGTAATTTTTGCAATTGGAATATCATAGATATTCAACTCATCCCGCTCTATAAAAAAGAGAAGTAAGTCAAATGGACCTTCAAACTGAGGGAGTTTGATTTTGTAAATATTCCCAGAATCTATATCGTTTTGTTTATTCTTGTCCGACATTACTCACAAAATTAAACAATAATTTGAATAGCTACTTTGTATTAATCTAGTGAAGTATTAAAAATGCATGTCCATGATTTGTACATTTCTTATGATTAAACCGCACAAATACTTATTCTACTTCGATTGAAATTAGTATTTTCGCAGCTAATTTTAACTAAGTATGATTGCATACCTCAAAGGGAAACTGGCACACAAAACACCAACATTTGTGTTTGTAGAAACACAAGGCATTGGATATCAAGTTTTTGTGAGCCTTCAAACCTACGAAAAAATTAAGGATGCGAAGGAATGCCTGCTCTTTACAAGAATGGTTATTAAAAATGAAAATCAGAATGTGTCTGCTTTCATGCTTTATGGTTTTTATGAAGAAGGGGAGAGAGATCTATTTGAAAAGCTTTTATCCGTATCTGGCGTAGGTTCTGCTACAGCTATCATGATGCTATCTACCTATAAAACAGGAGAGATTGTACAAGCAATTATGAGCAAGGATGTCGGCTTAATTAAGAGTGTGAAGGGAATTGGACCAAAATCCGCAGAGCGAATTATTTTAGAGTTAAAGGATAAATTAGATAAGTTGCCACAATTTGAGCAAGAAATTGGCGTTATGGACAATACATTCCGCGACGAGGCGCTTACAGCTTTAGTATCTCTTGGCTTCAATAAAAATACATGTGTGAAAGTAATAAACAAAGTATTATCATCAGATCAGTCCATCTCTACGGTAGAGGAGTTGATAAAACGTAGTTTAAAACAACTTTGATTTTTTGTGAGAGTTTACTGTCAAAAATATTTATTCTTAATTTTTTCATTGCTTGTTTTTGGAGCTTCGGCGCAGGACACAACTAGTAATGAATTACCATACCCTATCAACGACAGGGAAGGTGATTTCTTAACTGACCCTGATAACAACCCATTCAACTTTGATGATCCAGATGCAATTGAGCAGAATGTAGAATACGATGCTGAAACTGATCAGTATATCATTACTGAAACGGTAAATGGCAAAAATATTAAGCCACCTACGTACATGACTTTCGATGAATACCTGGAGTTTACCTTGAGAGAGGAAAATGAAAAGTATTGGAAGTCTCGATCAAGTACGGAGCAATTGCTGAAGGATAAAAATGTTAAACTCCCTTTCGATCCTGAATTCAATCCTAAAAAAGAGGGAGGCTTATTTAGAGGTTTAACTATTGATATTCGTCCACAAGGAAATGTGGAAGTTACTCTAGGTGGGAATGTTCAGAAATACGACAATCCAAATCTACCTCAACGATCTAGAACGCAAGGAGGTTTTGATTTTGACATGAACATCAACATGAATGTAACTGGAAAGATTGGAGATGCATTAGCCCTTACCTTGAAGTACAACAATCAAACAGGTTTTGCATTCGATAATCAATTCAAATTGCAATATACTGGTGATGAAGACGACATCATTCAATTGTTAGAGGCAGGAAATGTTAGTTTCCCTTTACAGACTCAATTGATTACTGGCGCCCAAAGCCTAAGAGGTATTAAAACACAAATGCGTTTCGGTAAGTTGACCATGACCAATATTGTGGCCGAGCAACAATCGCAAAAACAATCAGTGATTCTAGAGGATGGAGCGCAAACCCAAACTTTTGAAATTAAAGCAGATCAATACGAAGCGGATAAACACTTTTTCTTAACTCAATTCTTTAAGGAAAGCTATGACCAGTCTTTGCTTAACCTTCCTAATATTACCTCTTTAGCAAATATCGAGGAAATAGAAGTTTGGGTAACAAACAGAACTGGACAAACAAACAATGTTCGTGATGTTGTTGCCTTTTTAGATTTGGGTGAGAAAGATCCATTTAATAGTCAAGTTTTCCCCTTAGCTGGTCAGAATCTTCCAGACAATAGAGTAAATGATTTGTATACTCGATTAACAGTTGATCCAAACTTGCGTTTAAGTAACAATGTGGTTGGGCAATTGAATGGTCCGAATTTCAACTTTGAAGCTATTCAAGATTATGAGAAAACTTATGCAAGGCTTTTGTCTGCATCTGAATACATTTTAAATAACCAGCTAGGTTATATCTCCCTACAAACAGCACTTCAACCGAATCAAGTGTTGGGTGTTTCTTTCAAATACACCTACAATGGCGAGGTATTTCAAGTGGGTGAATTGTCAAGAAATGTGCCGCCAGATTCTTCTTCAGTAACGAAGACTTTATTTGTAAAAATGCTTCGTAGTTCTGCCATTCGACCAGATCTTCCAACTTGGGATTTGATGATGAAGAATATCTATTCTTTAGGAGCGTATCAAATTAGTCCAACTGATTTTAGATTGGATATCTTTTATTTAGATCCAGGAGGAGGGCAAAAAAGATTCTTACCAAAAGGAAATTTAAACGATCAACAAATAATCCGAGTATTGAACCTAGATGGCTTGAATAATCAAGGAGATCCGCAAGCCGATGGTTTGTTTGATTTTGTGCCAGGCATGACGATAATCCCACAAAATGGACGGCTTATCTTCCCTGTATTGGAACCCTTTGGAGATCATTTAGAACAGAAGTTAACCGACGCGGGAAATCCTGAACTGGTGGATGACTATGTCTTCTCGGAGCTGTATGACTCTACACTTTTCTTAGCACAGCAGTTCCCTGAAAAGAATCGATTTGTGATTAAGGGCCGCTATCAAGGGAGTGGAGGGAATAGAATTCAATTAGGCGCATTCCAATTGCCTGAAGGATCTGTTACGGTATCCTTAGGAGGAATAAGATTAGTAGAAGGACAAGATTATAACGTGGATTATAATTTAGGGGTGGTAACGATAATTAATGAAGGCTTACTTTCTTCCGGACAACAGATTAAAGTAGATTATGAGAATAATGCACTTTTCGGGTTTCAGCAAAGGTCCTTAATGGCCTCACGTTTGGATTACCGGATCAATGAAAATGTTTTCATTGGGGGTACGATCATGAAAATGAAAGAGCGTCCTTTTTCACAAAAAGTGAATTTAGGAAATGACCCAATCAACAATACAATCATGGGATTGGATTTTAGAATGAATACTGACCTTCCTGTTTTAACTAAAATATTAGATAAGTTACCAATTTACAGTACTAATGAAATGTCTAACATTTCATTTCAGGGGGAGGTTGCTCACCTAAGGCCTGGACACAACAAATTTGTTGAGCAAGGAGATGAGCCAGTAGTATACATTGATGATTTTGAAGGTTCAAGCAGTGCATACGATTTAAAAGGAAGTCCACAAACTTGGAGAATTGCTTCTACACCGAAAGACGCAAAAGATAGAGCAGGAAATACCTTATTCCCAGAGGCAGAGTTATCGGGTGCTTTAGAATATGGTTATAATAGAGCAAAATTGTCTTGGTTTAATGTTGATCCTAGTTTCTTCCAAAGAGGACAATCGCCAGATGAGGTTTACAACGAGAAAGAGTTGTTAAGTAATCACTATGTGCGACCTATTTTTCAACAAGAATTATATCCGAACAAGGACGTAGCCATTCAACAACAAATTTTCACTTTGGATTTAGCTTTCTTCCCAGAAGAGCGTGGATCGTACAATTATGAGTTTGACAATAGCGGTTCTTTATACAGTAGAGGAGTTAGACCAGATGGAAGATTAATCGCGCCTGAAACACGATGGGGTGGAATGATGAGGGGCATCGACAATAATAACTTCGAGATTGCCAATATTGAATACATTGAGTTTTGGATGATGGATCCATTTATCTATAATGACAATAGCGCGGGTGGGCAACTCTACTTTAATTTAGGAAACGTCAGTGAGGATATATTGAAAGATTCAAGAATGCAATACGAGCATGGCTTGAGTGATGATCCTTCTTTGATTGATAGCACGGAGTGGGGAATTGTTCCCAAGGCACAACCAATCATTAACACCTTTAGTAATGATCAAAATTTAAGACCTATTCAAGATGTTGGTTTTGATGGCTTAACAGATGAAGCGGAAAGATTGGTTTTTGAAGATTTCTTAGCAACCGTGCAAGTTGATCCTGCAGCTAAAGCTATTTTAGAAGGTGATCCTTCTACAGATAATTTTTCTCATTATTTAGATCCTCAATATGATGGTTTAACTTCTATCTTAAAAAGATATAAGCAATTTAATCACCCAAGTGGTAATTCACCTTTGTTAGAAGGGAATACCTTTTTAGCAGGGTCGAATAATCCGGATCAAGAAGATTTAAATAGAGATAACTCGCTGAACGAAAACGAACAGTATTTTCAATACATCGTGGATTTATATCCAGGAATGGATGTAGATAATCACCCTTATATTATTTCCTCGAATACCGTAGATGCCAACAGTTACTTCGATGAGCCTCAACCAGAGTTTAACTGGTATCAATTCCGAATTCCAATTTTTGATTATGATGCGAAAGTTGGAAACATCCAAGATTTCCGTTCTATTCAATACATGCGTATGTTCCTTACAGGATGGCAGGATACTACGAATATCCGTTTTGGATCTTTAGAGTTGGTTAGAAACCAATGGAGAACCTATCAATACGAACTAACAGATGCAATTGATAATTTACCTATAGATGAGGACGCTACCTTTTTCAACGTTACGCAAGTAAACATTGAGGAAAATAGCGCTAAAGAACCAGTAAATTATATTTTACCTCCAGGTATTCTTCGTGAGCAAGGTGTTGCTAATAATGCGAATCAGTTAGTAGCTCAGAATGAACAGTCTATTGCTTTGAATGTATGTGGACTTAAGGATGGTGATTCACGGGCAGTCTTTAAAAATGTAAACTTAGATTTTAGAAATTACGATGAATTGGTGATGGATATTCACGCCAATCGTTTCCCAGGCGAGCTTGCTCCTCAAGACGGTGCTTTAACCGCATTTATTCGATTAGGAATTGACTTTAGAGAAAATTACTATCAAGTTGAAACACCATTGATTTTCACAGATGATGGTGTATATGCAGATAGTGATGGTGATAGAGCATTGGTTTGGCCAGATGCGAATCGCTTTGAGATTAAATTAAACGATTTGATAGACGCGAAGAAAGAGAGAAATGCTCAATCTTGGCCTTTAACTGTGCCGTATAATTTTACAACAGCTGATGGAAAAATTATTACTATTAAAGGGGTTCCTGATTTAGGAGCTATTCAAATAACCATGTTGGGTATTCGAAATCCTGCACAGAATGATTTGAATAATCCATTGTTAGATGATGATGGTAGTGCACAATGTGCGGAAGTTTGGTTTAATGAATTACGTTTATCAGGATTTGATGAGCGTCCTGCTTCAGCTGCATTAGCAAGCATGTCCATCAAGTTGGCAGATTTAGGTAATGTGAATATAAGCACGAGCCTTCACGGTATTGGATTTGGACAGGTTGATATGCAAGTGGATGAAAGATTCCAGGATACGTATTATCAATATGACTTTAATACGAATCTTCAGTTAGGTAAGTTCTTGCCTGCTAAAGCCAATATAATGCTTCCATTTTATGGAGGAATATCTCAAACATTCAGTACGCCTGAATATGACCCTTATCAATTAGATATAAGCTCTAAAGACCAAGTAAAAGCTTTAGAAGTGTTCAGTAAGGATTCAGCCTTGTCATACAAGCGTTCTATTCAAACTATCGTTACTCGTAAAGGGTTTAACTTCACGAATGTCCGTAAGTTGCCTGGGGAGAACCAAAAAAGATTATTCTTCTTTAGTCCAGAAAATATTGGTTTAAGTTATGCTTACAATGTTATTGAGCGAAGCGACCCATTCGTAGAGAGTGATTTAGAACGTACACACAATGCACGCTTAGATTATGCGCACAGCTTACAACCGAAGTATTTGTATCCATTCAAAAAAGTATTGAAGGGTAAAAGCAAGTATAACAAAATTTTGAAGGAAATCAATATCAATTTCTTTCCTTCAACCATGGCGTTTAACACGCAAATGAATAGGCAATATGGAGAGTTAAATTTGAGAACCTTACAAGGAGATGATTTCACGCTTCCAACAACTTTCAATAAATTCTTTACATGGGATAGATCGTATGCCTTTAGATATAATCCATTCAAATCTTTGAGTATCGATTACAACGCGAACAATGCCGCGCGTATAGATGAGGGAGTAGGTAGAATTGACACGGACGAGGAGAAAAAAGAAATCTGGGGGAATATCGGGGATGGTGGTAGAACAACCTTGTTCAGCCAAAGCTTGAATGTAAACTATACCTTGCCATTGAATAAATTACCAATCTTAGACTTTACGAATACTACGTTTAGATATGGTTCAGGATTTAATTGGATTGCAGCACCTTTACGAGCAGATGCTGACGGAAACTTTATAGAGAATCCGCAAGGGAATAATGTTAGCAATAACCAACAGATGAGGTTTAGCACAGATTGGAATTTCGATAAACTATATAGTAAGGTTCCTTACCTCAAGAAATTCACAGGAAACAATCCAACCGCTGGTAACAAAGTAGCGACCCAAAAGAAAAGAGAATCAATATTGAAAGCTCGTCAAAAGATAGATGCGGATATTGAAAAGTTGAAAGAAAAGAAAACTGAAGAAAAATTGAACATGTCCTTAATTAAGGAAAATGAAGATTTGGACGAGGAAGAGAAAAAAGAAGCCAAGAAAACTGCTAAGCTAAAAGTTAAAGGACTTAAGAAGCAAATCAAGAAGCGTAAGAAAGATAAAAAGACCAAGCAAGCACCTGCTCAGTTCTTTGAAAATCTAGGTATGCAGCCTTTACTTGCCTTGAAAAAAATATCAGCATCTTATACCGAGAATAGAGCAACGGTTTTACCGGGATATATGCCGGATACAGATTTCTTTGGTACGGACAGGCAAAGCCAAAATGCACCTGGATACGGATTTGTGTTTGGTGGTCAACCAGGTTACCAATGGTTCAAAAACTTTGATGCTGGCGAAAGAAATACTTGGTTAGATGAAATGGCTGCAAATGGAAACATTTCTACGGATTCAACGCAGAACCAGAAGTTCACACAGAGCTATTCTCAAAATTTGGATATACGGGCTACTTTGGAGCCGTTTAGAGATTTGAAAATTGATTTGAATGTTACTAAGACTAGTGCAACAAATCACTCTCAATTCTTTAAGACCTTAGACAGTAATTCTGGTTTTGATCATTACTTGCCTCAAGATTTCGGTACTTATGCAGTTTCTGCTATTACTTGGAAAACTATGTTTCAAAAGTATGATGAGGATTGGTTGAATGAGACCTATACGGCGTTCACGGAGAATAGAAAAATAATTTCTCAGCGATTACAAGATGGGAATCCCAATAGTATCGGAGTCTATGAAAACCCAAGCGATTCGACTAGCAATTCGGAATTTGCACAAGGATATGGCCCTACATCTCAAGATGTATTGATACCAGCTTTCCTTGCTGCTTACCAAGGTCAGGATGCGAAGAAGACGAAACTGAATCCGTTTAAGACAATGCCTAAGCCGAATTGGCAAATTAGCTATAATGGTTTAACCCGTTTCAAGTGGGCACAAAAGATCTTCTCAAATTTCAGTATTCGTCATGGATATAATTCTACTATCCAGGTGGGAAGTTTCCAAACTAACTTTGATTATACAGGAAATGGAGATTTGACACAGCCAGCAACATTGGATACTTTAAATGGTAACTTTTTCACCTTATATAATGTACCTAACGTAGTAATTAACGAACAATTGAATCCACTAATCGGATTTGATATGACCTTCAAAAATGGTGTTCAGGCTAGAATAGATTATAAAAAGTCTCGAACGGTTACCATGAATTTCACTGATTTCCAAATGTTGGAAAACAAGTCTTCAACGATTACTGCTGGAGTGGGTTACCGAGTGAAAGGATTGAAACTGCCGTTTAAATCAAAAGGTAAGAAAGTGATCTTACACAACGATTTAAACATGAGGTTTGATTTCTCTTATAGAGATAATGTAATTGTGAACCATCAATTAGATCAAGGGGTTTCAAGACCAACAAGTGGATCGACCGTTATTACGGTTTCTCCATCTATTGACTATGTGATAAGCAAGCAGTTAAACATTCGAATATTCTTAGATCGTAACAAGACGGTTCCAAAAACAACGGCTTCGTTCCCAACTACAACTACAAGAGCTGGGGTAACCTTAAGGTTTAGCTTAGCGGACTTCTAGAAAATGATTAAGGGATAGCTTATCCTATCAAGTGGGGGATAAACACCAGGCAGCCAATAATTATCGCGAAGATTGCAGTAATTAATACAGCTCCTGCTGCACAATCCTTAGCTACTTTAGCTAAAGGGTGAATTTCCTTTGTAGCCAAGTCCGTAAGTGACTCTATAGCCGTATTGAAAAGTTCAGCGCTAAGGACAAGTGTAATACTGAGTGCAATAAAAGCCCACTCGATACGAGTTAAGTGGAGAATGATTCCAGCCACAATAACTATAGCGCCAACCACTAAGTGGATGCGCATGTTTATTTGAGTTTGAAAAGCATACTTGATGCCGTCAAAAGCATGATAGAATCCTTTAAAGAACTTGTTCATAGAAATGGTTTATTTCGATGGAGTCTTCTTCTCTTTTTTGACGAACTTTTTATCCTCAACGTTCTCGTCTAAAAACTTATTAAGCTTGTCTAAATCCATAGTAGATTTAATCTCACCAAAGGTATTGATTGTAAAATCGAGTCCATCTAAATCCTTGTGGACTTCCGGCTTTCCTTTTATGGGTTTCTTCTTTGGCATAACTTAAACTTGTAGTTCTTTAGCTAAAGTTAAACCTTTTTCAAGACGTTTCAAACATATATCCTTACCCAAGACTTCCATCACGGCAAAAATAGGAGGGCCTTGCATGGTTCCTGTGACGCCAATACGGAGAATAGGTAGTACTTGTCCAAATCCTAAACTATGCGTCTCCATGAAGTCCTTAACAGTCTTCTCGATTAATGCTGACTCGAATGAAGGCATGCTTTCTAAAGAGGACAGAAGTGTTACGAAAGCATCGCTGTTTTCGTTTTTCCATTTCTTTCTTAAATTCTTCTCATCATATTCCTTTACTTCTTCAAAGAAGTAATAGGCAATGCTTGGAATCTCATGTAAAAAGGTGGCTCTTTCTTTAGTTAATTCACAAATTTCAAGCAGGGTAGCTCTATCCGTTTGGTATCCTTCGGCTTCAAAAAGTGAAGCGCTTAAGTCTACCAACTCTTCGTTACTTTTATTTTTGATGTATTGTTGGTTAAACCACTTTGTCTTTTCAAAATCAAAACGAGCGCCTGACTTATTAACTCGTTCTAAAGAAAATGCTTCAATAAGCTCCTCTTTAGAGAACAGCTCTTGTTCCGTTCCTGGATTCCATCCAAGGAAGGCAAGCATATTGATAAAAGCATCTGGTAAGAAACCTCTTTCCTTATAGCCAATACTTTCTTCTTTAGTTTCGCGGTCCGTCCAGTTTAATGGAAAAACCGGGAATCCTAAACGATCACCATCTCTTTTACTCAACTTACCTTTTCCATCTGGTTTAAGAATAAGTGGAAGGTGAGCGAAAATTGGCATTTCCCATTCAAAACTTCTGTAAAGCAATACATGCAACGGTGTTGATGGCAACCATTCCTCTCCACGAATAACGTGGGTGATTTCCATTAAATGATCATCTACCACATTAGCAAGATGATAAGTAGGCATTCCATCTGATTTCAATAAAACTTTATCATCTAATTGAATAGATTGGAAGCTTACAACTCCACGAATTTCATCTTCAAACTTCACTTCTTCATTCCTAGGCATCTTATAACGAATAACCCATGGGTCTCCAGCATCCAAACGGCGCTTTACTTCATCTTCACTTAAGTGTAGGGAATTTTTTAAATACTGACGAGTGATGGGGTCATACTTGGGTGAAGGATTACCTTGACCTTTCATATTCTCTCTCCAAGCACTCAGCTCTTCAGGGGTATCAAAAGCATAATAAGCATCTCCTTTGGCAAGTAGCATTTGAGCGTATTCTGCATACATTTCCTTTCGCTCACTTTGGCGATAAGGCCCGAAATCCCCTCCATAGCTTAAGCCTTCATTAGGCTCGATACCACACCATTTGAGTGTTTCTATAATATATTCTTCAGCTCCCGGAACAAATCTTGCTTGATCGGTGTCCTCTACTCTTAAAAGAAAATCACCATTGTTCTTCTTCGCAAACAAATAGCAATAAAGGGCAGTTCGAACACCTCCAATATGTAAAGGGCCAGTTGGACTTGGTGCGAATCGGGTTCTAATTTTTCTTGACATTTAGATATATTTACAATTTTACAACAACATAGTTCGTTAGGAAGTATATCGGATTACAAATTTACTCAAATAAAGAAGCCCAACAAAGATGTATTTACCGAAAACACCTGAAATCGCAAAAAAGATCTTCCCCAAATTAAAGTGGGATAACAAATCGGAGGATAAGTGCATCTATCTAACTTTTGATGATGGGCCTACTCCTAGCGTTACGCCTTGGGTACTCGATCAGTTGAAAACATACGATGCTAAAGCAACATTCTTTTGTTTAGGGAAGAACGTGGTCTTGCATCCGGATGTCTTTGAGAAGATATTAAAAAATGAACATAGCGTGGGGAACCACACCTACAATCACCTAGATAGTTGGAAGTCTAGCAAGGAAAAGTATTTGTTGGATATAGAAAGCTGTAGCAAGGTTTTTCATAGCCACTACTTTAGACCACCTTATGGTAAGCTCAAGCCTGGAATTCGAACTGCAATCTTAAAGAACTATGAAATAGTGATGTGGGATGTAATGGCCTATGATTTTGACCAATCTATTGATCCGCAGCAATGTGTCAGTAATGTCTTGGACAATATAAAGGATGGTTCAATCATCGTTTTTCACGATAGTGTGAAAGCCGAGAAAAACTTGAGACATGCTTTGCCTTTGGTCTTAAAAGAAATCGCTAATCAAGGTTTTGCCATGAAGGGCTTGTAAGGAGTCTATCCAATTTTCACAATTAATGCTGCCAAGGAAACAATCGCTAGAAGCAAATTTTTTTCGTACTGTATTTGCGCCAGTATAAATTCATAACACGCTCCTACTGACCTTCGAGTCTTAGTGGGTTCATTAATTGACAAACAAATGAAAACGGGAAAACATTCAGGTGTTCAACTCTAATCCGATCTATAGCATTTTTGTTATACTTTATGGTTCTAACACCAACAAGAATTCTATATTAACACGAAGGTTCTCTTGAATTCAAAATACTCTAATAAAAAAGCCTCCCCGATGTTTCGGAGAGGCTTTTTTTATTTATTAGAAGTCTAGATTATTTTACAATCTCTAGCACTACTCTTCTGTTTTTAGCAAGAGTTTTAAACTGTTCTCCGTACTCACCGAATCCGAATAATTCTACTCTAGTTCCATCAACGCCTTTCTCACTCATGTAAGCCCAAACTTTCTGAGCTCTTCTCAATGATAAGTTAACATTGCTGTATTCATCACCTGTTTCATCGGTGTAACCTTTAATTCTAACCATAGAACCTGGGTTTGCATTTAATGATTGGATAACCTTATCAATGTTAGATGTTTCACTTCCTCTTACTACATCACTAGCAGAAAGGAAATATACTTCAGCAGGATTTGATTCTTGTCCTACAATCGGTTTAACTGGAGTTGGTTTAACTGGAGTTGTTGTAACCGGAGTTGTTACTGAAGGAACAGTTGTAGTTGTATCTTTAGGGCAACCATTGTTGCTAGCTACACCAGGCACATCTGGACACTTATCATATTTGTTTACGATACCGTCACCATCACTATCAGGACAACCAGCATAACGTTTGTCACCTTTTTCGTTAGGGCATGAATCTTTATCATCTTCAACACCGTCACCATCGCTATCAGCAACAGGGCAACCTTTGTTATCTAATGAACCAGCTTCTTTAGGACAATTATCACGGCTATCACCTAAACCATCCATATCTGTATCAGGACAACCAAATAAATCTGCAGTACCAGCTGCAAATGGACATTCATCAATTAAATCTGGAACACCATCATTATCTGAATCATTAACTTCTGAAACCTCGTCTTCAGTTTTCTTAGTATTGCCTTTTCCAAAGTTGTATACTAATGAAGCTGAATGTTGTGTGTAGTCATAAGAATTGTCAATATTCAATTTGTAAGTAGATTGAACGTTGATTGTTAACCAATCTGCCGGACGGATATTCAAACCAATTCCGAAAGGAACATAAGTATTGAAATCATAATCAACAACACTATTAAAGCCAAAGCCAGTGTGGATGTATGGAGCAATAACAGCATTTTCTTTGAAAATGTATCCGTTATTAAATTTATACTCAATGTTTAAACCCATATCATATAAGTGCCTTAACTCATAAACATCTGGTTGAACTTCTGGGTAAGCAGTAATCGTTGGGAACCATGATTTTCCAAAAGTGAAGTCAGCTTTTAAATTGAAAGATGGATTTAAATATCTTCCAACAAAAACTCTACCTGCCCCTTTATAGTTGTCAAAGTCGAAATATGACTTAGTCAAAGGACCAGAAAAATCAGTGGCACTTATTCCACCTCCGATAGCCCATTTATGACTTTCATTTTGGGAAAAAACAGATAGTCCGATGACTACGGCGAATATTAGTGTTAGTACTTTTTTCATTTTTTCTTTAATTTTCTATTAAATACGTTGCAAAAGTAATACAAATATTTATTTTTTTGCGCGATTCAATTCTATATTAATTTATTATTTGAATGATGCCTATTCTTATCTCTATTGGTTTTTTTCAAGATATTCTCCTTCAATGCATCTTCTAGGTTTACGCCGGTTTGATTTGCTAAGCATATTAATACGAATAATACATCAGCCATTTCATCGGCCATTCCTTGGTCATTTTCACCTTTTTTAAATGACTGCTCGCCAAATTTTCGTGAAAAAACTCGAGCTAACTCTCCAACTTCTTCCATTAGAACAGCAAGGTTCGTCATTTCATCAAAGTATCGTACGCCGTACTCTTTAATCCAATCATCTACAGTTTTTTGTGCAAGCTTAATATCCATATGTCAAAATTTGTTTGCAAATTAGCGAAATGAAGAGAAAGATTATCATCTTTTTAATACTTGCCCTTGTGTTAGCCTCTGGGCTGTTTTTGCTGCGAATCAGCATATTAGAGGGCTTTGCTAAATTTCTAATTGTGGAAACTGAATTTGAGCAAGTTGAATATGGTTTTGTGTTATCGGGCAATGCCCTTGATAGAGGAGCTAGGGCTGCTCAGCTTTATTATGAGGGCAAAGTTGCTCACTTGGTATGCACCGGAGCTAACCAATCTAATGATATTAAATCTCTAGGTATAGATACTTTAGAAAGTGATTTAAGTATCTTACAATTATTAAAGCATGGAGTGCCTGAATCTAAAATGACTCAAGCAACCATTGGCACGAGTACCCAAGAAGAGGCTGCTTTTATATTGAACTTTGCTCAAGAAAACCAGCTTAAGGAATTACTGATTATCTCATCTTTATTTCATACCAGAAGAATAGATCAAGTATTTACTGAGTATTTCAAAGATGAAGGAATTATGGTTCACATTGCTGGTGCACCCAGTTCTTTATATGTTGAGTTAGAGTGGTGGAAGAGTGAATATGGATTGATAGCACTAAATAATGAGTATCTCAAACAATTCTATTATCTAGTCTATTACTAATAAGTAAACTTGACGCCAATAGGATAGTGGTCAGAAAGCCATGCCTCCTGAATTCTGCGGTAGGAATTGATCTTAAATAAGGGGTGGAATAGCGCAAAATCAATTCTTAGAAAAGGTGTTGGATTGACATATGTTTTTCCAAAGCCCGCTCCTTTTTCCACGAAAGCATCTTTCATATCTGCACTAAGGCTTTTATAGGCGAATGATACTGGTGTGTCATTAAAGTCACCACAAACAATACTTGGATATGGGCTGCTTGCTTTACTATCTAATACTTGTTGCACTTGTTCTGCTCTATTCATGTAGCCGTTCTTTAGCTTTCGCACAATGTTTAAGGCCGAATTCCCCTCTTGATTATCATTAAGGGTTTCTAAATAAGTGTAATCTTCCTCTGAAAACTGATTACTCTGAAAATGTACATTATAAACTCTAGCTTGTTGTTGGTCGCTCAGCGCAACGTCGATATACATGCATGTGTTTAATCGCGTCCCTTTAGTAAAAGTTAGTTTTCCTGTATCTATAATTTTATAGTCGGAAAAAATCACCATCCCCCAGTGACGATTTCCATCTTTAGAGTAGGTTTCTGCAAAGAAGTGATACTTGTAGTCCAGGTTTTTTTTGATATCCGTTAAATTAGTAAAAGTGCCTTTATCCTCCGTATAAAACTCTTGGAGACAAAGAATGCTTGGTCGCTCAGCAGCTAACACATCCATCATCTCATTTCTACTGTTCTCGTTTCCGCTCCAGTTGTACAAGTCGAAGTTTTTTACATTCCAACTCAGTAAACTAATTTCATTTAAGGTTTGAGCATTAGTAGATAGCTGGAACATCGTTCTATTGCTAGACCAGGTCATTACAATGGCGATTAAAGAGAGTAAGCTCAAAGATTTGCTAGGTGTGAAAAGCCAAAAGAAAACAAAGAAAAGGCTGCTTAGTAATACAAGAGGATAGCCCAATCCAAAAAAGGCGAATGGCCAAAAATCTAAAGGGTTAATATTGGCACTGAAATGAACGAAAATCAATCCACCGGCAACAAGTAGGTTTAATATTAAAGCAATCTTTTTTAACATGAAAACTTACCTCATGACTTTTTACTTGCTTGAAACAAAAAATCCTTCTCAGCCTTACTCAAACTGTCATAACCATCTGATGAAATCTTATCTAGTATCGCATCTATCTTATCCTGAGCTTTGACTCCCGCAGTACTAGAATCTTTTTTCTTTTTGACTGGGTTGGGATTGACAAATGTAACCCGAGGTTTTGGTTTTGGGTTGAACAAGGACAAAATGGAATTGACCATCATGTTAAATGGCTTACTCAATTGAATACCTTTCGTTTCTAAGAAAACTATAGCTAATCCAAAAATTAATCCAGCTACATGAATAATGCCTGGTCCTGCGCCTTCAGCATTGCTAAGCCCTAGGAGGTTAAGCAGGCCGAAGCCTGCAACAAGCCATTTAAGCTTTACGTCGAATATCAGAAAGAACTTGACCGTGTAGTCGGGTTGTAAAAAAGCTGCGGCACCCATTAAGGCCATAATTGATGCAGAAGCCCCAAGCATGGGAGTGCTCATCATTGGAACGAGTTCTAGGGAATGGAATAATACAAAGACTAAACCGCCAAAGAAACCTCCGAGTATATATATAGGTAATACTTTTTTAAATCCTTGAAGGGAAACAATCATCTTCCCAAAAAAGAAAAGAAGCATAACGTTTACCAATACATGCCAAAAGCTATCGTGAATAAATTGATAACTGAGCAGTGTATAGGGTTTAATGAGTAATTCTTTCGCCGAAGATGGGAGAAATAGCCACTCGCTGATAAAACCTTGAATAGGATGTTGGTCCAGTTTGAGCACCCATTCAACAAAACCAACAAGTTTCAATGAGATATAGATAAACAATTGAATAAATATCAATTTAACAACTACATCTCCAGTTTTGAACTGGTCCTTTAAAAAGCGAATTACTTGATCTGTAGTAATATTCATTAATAGAAAGTCTTACTCGTTTTTTGCCAATACTTAACTAAAAGGAATCCTGCAAGGGCTCCAGTAATATGCGCAAAGTGCGCGATGTTGTCTCCATCAAACGATTTAAAACTTAAAAATAGTTCGATTCCGATATAAATAAGTACAAAGTGTTTCGCTTTTAAAGCTATTGGCGGAAACAAGAGTCTTAATTCTGTGTTTGGGAATAGCATTCCAAAAGCAGTTAACAAACCAAAAACAGCACCCGAAGCTCCTATCATAGGAACGAATTGATATTTATTCAATAAACCATCTGAGTAAGGAAACATGGTTCCATATTGCATATAGTATTCTATGCCACCTATTAGATTGTATAAAACGGCAGCAACAATACCTGTTACAAAGTAAAAGATTACAAATCTTTTAGCTCCCCAAACTCGTTCTAAAACGGTTCCAAAAAGATAAAGGGCGTACATATTGAAGAAGATATGCATAAAGCTTCCATGCATAAAAAAGTGAGTAATAAGTTGCCAAGGCTTGAAGAAGGGGGCATCAAAATACCATAATGCTAAAACAGGAAAAAATTTGTTTAGCGGAGAGGCACTCATACAGAAAACAACGAAGAAAATTACGTTAGCAATTATTAAATGCTTGACTACATCGCTTTGGGGGAAGGAATTACTCATGGCACGAAGATAAGAAGCAAATCATTCCAAAATAAAATTTATAGGTCTTAAAGCCTGTTAAAATTAAAATAGTAGGAAGCCTAGAGCGACTTGTATCAGCCCTATAGTGAAACCTAGTATAGCGCCAACCCACTCAATGAATTTAAATTCTTCAGCTAAAATGTCCCAAAGGAGCTTCTCTAACTTCTCGCCAGATAGCTGATTCACCTTACTAGTAATGATACTCTCTATATCTAAACTGTCTTCTAAATGGTATACTTGGGATTGTATAAGTGACGGAACCATTTTTTCCACTTCTTTTAATATTTCTTCTTGAATTCTAATCTTCGCTTTTTTAGGAAGTAGCCTAGAAGCCATGGGATATTTTTGTGCAAAAGTAAGCTCGAAATAATCTGAAAGCTTCTTACTTAATCCACTTTTAATCTTATTTAGATTGCCTTCTCCTTGGATATGCGTGAATATTTCATCTGAAGCCAATAGGTCATTAGCTACGATTTGTCCAATCTTCTCGGCAACAAATGATTGCCTTTTAGGAAACACACCTTGAATGTGTATCCCAAGAAAGTTTACAGGCTTCCTAGGGTGGAATAACATTTTTACCGCAAGATAATTTGTAAACCAGCCAATGGAGCCAGCAATAAATGGTAATGCGATAGCTGCAGCTATATGATTAGAACTTAGAATCAAGTAAGGTTTTTTTTGATTTCTGCATAAATACAATTTTTTTGTAAACTTCATTACTTAGATTCTACTTTTATTCTTTAACTTTGTTCAAAATTCAGTAAAATGGCAAAAGTATTAGGTGTAATGTTATCTATTGTAGGCGGTTTAGCTTTCCTAGGAAAGTTCTTTGTGTACTTAAATAGCTCAGTAGTTTTACCTTATAATCCGGCAGACGGCTTTAAAGGCTTAATAGATGTAGATCTTTCCTTTTCATTTGTGATATTTGGATTTATGTTGCTCTGTGGCTTGTTATTACTGAAGTTAAGCTCTGAACCTAACCTTAAATAAATAAGTAAGTTTATTTAAATTCCCCTGCAACTTTTCATAGGAGAGTCTCGTATCATAAGTGACGAAACGAATTTAACAAGTTTGCTTTCGACGAGATTCTTAATCAAATTCAATTAGCACAAAGTAGATAAATTGTTTTTCATCATAGTAAAGAGAGATGGTCTTCCAAGGTTCGCTCTCTTTTTTATTTAAAAAAACGAAAACAACGAACTTTATAAGCATATTTGTAGGAGATTCATGACTATGAAGAAACTTAAACCTATGAAAATTTTTTGGCTGCTGTTCGTTCCGGCATTAGCATACGGATTATATGTTGTTGCTGTTTTAGCTTACGGCACCTTAAATGATTTTCAACCAGAAGAAATTATTTCCATACAAGGTTCAAATGAAGTAAGCCTTGCACCTACAGATAGTACTACTTTAAGTTTTATGATTTGGAACATCGGTTACGGTGGTTTAGGCGCTCAAAGCGATTTTTTCCTAGATGGGGGAACCATGGTAAGACCATCAAAAGAACTGAGTGACCAATACCGCACTGGAATCCTTAAAACAATAGAAGCAAATAGCGAGGTAGATTTCTTAATGCTTCAAGAGGTAGATGTGCAAGCTAAAAGAAGTTATAAGCTTAATCAATTTGAAGCTATTGGAGATTTGTTGCCCAATCATACTAGAGCACACGCCTTTAATTTTAATGTAAACTTCGTTCCTAAACCTTTAGTAAGCTTTTCACCAATTGGAAAAGTGCAAAGTGGATTGGCAACTTATAGTAAGTATCAAGTGAGCGCTCACAAAAGATTTCAATTCCCAGGCAGCTACGGTTGGCCTACTCGCGCTTTTCACCTAGATAGGTGTCTGTTAGAATCACGCATTCCTTTGGCAAACGGGAAAGAATTAATAGTTCTTAATTCTCATAACTCTGCCTATGATGGCGGAAAGTTGAAACCACAGGAAATGGCCTACTTAAAAGCACATTTATTGGCCGAGTATGAAAAAGGAAACTACCTCGTGGTGGGTTCCGATTGGAATCAATGTCCACCGAATTTCCCTTATGATTCATTTAGTCAAGGAAATGCTGAAGATTATTATCAAGATAACATAGCGCCAGACTTCATGCCAGCAGATTGGCAATGGGCTTTTGATGGAACGGTTCCAACGAATAGAAAACTAGCGAGCACCTTTGATAAGGAAACGACCTTTACCACATTAATAGATTTTTATTTGTTATCTCCCAATATTACCCTTGAATCGGTTGAAGGAGTTTCTTTAAATTTTGAACACTCAGATCACCAACCGGTGAAATTAAACATCCAATTGAAATAAAATGAATCAATGTGCATCTAATATTTTGATGATTAGACCCGCTTCATTCCAGTACAACGAGCAAACGGCGGCTAGTAATGATTATCAGAAAACAACTTTACTAAGTAAAGAAGACGCGGTCTTAAAAGCGCAACAAGAATTTGACAGCATGGTTGAAATTCTTGAACAGAATGAAATTAGCGTTTGGGTAGTGGAAGACACCGATATACCCGAGAAGCCAGATGCTGTTTTTCCTAATAATTGGATTAGCATGCATCAAAATGGGGATGTGTTTTTGTTCCCAATGAAAACAGCTAATCGAAGTGCTGAAAGAAGAGAAGATGTCATCGACTTTATTAAAGATAATTTTGAGGTAAATGAAGTCTTTGATTGGAGTCGTTTTGAAAAAGATGGACTGGCACTAGAGGGAACTGGCAGCATGATATTTGATCATGTAAATAGGAAAATATACGCTTGTATGTCTCCTCGAACAAGTGAAAAGCTTTTTGTGAAATTTTGCAAGGAAGTAGAGTATGAGCCAGTAGTGTTTCATGCCTATAAACGCAATGGAGCTGAACAATACCACACGAATGTAGTGATGTGTATTGGTGAAGAGTTTGCCGTAGTTTGTTTAGATGCGATAACCAATAAAGCGGAAAAAACAGAAGTAAAGAATTCATTGATTCAAGGGGGCTTTGAAATTATAGAAATTAGCCAGGAACAATTGGAAGAGCATTACGCGGGGAACATGCTTCAGGTATATAATGAAAATCGTCTTTCTTTTTTAGTCATGAGCGAAAGAGCATTTAAGTCTTTAACTCCAACTCAAATCAAGCAAATTGAGGCACATACAGAAATTATAGCAGTACCTATCTACTTTATTGAAGAAGTGGGCGGGGGAAGTGCCAGATGTATGATGGCTGAAATTTTTATTGAAGAGAAAATGTAAGCGACTTAGCGAGAAAGCTTAGTGCATTTTTGTTCGCTTCAGTAGGTAAGGAGTCAATACCTGATTAAAAGGTTTGTTGATGTCTGCAGCTACAAAATCAATCTTATATTGAGCACATTTTAACTTCAAGGCTTTTTCAAACTCTTCCATGTGCGTTTTGTATTTATCCTTGACCTCATTGGCGTGAAGTTTAACTTCAGTGCCATTTTCCATATCTACAAATAAGTAGGGTCTGTTGTCAAACTCAAAGTCAATTTCATGTTTTCTATCTACTACGTGAAATAGAATCACTTCATGCTTGTTATGCTTAAGGTGCTGAAGTGCGGAAAAAACCTCTTCTTGATTGCCTTGTTGCATCATATCACTAAAGATGACCACTAGTGACCGTTTATGAATTTGATCTGCTATAGCGTGTAAACAAGTGGCGGCATTCGTATGCTTGTTCAATTCTTCCGTGCCCAATAGCTTTTCCATTTCATGATACAAGCCATTGATATGGACCACATTGGATTTTGCTTTAGTTATAAGGTCTACATTATCAGAAAACAGCGCCAAGCCAGTAGCATCTCTTTGCTTTCTAAACAACTCCATTAATCCAGCAGCCGCGAGTACAGAAAAATTTAGCTTGTTTACTACATCTTTCTTGCTAGGGTAATACATCGATGAAGAAGCATCGATGACGATATGACAGCGCAGGTTCGTTTCCTCATCGTATCGTTTAGTAAAGAGCTTGTCTGTACGGGCGAATACTTTCCAATCTATGTTTTTAGTAGATTCTCCAGGGTTATACACTCGATGCTCTGCAAACTCAACAGAGAAGCCATGAAAAGGGCTTTTGTGAAGACCTACAATGAAGCCTTCTACCACCTGTTTCGCCATAAACTCAAGGTTCTTGATTTGCTGTACTTCTTTAAGTTCGTATAAAGCCATGGACAATTGATTGGAAACAAAAAACCGCTGAATGATATAAATCCATTCAGCGGTTTAAAGATAGACGATTCGTCTTAAATTACGAATTCTTATAAGTGTTTGTTGATTGCCTCAACGAAAGTTGCTTTCGGTTGAGCTCCAACTAATCTTTCTACAATTTCACCGTCTTTCAACAATAAAATGGTAGGAATATTTCTAATTCCAAATTTTTGAGCGGTTTCAGGATTTTGATCTACGTTTAATTTACCTACGTTTACTTTTCCTTCAAAATCAGTTGCTAAAGCTTCAATGGTTGGACCTAATGCGATACATGGACCACACCATTCTGCCCAAAAATCAACTAAAGTTAAACCGTTTCCTTCTTTAACATCGCTATCGAATGTAGCGTCTTTAAATTCTAATGCCATTTGTGTGTTTTTTGTTCTTTTATAATAAATGCAAAGCTATAACATTCTAGTTACTTCAATAAGTTCCAATGCATAAATTTATTTTTTATAAGATTGACTGCAGACCGTTTGCACATATAATAATTATTTACTATCTTCATTTCAGGGATATAGTAAACTGTATTTAATTTGTGAATTTATGAAGACAAATAAAACTACAGTTAAGGAGGGTTCTTTAGACCAGCTACAAGCGCGATATGAGGCGCATTGGGAAAAGAAGGAATACAAGAAAGCTTATTTCACTTTAAAGAAGATTGCTGCCATTAATGAGCTGGTTTTTGAGCAAGAGAAAAAAGGAAAACTTGTAGAGTTAGAAAAGGAATTCCATCTTAAACAGAAAGATGAGTTGCTGGCCCAAGAGCGAATGTTTAATGAAACCTTAAAAGAAAAAAATGAGGAGTTAACTCGGGTCCTCAACACGCAAAAAAGTACGGAACTGCATTTGAAAAGTTTGCAGTTGCAACTCAGCCCACACTTTATTTTCAACACCTTACAGTCTATTCAAAGCTTCATCTTTCAGCAAGATGGTGAAACAACTGGCGATTATATTGCCCAGTTTGCCAAGCTAATGCGAGCTATTCTAAATGCTTCAGAGAAAGAAAAAGTCAGTGTAAAGGAAGAAGTTGAGCTACTAGAAACATATATGTATTTGGAGCAGCGGCGTTTTGAGCGAATTTTCAGTTACGACATTCAATTACGCCAAATTGAAAACCAGAACTTGGTTTTTTTGCCTTCTCTTTTACTCCAGCCTTTTGTTGAAAATGCCATTTTGCATGGAGTAGGTAATCAGAAAGATGGAAAGATTGCCGTCGTTTTCCGCTATTATAAACAGTATTTGTATATCCATATTTTAGATAATGGTATTGGGCGCACTGCTGCGGGTAAAATTCATAAAAGGACCTATCAAGGGACCTCTACCGCTTTAAAAATAATGTTAGAACGTGCCGAATTGAGTAGAGAATCAGAGTTGTTTGAATTTCATTTTAGAATTCAGGATCGAAAGAAAAATAGAAAAATTGTTGGGACACAAGTAAGCATTCAAGTTAACTATTTAAAACGAAAAACATGATTAGAATATTAATGGTAGAAGACGAGAGAGGAGCAGTGGAAGTATTTAAAAATTTGATTGCTCGACATCAAAGTGACTTTGAATTTTTAGGTGCTGCGCGAAATGTGAAGGAAGCCGTTGAGCGAATAAAGGAAGAGAAGCCGGAGGTTTTAATATTGGACATTTCTTTGCCCGATGGAACTGGTTTTGATGTTTTAGAAATTATTGGTGAGATCAATTTCGAAGTAATTTTTCTAACTGCGCATGAAAGCTTTGCTATAAAGGCTATAAAGAATAATGCATTTGACTATATCCTAAAGCCTTTTCAGTCTACTGAAATGAATGAAGCTTTAAGAAAGGTGAAGGTGAAATTGGAAGAGAAGGGTAGAACAGAGGAACTCCAAAGAATAGCTTTACATACACAAGAGGGTATTGATTTTATAAATATTGCCGAGATCATTTACTTGAAAGCCTCGAGTAACTACACGGAGATTTATTTGATAGACGGACAAAAAATACTCGCTTCTAAGACCTTGAAAAATTTTGAAAAACTCTTAGATCACCCTATGGTTCGAGTGCACAATAGTTACATGGTCAACTTGAGTTATATCAAGAAGTTTGACAAGGCGGAATCAAGTTTGGTTCTGAACACAGGGAAAAGCTTACCAGTTTCCAAACAACGCAAATCCGAATTATTTCATCACTTTGTAAAAGAGATTTAGATGGGAAGGGTGA
>ERZ887849.61-NODE-61-length-101286-cov-21.450020_pt1 | contig 101286 bp, 89 predicted proteins | sample MGYA00521267_ERZ887849 | MGnify/ENA primary metagenome ERZ887849 (study PRJEB32303, sample SAMEA104408601) | aquatic metagenome | biome: Brackish water; feature: Pelagic; material: water | place: Baltic Sea | collected 2014-06-06T16:11:00 | depth 2,863 m ...
TTTCGTTCTAAAACATTTGATTCTTCCCACGACTTCTGGAATTTCCTAATTTTGACGAATGATGGCAACAAACGAAACGATTTGTGCGCTGGCAACAGCGAATGGCGTAGGAGCAATAGGAATGATTCGAATTTCGGGACCGGAATCTTTTGAAATCGTTTCACGAATTTTCTCTAAATCGTTGGTTGGTAAAAGCTCGCACACAGCGCATTTCGGGACAGTTCGTGGGGCAGACGGCAATTTAATTGATGAGGTGCTTCTAACAGTTTTCGCGGAGGGAAAAAGCTTCACTGGAGAAGAAAGTGTTGAAATTACGTGTCACGGTTCGCCCTACATTCAGCAACAAATCATCCAGCGTTTACTGAAAAATGGTTGTCGTTTGGCGGCGCCAGGAGAATTTACGCAGCGTGCTTTTTTAAATGGGCGCATGGATCTTTCTCAGGCCGAAGCGGTGGCAGATTTGATTGCATCACAATCGAAAAGTGCTCACAATATTGCGATGAAACAATTGCGCGGAGGCTTCTCCAATGAATTGAAAACGCTACGTGAAAAACTCATCCACTTTGCCTCTTTGGTGGAGTTAGAGCTTGATTTTGCAGAAGAAGATGTAGAATTTGCCGACCGAACAGAACTTAGACAACTCGTTACAGAGGTTTTGGCTTATATCAAAAGACTATCAGCTTCCTTTGAGTTAGGGAACGCAATAAAAAATGGTGTTCCCGTTGCTATTGTCGGTGCTCCAAACACAGGAAAAAGCACCTTGCTGAACGCTTTATTGGGAGATGACAGGGCGATTGTGAGTAACATTGCAGGAACTACTAGAGACGTCATTGAGGAAACGCTCAACATCGAAGGAATCACCTTTCGTTTGATTGACACTGCTGGAATTCGTGAAGGTGCGGAGGAGATCGAAGCCATGGGAATTGAACGCTCAAAAGACATGATTCGAAAAGCAACCGTTGTGCTTTGTATGGCTGACGGTACAAATAAAGAGGAAGTTGAGGTTGCTAGAAAATGGGCAGATACCGTTAGAGAAGAATTTCCAGAGAAAGTCATTCTATTTGTGATTAACAAAGTGGACCTCCAAACTTACGAAACAGACGACTTACAGATTTCAGCGAAAGAAGGAACACAACTGGAGCAACTAAAATCCACCTTGGTTGAATCCGTAAAAGGAGATTTTAACCTAGCAGAAGAAACCATAGTTTCTAATGCTCGCCACTACGACGCCTTGGTGCGCACAGCTGAAGCACTAGATAAAGCCCTCCAAGGTTTAGAAACAGGGATTACGGGAGACTTTATTGCAATGGATATTCGACAAGCGATGTATGAACTCGGCACTATCACCGGAGACATTTCTACAGATGATTTATTGGGTAATATTTTTGCTAATTTTTGTATCGGAAAGTAACCCCTCCCAACACCCTAAAAAAAACCACGTGTAAACTTACTGTGCATTAAAATTAGTTTTACTTTTGAAAGTAACACCAACTGAAGAACCATGAAAGCACTTAAAGCGTCTGTCTTAATCGCATTGTCCGTTTTATTTTTTACCTCTTGTACCATAGAACGACGACTCTATAATAATGGGTTTCACGTAGAATGGAAAAAGAAGTATAAGAAATCTTCTACTGATTTTGAAAAAGAAGCGTTGATGGCAGGGTCAGATCAAGATCTCTATTCGCAGGAAGAAGAAACGTTAAATCAAAGTGTTGTTTCAAGAGTAGAGGATAATGTTTTGATGGATGAGAATCCTGTGAATGAGAACAGAACAGAGGAAGCATACAAAAAAAGTGTAGCGGCTGAATTTACCTCTAGCACGCAATTGCAACAGGATAAAAAGGAACTACAGCAAGAAACTACGGCAGCAAAAGCGAATAACAAAAGCCCGAAACACCAAAAGAAGTCTTCAGGAACCAGCGGGAAAAGCCAGATTATTGCGCTCATCCTTGTATTGCTTGTTGGAGTTTTAGGAATTCACCGTTTTTACTTGGGTTACCCTGGAATTGGGGTTTTGATGATTCTAACGGCTGGCTGCTGCGGAATACTTGCGCTTGTAGACCTAATTCGTATAATTTTAGGCGATCTGAAACCCAAGAATGGCGATTATTCGGAAAAACTCTAGCTTGAAACGATTTTTTTTCGGAGCCTATGGTGCACTTTTAATCTTAGTTCCATTGATTTTTCTGGTTTTGCCGATCGATTATTTCGATTCAGGTGCTTCCGTTTGTCTGTCCAAAGTTTTTTTTGACATCTCTTGCTATGCATGTGGAATGACAAGAGCACTAAAGCACCTTATTTTCTTTGACTTTATGGCGGCATGGGAGTTTAATAAGCTCTCATTTGCGGTGCTTCCCTTGATTGTTTGGCTTTGGGCTGTTGAGGTTTGGAGGGTGAAGAAGAAAATTTGGAGGAAATAAAATCTTTCAGGTTTTTGACAAAGTTACGACGGCTCTAACGTTCATTCGGGAACTTAATACTAGTTTTGGAGAACAGTAATTGTAAGTTTTCTAAGAATAGCGTCTAATGCAACCCCTCACTCAAAACATCTTTTTAACTAAAAAGGAAACACTAAAATGTTCAAAATGTCAAAGAAACATCGCTTTGGGGCAGGCGTATGTTGCCGAAAGTGAAAAACACAAAGGGACATGTTTTAGCTGTTCTCCTTTCTCTAGTTTGATTTTCTTAAAACCTGGAAATGCTGCCTTAACGAGACGTTCAAAGAAATATTCGGCGTATTGCGGAGTTGTTTTTGAATGGAATCGTCGGAGAAAGCGATTTGAACGCCGAGGCCAGTATGTCGAAGCCAGCGCAATTGCGAAAGCGGAAAAAGAATGTGCTGCTGATGCCGAAAAGCGAATGCTTGCCAATAAAAAAGCCGCCATTTTGCGTGCAGAACATGACAAGGGTTACATTCAGGAGTTTTCGGTTGCAATTCGCAAGAGGTATCCCAATTGTCCAAGAAACAGAGACGTAGAAATTGCAACGCACGCTTGCGAAAAATACAGCGGACGTGTGGGTCGAACAGCAAAGGCAAAAGAATTTGACGCAGCAATGATCGACTTAGCGGTTGAAGCACATATTCGTCACGCAGAAACGAATTACGACAGTCAATTCGGTAAAGGTAAAGCCAAACGACAAATTCGTAGCGATGTGAAACAAGACATTAAGGCAGTTTTATATAAATGGCGCTAATCAATTGTAATTTAACAGACTCCAGTCTCTGAATCGCAACTATCACCTTCACTGATTACCTCAATCGGGTTTACAGATTGAAGTGCCTCCAAAAAAACCTCGGTTGGCTGTGCCCCGCTGATTCCGTATTTATCATTGATCACGAAAAACGGAACTCCTGAAACACCGCGTTGTTGGTAATGCGCAATTTCTGATTTTACATCGTAAGCGACTTTGTTATCGCTGATTATACCGTCTACTTTTTCAGGGCTCCAGTTAAATTCTGTCGCTATTGCATATAGCTCCTCCTTTTTGTTAAGGTGCTTAGACTCCTCGAAATAGGCCTTTAAGAAACGTTCTTTCATTTCAGTGCCCACACCTTCTTCTCTGGCCACATTGAGCATTTGGTGTAAATGTAACGTGTTTACTGCAAGCCAGTTGTCTCCAAAATCAAAAGCAATCCCAACGGATTTCCCAACTTCTTGTAAATGGTTGGTCATTTCCTCAACTCGAGAGAGGTTACCAAACTTACTTGTGAGATACGTATTTCTATCCATTCCTTCTTCACGCATCGTTGGGTCAAGTTGGAACGGATGCCACGTTACTTCCACGGACGCGCCTTTCCATTGTTCGAGTGCCGCTTCTAACCTGCGTTTTCCTACGTAACACCACGGACAGGCAACGTCCGAAACTACATCTATTTTGATCGTATCTTTTGTCATTTCTCCTTCTTTTTGAGTTAGACGTAAACTTGGCAGCTTTATTTCAAAAAGGTATCCGAATTCTTTCTCTCGGAAATGAAGGTCGGAAATCTTTTGTTATCATAACAACGGCAGCGTTTAATCTTGTATTGAAGACGAATTCACTTATTATTCTCCTGCACGGGATTAAACCCTAAATTTTGATCAAATAAAATTCATAAAATGAAATATTTAATAATGACCCTTTCAACTTTTGCTGTGGTTTCATGTGGCTCTGGAGAAGAAACTGCAGATCCAACGGGGCCTGTTTTGGAACAGATAGAGGAAAAGTTAGAAGAAATTCAAGAGGACAATGTCGATATTGAAAAGCTCGATGGACAGTTGGACTCATTAATCAATGAAATTGAATAAAAGATGAAAAAGTGGATAGCTTTCGTAGTCATTGCATTAAGTTTTGCGGTGATTGCTCAACCTGAGAAAGGAAAAGGAAACTCTGGAAATAACGGTAAAAAAGAATTAAAAATAAAAGGTGTAGATAAGAATAGAGATGTTCGGATAAAAGGTAAGTCAGGGAACTTAAAAGTTGACGTTCGCCAAAATCGAAACAACGGAAACAATGGGAAGAGTTTTAAAACAAAAGGAAATCACTCCTACCATTCAAAAAATGTAAACAAGAATTACGCAAAGCACTCACCGAAATTCAACTACAAAAAGGGACACCCGAATTCTATTTATCTTTATTCCTTTTCTCCATTTTCATATCCCACCAAAAATTATGGTCAATGGAGGTCTGAGCAGGCCAGAAACAAGCATAAAAAGTACAAGCCGAACAAGGAAAAAGATGCTACAGAGGCAATTGTACTTATTCGAAGTCGCAATGCATTTCTTTTGATTGAGATTGACGATAAGCTCGCAAGACTCAGAAGCTCTCTTCGCGAAAGACATGATGCTGGGTTGATCACAGATGTTCAGTTCAGTATTCACATTGCTACCATTCAGACGCTTAGTTTGAAAAGGAATAATTACAAATACTGATCGTGTTTTATTGTTTTGCAACAATCGTTCGTTTTTGAACTTGGTGCCTCTGGTCAGGTAAAAATGGTAGTTTCCGATCTTTCAGGGAAAAGCCTACTTGTGTCTGAGCATAATGCGAAGGTTGGGTCGAATTCTATTGACATGAACACAAGCCAGCTAACAGCAGGGATGTATTCATTGACTTTGAATAACGGAACTAAATCTTCAACAATTCGCTTTACCGTGAAGTAAAAAAATATTCACAGAATGAAAATGCCCGTAGCAAATTGTTACGGGCATTTTTTGTGTAAAATTTACATGTATTGAGAGTTACCATCAGAAGAACGATTTGCAACAAGACAAAATAATCTAGGTTCATTGTCATTAATTCAGATGCACTACGTCTAACATTTGAATGCTTCTTTTCGAAACAAAAGCGATTTTATTTGTATGTTACAATCCAACCCAACTGAAGTAAGTTTAATGTCCGAAATTATCACTCGATTTCAAACTGTTCGCTCGAAAACAGAAACCCTCTGTCAATTATTTTCTTCTGACGACCATATGTTGCAGGCAGACGTATTCGTTTCTCCACCCAAATGGCACTTGGCACACACTACATGGTTTTTTGAGGAAATGATTCTGAAGCCCAACTTTTCGGGATATACAGAATTTGATAACAAGTTTCCAAAACTGTTCAATAGTTATTATGAAACGATAGGAAAAAGGATATCCAGAGATAAGCGACACCTAATTTCTCGACCATCTTTGGAGGAAGTTCAAGCGTATAGAAGCTTCGTAAATGAAGCGATGATCAAAATGCTCGAATTGAACGTGAATATTGAAGTGGCTCAACTAGTAGAGCTAGGACTTCAGCACGAACAGCAGCATCAAGAGCTTCTGGTCACAGATTTAAAATACAGTCTTTTTCAAAACCCTACATATCCTGCTGTCACTTCTCAAATTAATATTGAGAAGCACCAAAACCAGTCGAATGGTTGGTTAAAAGTGGAAGAAGGTATTTTTGAAATTGGATATCGTGGCGATTGCTTTTGTTTTGACAACGAATTAAATCCACATCGTGTTTTTTTAGAGCCGTTTGAAATTCAGGCTGGGTTGGTCACAAATGGAGAGTTTAAAGAGTTTGTAGAAGATGGAGGTTATGAGAAATTTCAATTTTGGCATGACGAAGGTTGGGCTTGGGTGAAACAAAATAGACTTTCACACCCGTTATATTGGGTAAATCAAAATGACTCTTGGCATCAATATTCTTACAATGGATTACAACCGATCCAGGATAGTGATATTCTTACCCACGTTTCATTCTTTGAAGCTGCAGCTTTTGCCCAGTGGAAGGGACTTCGATTGCCGACAGAATTTGAATGGGAAGCTACGAGTCACTTGTTCGATTGGGGAAAGCGATGGGAATGGACGAACTCCGCTTACTTGGCGTATCCAGGATTTAAAACAAGTGAAGGCGCTGTAGGTGAATACAACGGTAAGTTTATGATTAACCAAATGGTGCTTCGAGGTGCGTCTGCAGCAACAGCCGAAGGGCACTCTCGAAACACCTACCGAAATTTTTTCCCAACAGATGCGCGTTGGCAGTGCACAGGAATTAGACTTGCCAAATAATAGAAATGAAGAATGATCAATCAAGAAATCGATATTAGAATAATTGAAGGCCTCTTATCGGAACCCAAAACGATTCCGTCCCGGTATTTTTATGATGCGAAAGGGGATGAGCTTTTTCAGCAAATAATGGAATTGCCAGAATACTACCTAACACGTGCAGAGTTTGAAATTTTATCCGAACAAAGTGAGGCGATAGTAGCGGCGACACACTTTTCCAAAGAAACACACTTTGATCTGATTGAATTAGGTGCTGGTGATGGTTCGAAAACAAGGGAATTGCTGAAATACTTGTTGAAATCCGGGTTTGACTTTACGTACAAACCAGTTGATATTTCTCCAAATGTATTGGAGGTTCTTGCTGAGAAGTTGAGTGATTTGGAAGGATTAAAAATTGATGGGATTGCTGGAGACTATTTCGAAGTATTACTGGAGTTACACGCGTCTTCAACGCCAAAAATAACGCTATTTTTAGGGTCGAACCTAGGTAACTATGAGGATACTCAAGCAAAAGACTTCCTTCAGAAAATAGCAAATTCGATGAATAGAAATGATGCGCTTCTCATTGGGCTAGATTTAATCAAAGATCCGGCTCGAATTTTAGACGCATACAATGATTCGAAAGGAGTCACCAAAGCTTTCAATATGAACTTGCTTACGCGAATCAATCGTGAATTGGCCGCTGACTTCGACCTTTCGGCATTTGATCATCAGCCTGAATTTGCTCCAGAAGGGAAAGCGATTAGTTATATCGTTTCATTAAAAGATCAAGTTGTTCAAATTGGGGCAACGGGAAATACAATTTCATTTAAGAAGAATGAGAAAATAAGAACGGAAGTTTCGAGAAAATACAACTCGGAAATTCTGGTATCGATGCTGCCTGTTGATATGAAAATCAAGGAAGTCTTTCGTGATGAAAACCAGGACTTTGCAGACTATCTTATAAGAAAAGAATAATAAAAAACCGTTGTTTTTTGTGTAAAAAACAAGAGGGGGTACCTGGCGGCACTCCCTCTTTTGCTACTTAACCTAACCTACCACTATTATTCAGAAACCACCTGAATATGCTTCATTCCAACACCTGACGTGCTGTTTATCTTTAATAAGTATGAACCGTCAACAACTCCGTCAAGCGCAATGCTTTGTTGTCCTGTTGACATTTCGAATGTTTTTACTAGTGTACCGTCAATTGAGATTAACTCAACAGATGTAAGGTCGTCCCCTTTCACTGTAATTATGCTTGATGCAGGGTTCGGGTAAACAAAGAATTCGAGAGTATTCAATTCATTTACCGATGCAACGCTGCTTGGCAAAAGAACTCCGTCAATTACGTGTGCTACTCCATTATCTACCACTACATTTGTAGTTGTAATGTTGGCGTTATCTACCATTGCACCGTTTGTCAAATCAATCAAAACCGTTTCTGTGCTTAGCGTTGTCACAGCTCCATTTGTAAGATCCATTTCCAAAACTGTACCTGCAACTACGTGGTGTACAAGAATGTTTGCCAAATTTGGACTAGCAAGAAGACCGTTGATGTCCGTTCCTAAAGCCGCTGCATAATCATCAAACGCTTGGTTTGTTGGAGCAAACACTGTGTACTCTGCCAAAGGATCGGTTAGAACAGGCAACAATTCAGCTGTAATTACCGCTGTTGCTAAAGAGCTTAATCCATTATCGATGGCTGCATCTACAACTGTTTCTACAGGAAGAACTACCGCATCAATAGCGTGCACTGTTCCGTTATATGCTGTTACATCGGCCAATTCTACTTGCGCCTGGTTGACGAATACATCACCAGAACCTGTAGCCGTTAATTTTAACGTGTTTGTTGTGCTCAAAGGTTGAACGATATCACCATTGTTGATAGCTGAAGAAGCAACTTCAGATCCCAATACATGGTACGTTAAAATATCTGACAAATTCGTTAAAGCTAATAATCCATTAACATCCGTTCCAAACGCAGTCGCAAGGTTATCAAAAGCTGCATTTGAAGGAGCAAATACTGTTAAAGATGCTAAAGGATTTGTCAAGGCCGGAAGTAATTCCGCCGTTACAACCGCCGTTACCAGTGTTGAAAATCCATTGTCTATGGCAACGTCTGCAACTGTTTCTACAGGAAGAACAACCGCATCGAGGCTATGTACTACTCCGTTTGGCGCTGTTAAGTCAGGCGTACTAACCAAAGCTTGGTTTACAAAAACTTGAGAAGAACCTGTTACAGTAAGTTTAAGAGTGTTTGTTAAACTCAGTGGTTGAACGATATCTCCGTTATTAATGGCTGAAGAACCCACTGTTGAACCAAGTACATGGTACGTTAAAATGTCCGATAAATTCGGCAGTGTTAAAAGCCCGTTGATGTCTGTTCCCAATGCATTTGCTAGATCATCAAATGCTTGATTCGTTGGTGCGAATACTGTAATGCTTGGACTTGTTTGTAAAGCCGTCACTAACCCTTCTTGTTGTAATGCTGCATCAAGAGTGGTGTGAATTGGACTCATAGCGATGATATCATCATAAACATTTTGAGCCATTGTCATCGATGAGAAACTTATTGCCAGAAGGAATAAGCCTCTGTGAATAACTTTCTGTAGGTTTTTTTTCATACTGTTTCGTTTAATGTTTGTATTTAATTATTAAACAAAACTACACATTGTTTGTTGAATAAAAACTTTAAAATGTTAAACAAACTTAAAATTACTTAAATTAATTTCCATGGTAACTATTTAACTATTTGATTTTCAATGCAAAAGAGGTAATAAAAAATTTTTGTTTTTTTTATTCAAATAATCTGATTCAAAGTGAATTATGGAATTAAAACCTGTTTTGCACGTTTGTTTTCCTTGTTTTCTGTCAATTTCAGATGTTTTTCTTTATTTAGTGGTTCAGATAACCTATTAATGTTTTGAGCTATGAGAATCCGACTTTTTTTCTTTTTGTCACTTGTTCTATTGATTTTCGCTGGATGTGCGAAGAAAAAAGCAGAAAAACAGGCTGAAGAGGACGACCGCTTAATTCAGAAGTATTTGCAGGACAATAATCTAACTGCTATAAAAACGGAATCGGGGCTTTATTATATTATAGATGTACAAGGAACTGGTTTAGGTTGTAATGAAAACTCAGATGTTCGGGTAGCCTATACGGGATACTTTTTAAATAATGAGATCTTTGATCAAAGTGATTCACAAGGCATAGCCTTCAACCTCCAAGGCGTGATTAGAGGATGGACCGAAGGGATTCCATATTTCCGTGAGGGAGGCAGTGGCAAACTATTAATCCCATCAGCATTGGCTTATGGAATTTCTGGATCGGGTTCAGTACCAGCAAATACCGTTATTTTATTTGATGTGGAACTTTTAGAAGTTTTGTAAGGCATTCGTTTCTTTTACGACCCACTAGGATGAAAAATCTCATTTTATCACTGTTTATTGCAGGTTCGGTTGCCGCAAATGCCCAAGGTCCTATAGATGGATTCTTTAAAAGTAAAGGCGAACTGGATATTGCGTTATCCGGTTCCTTCGCTACTTCAGAAGACTATTTTACAAGAAATGGAAAAGTGACGATTCCGCGGGATCAGACCATTATTGGTTTTTTTGCTTCCTATGGACTTTCAGATCGTTGGAATCTTGTTGCCAGCATCCCAGTAATTAACTTTCAGCTTCAAGATGCTGCGTTTTACGTAAAGTATAAATGGATTTTTAAAGGTACTGCCAAAGGCGAATTCTCGTTATTTCCTGCCTTGGGGGTGAGCTTCCCTCTTTCAAATTATGATTTTCAGACAAGTCAAGCGATAGGACAGAAAGCAGTCACGGTTCAACCCAAGATGGTATCGCAATTCAAATCTTCGAAAGGTTGGTTTATCCAAGGGCAAACAGGTTATAACTACGCGTTTGATCCAGTTCCGTCTGCTTTTGTTGCTTCAGTCAAACTAGGATACATCTATAAAAAATGGTATTTCGATGCTTGGTTTGATTTACAATATGGTATCGGTGGAAAGGATTATGCTTCATTTAACGCTGTTCCGTTGAATTCATTCCGAGAGCTAGGCATTTCGCACCAGCGTATTGGAGGTGTTGTGTATCGCACTTTAAACAATCGTTTTGGTATTCAGTTGAATGGTTCCTATGTTTTGAGCGGAAGAAATGCGAGTCAAATGCTAAGTGTAGGCGCTGGCGTGGTAATCAAAATGAATACGCATAAAAAGTAAAAAACCCCAACAGCGATGTTGAGGTTTCAGTATCGAAGGTGTTTGAATTAAAACAATTCGTTGTACGCTGCTTTCAGATTTTCAGAAATCATTTCCGCTGTTCCTCCTTCAATATGGTGTCTTTCTAAGAAGTGAACCAATTTTCCATCCTTAAATAAAGCAATAGAAGGTGATGATGGAGGGTAAGGTAAAAAATGCTTTCTGGCCTGTGCTGTCGCATCTCCATCCACTCCTGCAAAAACAGTGGCCAAAGTGGAAGGAACCTTATCATTTCCTAAAGAAAGTTTAACACCTGGTCGCATATTACCCGCTGCGCAACCACAAACGGAATTAACGACAAGAAGTAAGCTCTCACCACTATTCTCGATGATTTCATCCACATCGTCAGGAGTTGTTAACTGATTGAACCCAACGCTCGTTAGGTCTTCTTTCATTGGTTGTACTAATTCTGGTGGGTACATATCGTATTTTATTTTTATCTGATTAATAAGAATACAAAATTACAAATAATCCTACCATGGTAACTGAATTTTATGAATCATTCTCTTTTAGGGAGGTCTGAACACTCTTTAATTATAGAATTACGGTTCATCTCCAATATTCGACAGTTCGGTAGGATTAATTTTCACGGTGAGTTCTACAGTCCTAAGTTTGGGTCAAAACAAATAAGATATGAAAACAACAAGTATGATTGTGGCGGTGCTTTTTTCAGGATTGGTTAATGCACAACAAGCAGAATTAGTAAATGGATTTGATGGTTTTGAAAACTGGGTAACTGCTGAAGTAGGAGAGCTTCCCAATGAATGGGATGGTTTTAACAAAAACGTTCAATTTGGTGGAATGACTGTCGGAACTGTTGAGTGCATCGAAAAAAGCATCGTGGATCCTTATGAAGGCACGTATTCAGCGAAACTTACAAGTACGTCAATTATGGGAGGTCCAGCTGTACCAGGAATTTTAACTGTCGGCAACTTCGTCGTTGATTGGAGCGCTCAAGACGGAGATGTAACAGGTGGAGAAGCTTATACTCAATTGCCTCTCGAGTTATCAGGACAGTTTAAGTACACTCCCGTTGGAATTGATACTGGATTTGTGTCAATCTGGTTCACAGAAAACGGAGTTGAGGTTGGAATGGATTACCGAGTGCGATCTTTTTTGTTTTCCCCTTCGCGACATAACGCTTGGCTAAGCTTGAATTGGTTTATTGAACTTTAATTGAGTTGAATCACTTACTTCTTAAACCGCTTGATGTCCACCTCGGCGTCTAAGGGTGCTTTTTTGAGGATATAGTCTACCATTTCTTTACTTAGCATAGGTGCTAGCATGTATCCTTTTGCTCCTAACCCATTAAATATGAAAATGTCATCGTTTTGAGGGTGTGTCCCCATCAAAGGTCTTCTGTCCATCGTTGTTGGTCGAATACCAGCTTGCTGATCGATGATTTCAACCTTTTCTTCCGTGAGATGAGATAAGTTTTCCAAAATTGTTTGTCTTCCTTCTAAAGTCGGCTCTAAAGAGGGATTATTCCAATCATACGTTGACCCAATTTTGAAGGCGTTTTGTCCAACCGGTAGAACGAAGCATTTTCGGTTTATAGACTCGTTTTTAGGAAGGGAATCAGACTTAATTGTCAGTGTTTCACCCTTTGTTTGCTGCAAAGGAAGGTAGTTAAAGAATGGGTTTTCTGGATTCAAATAACCCTCACAAAAGATAACAGCATTAAATACTTTTCCATCGTAGCTTTTATTGCTAATTAATTGATAGTCAAATGACATGTTGCGAATTTCAGCGTGATTTGCAACAAAGTTTTTAGCAGCGGAAAGAAATGGAATCGTTTCAATATAGGCGGATTGTTTTACCCGACCTGAACCAAAATTGTTGATTGCTCCATTGTAATTACCATCCTCTGTGGTGGTTAATTCCATGTAGTTTTGAAACTCAGGAAGGTTTTGCTTTTTCAACCATAAATTTCGCTCATCCTCAGTCGAAAACATTCTTCTAATGGTGATCGGGTGGAAAAAAGAGGTTCCAGTTGCCATTTCCAATTCTTTATAAAATGAAATCAACATGGGCATAAACGCGTCCACACGCCAACTTTTAGTCATGCGTCTAAAAACAAGTGGATTGATCATTCCAGCGGCAACAGCAGAACTGTGGTTCTCTTGATTGTCGTAAACGATTACGGGCTGATTTTGTTCAATCAAACGAATCGCGACAGACAACCCGGCTAATCCGGCACCAACAATAATAAAGGGCTTTTCAGACGACATACATTTCCTTTCCGCAAAATTACAACAAAGTGTTCGCTCGCGAATGAAACTGTAAAAAGAAGACTATTTTTCTTTCGAGCTGAAAGAAATTTTTCGCGACAACCCTGAAGAAGGCCGTTCGACAATTCGATAAAAAAGATAAGATCCTACAATGGAAAGTAAGATGGCCGCTATAACAAGGAGACTTTTTGTAATGTCCGATGAAATGCCTTTCGTTGTGAAGTAAAGAAATGAACCACCGATTACTCCGTGTACCAAATACAAGGAGTACCCCATTTTTCCAAGACGTGCAACCAGGTTTTTTTCTCGAACGGGAATTCGGATGACCAACAGCGTTAACAACATATATAGGGCTGTGGCTAGGTCAAAAAAGTAAGCGATGTAAGGGAGTAAAATAGCTAAAAGAACAAGGTTAAACACATGTTTGCCGAAATCGGTGTAGTAATGAAGGTAGATTAGAATTCCAAAGATAAATACAGGGGCGTAGTGAAAAACAAGCCGTAAATCCGTAATGAAAATTCCTGTACAAGTGAATAGAACAATGGTGGTGAATCGCGTATAGGCGCTTTTTGAGATCAAAAGGGGAAAAATCAACGCGATTAGAATGTAGAACTGAAATTCAAGTCCGAGTGTCCAGTAAACTTCGTTAAACCAATGGTAATCGGTGAACGGAATAGTATACGTGAGGTGATGCCATATTCGAATCGGGTCTATAGAAAATGGAGCTCCTTCCTTGAGTGCCCAAAGCAGTGCGATTCCTATGTAAATACTCATCGAAGCGATGTAGGGAATTTCAATTCGCACCCACCTTCTTGCTAGAAATGGTCCAATTTTATTTAGTTTAAAATGGTTTCGATACATCGAAAGCATGATTACAAAACCAGAAAGGGAGAAGAAAATAAAAACAGAAGAAGGTAAAATAGACCCTGCGGTTTTTAGTGCATGATCACCATCAAATAAAACTCCGTTGGCATCTTGATGAAAAATAAAATGGTAAATACAAACCAAAAGCGCTGTTCCGCCTCTAAGGAAATCTATGGAGTGATTGTATTTGTTCTGCACCTTGATTGAATTCGCTTTCATTACCATGGGAGAACCCAAGGTTTCGACATCGAAAATACGTATTTCAGGTAGATTAGCCCTTTTTTGTTTCAGACCAATAATTTCCTTTCCGAAGTAGATTTAGTCCTTTGGGTGCTTAATCATTGTGTGATAGTGTCGCTTAATCTTTTCCTGTGGAAAGCGCAATATAAACATCCAATATGCTGTAAGATTTGCCATGTTTACTCGGAAGTAACTGTTGTTTTCATACTTTCGCGCCGATACAATGACTGATTTTGGGATGATGTGAAACTTGGTTTTTTTCTTTGCACGCCGTATCAAATCAAAGTCCTCCATAATTACATACGATTCATCAAACTTGTTTAACGACTCGAAAAACGACTTAGTTACAAATAGAGTTTGGTCACCGCCACGACAGAACATACGGTTGAAGCGTGTAAAGTAAGCATTGAAGCGAAGGGAACGACTTTCCTTGTCGAACTTAAACCGATAACAACCAATTTCAGCACCTTGAGAAAGCAGTTCCTGAATGTCTGATATGTAACTGGGTAAAACCTGAACGTCGGCATGGACAAAATATAAATTATCGTGTTTGGCGTGACTAGCTCCAATATTCATTTGAACGGCACGACCGTTTCTGGATGCTTCGATTACTCGGGCACCGAATTCAGACGCAATTGCTACTGTACTATCTTGGCTTCCACCATCAACGACAATAACCTCTAATTCAGTATCTTTAGTTCGATGCGTAAGAATAGTTTGAACGGTACGTCCAATGAATAACTCTTCATTTAGGGTAGGAATAATTACAGATAACTTCAACAAAATCTCATAAATTAAAGGTACTATGAAAACATACGAAATTAAATCGATTCTGGTTTTGGCCTTAGGGGTTATTCTGCTATTTTCTTGTGGTCACACCAATAATGCAAACCAGGCGGGGATGCTTATCACATCAAATCCTACAGATGGACAAAGTGATCCAAAAATGGAAGCGGATACTACGAACGTTCACGACCATGTTATTCTGAATAAACTACTTAGGAAATATGTAAGTGCTGAGGGAATAGTTGATTACAAAGGTTTCATAAATGATTCGTTGGAGTTTAATAAGTACCTAAACCTCCTTGCACTCAACCCTCCGAAAAAAAAATGGACGGATGACCAAGTAAAGGCCTATTGGATCAATGCATATAATGCCTATACAGTGCAACTCATTATACGTGGTTACCCTGTAAAATCGATTAAAGATTTGGGCGGAAGCGTTTATAAAGTGAACACTCCATGGGATCAAAAATTCATTCATATTGGTGATGAAGTTTATGATTTGAACAATATCGAACACGGGATTTTACGGAAGGATTTTGAAGAACCACGAGTGCATTTTGCGGTGAACTGTGCAAGTGTTTCCTGTCCAAGATTGAGAAATGAGGCTTATTTAGCAGAAAAGCTAGACAGTCAACTCGATGATCAAGCGCGTTTGTTTATAAACTACAAACCAAAGAACAACATTACCGCTGAAAAAGCGGAACTTTCGAAGATTTTTTCGTGGTTTCGAGGCGACTTTAAAAAAACAGGAACTGTGATTGATTTCATTAATAAATACTCAGATGTTCAGATCTCAGACGCTACGGAAATCACCTACTTGGATTACGACTGGAACTTGAATGAATAGAGCCCTAGAACGCCTCACCAATCGTGATATAAAAGCCTGAACTTTCCCTTGAAAAAGCATAATCAATCCGTAGATTAATCTTTCGTTCTTGATCAATTTGAAAACGCAGGCCCCCACCAGCGGTAGTTCTTAAGTATTTGGCTTCTAAATGGGCAATGCGATCCGCAACGACGGCATTTCCAGCGAAAGCTACAAGGCCAATCCTCCAAAAAACATGTGTGCGGTATTCAAATTGCCACCCAATAAGTTGTTGGTCTCGGTAGCGTCCTTCTAAATAGCCCCGCATTCGTTGGTTTCCTCCCATTTGAGAAAGATGAAAGAAGGGAACAGCTCCTTGAGAGAGTCTAGCGTAAGCCTGAACAGCTAAAACACGATCTTTTTTAAACCCGATGTATCTGCGTGCATCAATCCAATTCATATCATAGACGTAACTACTACCAATCGATTTACCAAAACGCAAGTAGGAGCCCTCGATATACCATCCTTTCGTAGGATAAAAAACACTGTTTCGAGTATCCCACTTAACAATCGCACCAAGTCCAGAAATGCGTCCTCCAGCGAACCCAGCAACCAATTTTTGGTCGAGAATCCCTCCATTTTCGACCCGTGTAATATGAAAATCGTCGTAGGAATATTTTATGCCGCCATAAATTTGTCTCCAAACCCTCCGTGTAAACTCCGCTCGAACCCTCGGAAATGTGACGTCATACGTTTCCTCATCGGAAGTTGCATTACCGTTTCCGTAGTAACGATAAAAGTATTTGTAGAAACCCAATTCTCCCTTGGCTTGGTAATCATTTCCATGAAACCAAATATCAAAAGGTGTGTATAGTAAAATTTGTTTTTCAAGTGTATAAGCTCCACCCAGGGTCACTTGAGAGGGGCGAAGCAAACTGTCGTATGGGTTTGTTTTAAACGAAAGAATACTGGCCGCACCAAATCCAAGGCGGGTTTCTGGAGCATAAAAAACTACGGGAAGTCCAAAAAAGCGCGTTCTGTAACGGGTAGAATCTGTTTGGGCTTGCGTATTCGAAGCGAACAAAACAAGGAAGAACACGAATATGATAAGCCGAAACATAAACCAAAGGAACAAAATCTGTTTTGATATAATAGATCAAAAACCGAAGTGTTAGAGTTATAGACTCCCGTTTTTTGTTTTCAAATGAGCTCTTTTAGATTTCTTCAAGCTGAGTAATGTAGTATTTTTACGTATAGACTCAAGCTACATTAAAGATGAAATTCATTACTTCCCTAGGCTTCCTGATTCCATTTACTTTTTTTGCACAACAAGAACTTATCATCGTGGACTGCTTTTCGGGGGAACCCATGCCTTTCGTTAAGGCGCTTCCTCAAAATAGTAACCCTGTTTTTTCAGATATCGACGGATATATTTCAGTTCCAGAAAGCACAAACAAACTAACACTAAGGTTTTTGGGTTATCATGATACAATCATTGATCTTAAAATCGCAGGAATTGACACAATATGCCTGGAGCCAAAAGCACAAATTCTTCAAGAGGTGGTGGTTAAACCTGGAGAAAACAGGGCACATCGGATTATTAACGAAGCGATAGCACGAAAAAAAGAAAACCACCCTCTACGGAATGATGCTTTCACTTACGAAAGTTATAGTAAGTTCGTTTTTGATCCGAACGATGTATTCAAAGAGCGATTGAAAAAATCAAAAGAGAAAGACAGCTTGCGAATGAAAGCATCTAATTTTATTGAAAATCAACACTTATTTCTCATAGAAAGTGCCTCAGAAAGAAAGTTTATTCCCCCAACTAAAGACCGCGAAGACATTACGGCTTATAGGGTATCTGGGCTCAATCTTCCCATTTTCTCGACCTTTGCGCAAAGCACCCAGTCTTTTCATTTTTATGACGATGAAATTGCACTTTCCGGTAAGAAATACATCAGTCCGCTTTCTTCAGGGGCAACCAGACGCTACCTATTTCAACTCGAAGACACGACTTTTGTGGGAAAAGACACCACGTTTACTATCTCGTACCGTCCTCAGAAGGGCAAGTCCTTTGACGGTTTAGAAGGATTGTTGTACATCACCACAAATGGGTTTGCTGTTGAGAAGGTCATTGCGAAACCATACAGCGATTCCGAAAGTCCAACACACACCAAAATAGTTCAAGAGTATACCCTTCTCGACGGAAAAAAATGGTTTCCAAATAAGCTAAGCACAGAAATCAATTTTCGAATAGCCGAAGGAAGTTCAGGCGGGAATGAAAACATACAGGGAATAGGTCATACGTATATTGAAAATGTGCAACTCAATCCCGAGGGACTCAGAAAAAGAGGCTTTGGAAATGTTTCAATCTCCACCAATATTGGCGCAGAAAATACGGCTGAGAGCGTTTGGGAAGAAAAGCGCATAGCACCTATTTCTGAAAAAGAGAAAAGTACTTATCAAAAATTAGACAGCCTCGCGAAAGAGCATGATTTAGATAGAATGGCAAAGGGTTTCCTTGCACTTACAACAGGTAAATTTCGCATAAAACCGGTAAATATTTGCCTTGATCGCTTGTTGGATTTTAATAGGTATGAAGGACTCCGTCTTGGAGTGGGCTTGGAAACATCTGATTTGGTTCTAAAAAACGCCACAATCGGCGGGTATTTTGCCTACGGAATACGCGATAAAGATTGGAAATATGGAGGGTACACGAGCTATTTTTTCAATCGTAGAAAAGGCTTGGAGTTAACGGCCCGTTATCAACAAGATCTTCTTCACAGAGGGGGGTATGATTTTACGCCACAATCGGGAGCTTTACTTACGAACAGCACCCTGCAAGATTTATTTCGCAGTTACATGGAAAGGCAACGGCTTGCAGAATTGAAACTTTCGTACAGTCCACTTGGCAACTTGCACCTTCATGTAGCTGGAAATTACCAACGAATAGAGTTCATGTCTCCTTATGAGTTCGTTTTTGAACAAGATCCAGAAAATGGTATCGCACATTTAGATGTGGCAGAAACTTCATTAGAAATTCAATGGAACATTCGAGAAAAGGTAATGCTACTGGGAAGCCAGGTTTTTTCAGAAGGGACTAAATTTCCAAGGGTTACAGTGAAAGTTGCAAAAGGATGGAAAGGTATTGGAAGGGCGTCACTGGATTACATCCGCATGAATTTAAATGTGCAACAAACGCTTTTATCAAAAAGATGGGGTGGTATTAGTTGGGCGGTTACCGGTGGACAAACGTTTGGGGAGGTGCCGCTTTATCTGAAACAGGTAGTCATAGGGACCCGACAAGATTGGAATGTTGAGGTGTTAAACACCTTTCAAACGGCATTCCCGGGCGAATTCTATCATGACCGTCAAGCAGCGTTGTTTTTCAAATATACGTTTCCAAGAATTCACACAAAAGCAAACTGGAACGAACCACAATTTGCGTTGTATCATGGGTTGGGAGTGGGAGATTTTGCAACACCAAACCAGCACACCTTTGAGTTTGAAACGATGCACCGTGGCTTCACAGAAACAGGCTTGATTCTAAACAACATGTTCACCAGTGATTTTTATGGGATTGGTCTTGGAGGGTTTTACAGATATGGTGCTTATTCAAATTCCGACTGGAGAAAAAATATAGTTCCAAAAATCACCTTGAGTTTCATTTTTTAGCACACTAAGTAATAGCCAGTGTCAGCACACTAATTTGAATGTCAGGTTTTTTAGCGCGAATCGAGTGAACCAATGCTTCTACAGTCGAGCCAGTCGTGATCACATCATCAACAATAGCAATGTGGTTGTACTGTAAGATTGAATCCGTAACTGTAAAAATGGAATCCACATTGTCCCAGCGCTGGAACCTACCCTTACGCGTTTGTGATTTATTGTTAGAATTGCGCTTGAAGGCTTCCTTGTCAATGGGTAGGTTCGTGGTCTCTGCGACACCAATTGCTAGTGCGAGACTTTGGTTGTATCCGCGTTGAAACTCTTTCATGGGGTGCAGCGGAACAGGCATCAGAACCTCAATTCCCTTGTATTTTTCCGACTCAGAAACTCGCTTTCCTATACGTTTTCCGAATACGGTTCCAATGGAGGCCGCGTGCTTATACTTCAGCTGAAAAAGTAAGGATTGAATCACCGATTTCTTTTGAAAATAGTACAACGCAAAAGTCGAAGCAACTTGAATTCTTCCCCAAAAAAGTTTATCAAACTCAGAATCCTCTTCAAATAAGTGATACGAAGTTTCCGTTAATTGAATATCGCAAAGAGAACAAATGTGTTGTTCAGAAGTTGTTAACTCCGTTTCGCAAACAAGACATTGTTCGGGGTAGACTAGGTGAAGAAAATCTTCCCAATATTTAGTTAACGTTGCAGAACTTTTTTGCGGCATTTCTGGTGGTTTTGGAGCACATTATTTTTGAATACTAAATATAATGAACAATCGGCTGTTTAAAATAACAATTTTAGTGTATTGACAAAGTGGAAAAAGGCAGTTAAGTTTATAGAACCGTCTTTATAACGCACCGAATATAGCGAGTAGACGAATAAAGAAAAATTATCGACAAAGTTAGTCGACAACACTGTGAATATCTTTCTGGATCGTGTTGAAAATTTTGTTAACGACTGTCTGTAAAGGGATTCGTAAACCCAATGTTAATAACGTTATGAAATTGTGAATTTCTTTAATTGGTAGAAGCGAGTTTTTTGACATATTTTGTATACCTCTTGTGAGTAAATTAACTGCATATCAAGCGTCAGATTTAATATAGAGGAAACATAGGATTTATTGACCCAAAAAAGCGAAAAACAGACGTTTTTTGTTAGGAATATATACGTTAAAAATTTTAATAAAATGGCACAATTAGAACCAATCTTGGAGGAGAATAAGAACAGATTTGTACTCTTTCCAATTAAACACGACGATATCTGGTCTTTTTACAAGAAAGCAGAGGCAAGCTTTTGGACAGCAGAAGAAATCGACTTGCAACCTGATATGGTTGACTGGGAGACCAAATTAAACGACAATGAGCGTCATTTTGTGAAGCACATATTGGCATTTTTCGCTGCTTCAGATGGAATTGTAAATGAAAACTTAGCTGAAAACTTTCTTTCTGAAGTACAGTATACAGAAGCCAAGTTTTTCTACGGATTTCAAATCGCAATTGAAAACATTCACTCAGAAACATATTCGTTGTTGATTGATACCTATATCAAAAACACAGAAGATAAAAACAATCTTTTCAACGCGATCGAAACATTGGACTGCGTTCGTAAAAAAGCAGATTGGGCACTTCGTTGGATTGAAGAAGGTTCTTTCGCAGAAAGATTGGTTGCGTTCGCAGCAGTTGAGGGGATTTTCTTCTCAGGATCATTTTGCTCTATCTTCTGGTTGAAAAAACGAGGGTTGATGCCAGGACTTTCTTTCTCAAATGAGTTGATTTCTCGAGATGAAGGTTTGCATTGTGACTTCGCATGTTTGTTGTACAACAATCACGTTGTAAATAAGCTGTCAAAAGACGAAATCAAAACAATCATTTTAGATGCCGTTGAAATAGAGAAGGAATTTATTTTGGACGCGCTTCCAGTAAAATTGATTGGAATGAATAGCGATTTGATGTCACAGTACATTGAATTCGTTGCTGACCGTCTATTGTTGGAGCTTGGAAACGAGAAAGAATTCAACGTGTCAAATCCATTCGACTTTATGGAAATGATTTCTATTCAAGGTAAAACAAACTTCTTTGAAAAAAGAGTTGGAGAATACCAAAAAGCTGGTGTATTGAACAGCGACAACAATCAAACGTTCAGCATGGACGAAGATTTTTAAAATTATTATAAGACAAGTAACAACCATAAACACCCCCCTGCGCCCATGTATGTAGTTAAAAGAGACGGAAGAAAAGAGGCCGTGAAATTCGACAAAATCACAGCTCGCATCGTGAAAATGTGCTACGGACTCGATCTGTTAGTATCACCAGAAGCCGTTGCAATGAAGGTTATTGAAGGATTGTTCGATGGAGTCACAACGACACAATTGGATAACCTTGCAGCCGAAGTAGCAGCAGCAAAAACAATAGACCACCCAGATTACGCCCTATTGGCTTCTCGTATTGCAGTTTCTAATCTGCACAAAGAAACCAAAAAGACGTTCTCAGACGTAATGACCGATTTGTACGAATACATAGATCCAAAGACAGGGGAAAATGCAGCGCTTCTTGCAAATGATGTGTTCGATATCATCATGGAGAATAAAGATCGTTTGGATTCAAGTATTATTTATGATCGAGATTTCCGTTACGATTACTTCGGGTTTAAAACATTGACGCGTTCATACCTTCTAAAATTAGATGGAGCAATCGCAGAGCGTCCGCAACAAATGTTGATGCGTGTTGCTGTTGGTATTCATAAAAACGATATCGATTCGGCGATCAAAACGTATAACTTGATGTCGGAAGGTTGGTTTACACACGCAACACCAACATTATTCAACGCAGGTACACCGAAACCACAAATGTCTTCATGCTTTCTTTTAACAATGAAAGAAGATAGCATTGGAGGGATTTATGACACATTGAAAAACTGTGCGCAAATTTCTCAATCTGCCGGTGGAATTGGATTGGCTATTCACAACGTTCGTGCGACAGGATCCTACATCAAAGGGACCAACGGAACATCCAATGGAATCGTTCCAATGCTAAGAGTTTATAACGACACAGCTCGTTACGTAGACCAAGGGGGAGGAAAACGTAAAGGGTCATTTGCAATGTACATAGAACCATGGCATGCAGACGTGTTTGATTTCCTTGATTTGAAGAAAAATCACGGTAAAGAAGAACAAAGAGCTCGTGATTTATTCTACGCTTTATGGATTCCAGATTTGTTCATGAAACGTGTGAAAGAAAATGGAGATTGGACTTTAATGTGTCCACACGAATGTCCAGGTCTTTCTGACACGCATAGTGCAGAATTTGAGGCGCTTTACACGAAATACGAAACAGAAGGTAAAGGGCGTAAAACAATCAAAGCTCAAGACCTTTGGTTTAAGATTCTAGAGTCTCAAATTGAGACAGGAACTCCTTATATGTTGTACAAAGACGCTGCAAACGCAAAGTCGAACCAACAAAACCTTGGTACTATCAAGTCTTCAAACTTGTGTACAGAAATCATTGAGTACACTGCACCAGATGAGGTGGCAGTATGTAACCTTGCTTCTTTAGCACTACCAAAATACGTAACAGAAGAAGGTGAATTTGATCACGATAAACTTTTCGAAGTAACGTATCAAGCGACATTGAACTTGAATAAAATCATTGATGGTAACTTTTACCCTGTCGAAGAAGCACGTAACTCTAATGTTCGTCACCGTCCAATCGGATTGGGTGTTCAAGGATTGGCTGACACGTTTATCTTGATGGGATTCCCGTTTGAGTCTGCCGAAGCAAGAACGTTGAACCGTGAGATCTTTGAAACGATTTATTACGCATCTATGACAGCTTCGAAAGATTTGTCTAAGGTAGATGGACCATACGAATCGTTTGCAGGTTCACCAACGTCAAAAGGTGTTTTCCAATTTGATCTTTGGGGAGTAACTCCAACAAACCGTTGGGAATGGGATGTGTTGAAAGAAGAAGTAAAAGAGCACGGTGTTCGTAACTCATTGTTACTTGCCCCAATGCCTACAGCTTCTACAGCGCAAATCCTTGGGAACAACGAATGTTTTGAGCCTTATACTTCAAACATCTACACAAGACGCGTACTTTCTGGTGAATTCATCATCGTGAATAAGCACCTTTTGAAAGATTTGGTAAAAGAAGGACTTTGGACAAAAGATATGCGTCAAAAAATTATGATTGCAAATGGTTCTGTTCAAAACATTCAAGAAGTTCCACAGCGTCTAAAAGACCTTTACAAAACGGCTTGGGAGATTTCTCAGAAAGCAATTATTGACTTGTCAGCTGATCGTGGAGCATATATTTGTCAGTCTCAGTCATTGAACATCTTCATGGAGAACGCAAACTTTGGAAAGTTGACATCAATGCACTTCTACGGATGGGAAAAAGGATTGAAAACAGGAATGTATTACCTCAGAACGAAGGCGGCAACAGATGCAATTAAGTTCACAGTAGATAAAAACGTTGTTGCAGAGCCAACAATCAAGTCAATCGAAGAAGCACAAGCTGAAATGGCATGTTCTATCGACGACCCAGACAACTGCGAAGCTTGCGGAAGTTAAAATACTTCTAACGGGTAAAACCGAAAAAAATCTTGTATAGGTTAATAATTGTGCCGAAATAATTAATCGCAAGTAAAAGCCCTGAACTCCGAATCTTTTCGGTTGGTTCAGGGCTTTTTTAGTACATTTAATTGAATAAAATGAAATTATATATGAAGCACGTATTCATGTTCGCCGCAGCCTTATTCCTTACATCTTGTGGAGGGGAATCGCCTGAAGAAGCGGCAAAAGAAATTTGTGAATGCTACAATGAGGCCATGACAATTTCCGAGAAGCTGGGTAGTTCTGAATCATCAGAAGATCTAATTCAACTCTCCAATCAAATGAATGAAGCAATAGTAAAAGGAGATAAGTGCAAAGCTGAATGGGACAAGCAATACAATGGAAATGTAGACGTCGCAGCATTCAAAAAAGAACTCAAAGAAGAAAACGAAAAAGTATACAATATGCTCAATGAGCGAGGGATGTTCAAGAATTAGCAGAGCAAAAAAAAGGTAGGACAAACGCCCTACCTTTCTTCTACTTTTAGAAAAGATTATTTCTTCACAATACGATACTGAACCGATTGTTGAACAGTGTTTTCGAGGTTCAAGATATAAATACCCGAACTCAAAGATTCAATGTTTAGAGAGTTTGTTCCTTTAGAAAGTATCCAAGATTGAACAATTTTACCCTTTGCATCGTAAAGTACACCAGTGACATTGTCTAAGTTATTCGTCAAAACAACATCAATGAAATCAGTTGCTGGGTTTGGATAGACTGAAACGCCATCAAAAGCAATTTCACTAATTCCCGCGCAACTTTCAATAATAAAGCTAGCAGCAACAGAGTTAGAACAACCTGCACTATCAACAATAGAGTAAGTTACCGTCTCGGTTCCTACAGAAGTTGCCGAAGGGTCGAACATATTGCCTGAAACACCATTTCCAGAATAAGTTCCTCCAACGGGTGATCCATTCATAGTGAATGCGTTAGCCTCCAAACAGACAGTATCTCCAGTAAAAGTTACACTAGGCAGTGCGTTGACAACTAAATTCGTCTCAACGATACTGTCGCATCCGTTAACCGTTTGAAGTGAGTCTAAGTATACTCCTGCTGTATACTGTAAGCCACCACCAACAAAAATGCTGTCTCCTTGACAGATCGCAGCAGTTGTTTGTAAAAATGATGGGGCAATGACAGTTAACGTCGTTTCTATAATACTATCACACCCAAAAGAATTCAGAAGTGAATCAGAATAAACACCAGCAGATGATTGGTAAGTCCCGCCAACTAAAATACTGTCTCCTTGACAGATGGACGCTGAACTTGTTGCGAATGAAGGTTGAGGAACAGTTATTGAAACTGGAGAGGTAACAAGAGTTGGGTTGATATCGTAAAAGAATTCAGTTCTTGAAATGCTTCCACCAGCCTCAGAAAAAACATTCATCATTTGATTCGTGCTTAAAGGCATTTGCATACCAGTTCGTGTGAAGGTAACAGGTATTCCGCCAATCATCGATTGATAAGGACCAGAAGCGTATGAGTTGACATCATTTCTGGTTCCGTATATACCAACAACATCTCCCGCAGATATTGCAAAACAAACATCAATTGTATCAGTAGCGCTGAAACTTGGCCAATAACCAAGAGAGGTAAAGGCATTGGTCGTATTACTCCATAATGGTGGAGCTGTCTGGTTATCAAATAAGAGTACTTCTACATTTTGAGTCCCTGAATTTGCATTTGTTGGAACCCATAATCCTGTAATCACCATGTCTATAGGAGCGGTAAAGTAATATCCTCTTACATTGCCACTAAAATTTGAGCCATGTGGTGGTAATGGAGCAATACTGTCTTGGTTCCCTTCGAAACTTGTGAAGTAAATAGTTGTATCAGAATTGATTGGCCCAAAAACCAAAGTGTCAGTGGTTCCAATAATGTTGGTCGCTAAGCTATCAGAGGACCAAAGACTCCCACAGGAACCGTTATTGAACAAAGTGTCTGTTCCGCCACCGCAAGGAAATGTTGTTCCTGTTACTGACATTGAACTCACGCTTGAGGATGTCGTTGGCAAGGCCTTTGCGTTGCTGTTTTGAAAGTAGATTGGATCGTCTGAACCGACCTGTTGTGCGTGCGAAACGAAAGAGCTTCCCATGGAAATTAATGCTAGAGCAATTAACTTTTTCATAATAGTAGTTTTAGTTAAGGTTTTAAAGATAAGGCTTTTAATGAATCGATTGGCACAAAATCGAGAAATCAACTTTGTTGAGAAAGCTCTTTTTCAACCACTTCCAACTCTTTGAAGAAATCCAGTCCAAACGCTCGAATGATAGGTTCTTTTAGAAATCGAAAAACAGGAACGTTTAAAGCGTCTCCGCATGCACAGGCAGGCTCGCAAATATCCCATTTGTCGTAGTTAATTGCAGTGAAGTCACTAATTTGTTTCACTCGAATAGGGTAGAGGTGACAAGAAATCGGTTTTTTGAAATCAGTTTTTCCGTCCAAAAAAGCAGCTTCTACAGCACATTTTGTAATACCATTTTCATCGAAAAAGACAAAGGCGCACTCACCATCATTCACAAGAGTTGTCCCTGCTTCATTGTCTTGATCCATATAAAATACACCGGTCTTTTCAACGGCACGAACGCCCTCTTCTCGCATGTAAGGTTTAATTTCATCAAGCGAGTCTTCCAAAGTTGAAATTTCATCGAGAGTTAATGGAGCGCCGGCATCTCCCTCGATGCAACAAGCACCTTTACACGCGTTTAGGTCACAAACAAATTTGCGCTCAAATATTTGTGTCGAAACTATTTTATCGTCGATTTCTACCAGCATTCTTTTAATCTGAATTACAAAACTATCCATATTTCGGACATTTTCTTGCTCAGAATTACATTAAATCATCATGTTTGATGAGCGGAGTTGATCGAGTCACAGTTAACAAGTTGTTGGTGAATTAAAAAAAAGTACTATATTTGCACCGTATAAAATACAAAGAAACGAATGAGGGGACGAAAGTCCCCTCTTTTTATAACCCATGATTAGTAAGAAAAAAGTTTTAGAATTAATTGATGAACGCATCGCGGAGCTGGACAACGGCTTATTCGTTGTAGAGTTGAATATTTCTTCTTCGAATGTTATTCATGTGGAAATTGATAAATACGAAGGCTTTGTAAGCGTCGACGACTGCATCCGTGTTTCGCGGAACGTTGAACATAACCTCGATCGCGAAGAGCAAGACTTCGAATTGCACGTGTCGTCTGCTGGCCTGGACAAAGGTTTAAGAGTGTTCCCTCAATATCGCAAGAATGTTGGACGCGACGTGAAAGTGCAATTGCAAGCGGGCGGATCTTTGGAAGGAGAACTCGTGGAGGCGACAGAAGAAAAGATTACCGTTCGAACTTCGAGAAAAGAAAGAATTGAAGGTCGAAAGAAAAAAGAAACAATCATCGAAGACCACGAGTTAACGATGGACCAAATAAAAGAGACAAAAATTATTATTTCATTTAAGTAAATAACTATGGATAGCTTAGAATTAGTTGATTCGTTTTCGGAGTTTAAAGAACTTAAGAATATTGATAAGCAGACGATGCAGCACGTTTTGGAAGATGTTTTCCGTGCAATGCTTAAGAAGAAGTTCAATACAGACGAACATATTGATGTAATTGTAAATATTGATAAAGGAGATGTTCAAATCTTCTTGAATAAGGAAATTGTTGATGACGGTGAAGTTGAAGATCAAAACACTGAAATCGCTTATTCAGATGCAATTAAAATCGAGCCTGACTTTGAAATTGGAGAGGAAGTAACAGAAGAATTCAAGTTCATGGACTTCGGACGTAGAAATATTTTGTCTTTACGTCAAAACTTGATTTCTAGAATTTTGGAATTGGAGAAAGATCACCTTTACAAACTCTACAAAGAGCGTGTTGGAGAAATTATTACAGGAGAGGTTTACCAAGTTTGGAAGAAAGAAATCATGGTAATCGATGACGAAGGAAATGAACTAATCCTTCCGAAATCAGAGCAAATCCCTTCAGATTACTTCAAAAAAGGAGAATCCATTCGTGCCGTTGTCGCTAAAGTGGACATGCGTAACAGCAGCCCAGTAATTATACTTTCGAGAACAGCACCAGAATTTTTGGAGCGTTTGTTCGAATTGGAAGTGCCTGAAGTATTTGACGGATTAATTACGATCAAACGAATCGTTCGTGAACCAGGTGAGCGTGCGAAAGTAGCAGTAGAGTCTTATGATGACCGTGTAGATCCAGTTGGAGCTTGTGTCGGAATGAAAGGTTCTCGTATCCACGGAATCGTTCGTGAACTACGAAATGAGAATATCGATGTAATTAACTTTACGAGTAACCCACAGTTGTTCATTCAACGTGCACTTTCTCCAGCGAAGATTACGAGCATCGAAATAGATGAAGAAGAAGGTAGAGCAAAAGTCTTTTTAAAACCAGACCAAGTGTCACTTGCAATTGGTAAAGGAGGTCACAACATTAAGTTGGGTGGTCGATTAACTGGCTATGAATTAGACGTATACCGTGAGGGAGAAGTGGATATTGAAGATGTTGACTTGGAAGAGTTTGCAGATGAAATCGATTCGTGGATCCTCGATGAATTAAAAGCAATCGGATGTGATACGGCGAAATCAGTGTTAGATATTAGCGCTGCAGACCTCGTAAAACGTACAGATTTGGAACAAGAAACTATTGAAGAAGTGTTTAAAATACTGAGAGCCGAATTCGAGTAAATCGTCGCAAAAACAGTATATTTAACCGCATTTTAAAGAATAAAGGACGCATAATTTTATGGCCAGACCAATAAGACTAGGAAAAGCAGCAGGGGAATTAAACGTAGGTATGAGTACCATCGTGGAGTTTCTTGAAAGCAAAGGTGTAACTATTGATGCCAGCCCCAACACCAAGCTGGAGCCGGAACAGTATGATATGTTACGCACAGAATATGCTGCGGACCAAAATCTGAAAGAGCAAGCAAAAATGACAACGCCTCCTCGTGAAAAGCGTGAAACGATTTCGATTCGCGACAAACGAGAAGACGAAGTTCCAGAGCCTGCTCCCGAACCAACGCCTGAACCAGTAAAGGAGCCCGAACCGAGAAAAGTCGAAGAAGCACCCGTTGCTGAGGAAAAGGTTGAAGAGCCGGCGAAAGTTGAAAAAGCTGAGAAAGCCGAAGAACCTGAAGCAGCTCCAGTTGCCAAAGAAGAAGACACATCAACGAAAGGTTCTGGTGTGAAAATGGTTGGGAAAATTGACTTGGATTCTATCAATTCAAAAACACGCCCTGACAAAAAGACCAAAGAAGAACGCAAAGAAACGCCGAAAGAGCCTGTGAAAACAGAAGCTCCAAAGGCGGAAGAGAAAGCGGCGCCTGCGAAAGAAGCTGAAAAGCCAGAAGCGAAAGAAGAGCCGAAAAAAGATGCTGAGAAGGAAACGGAAACCATTCGAGTTGGAACTCGCAAATTAGCAGGTCCAAATGTAGTCGGTAAAATTGTACTTCCAGTTGAAAAAGAACGTTCCTCAAGTGCTGGTGATCGACGTAAACGTAAACGTGTTCGTAAAGTAGACGTAAACAAACAAACGTCTCAGCAAAATAGCAACAACAATAACAACAAGAATAGACCGAAAAAGAGGGCAGATAAACCTGAAATTACGGAACAAGATATTCAGAAGGAAATCAAGGAAACGCTTGCAAGACTGTCCAACAAAGGAGGAAAGTCGAAAGCCTCTAAAAACCGTCGAGCGAAACGTGATAGCGTTGCACAAAGACGAAGTGAAGAAGAAGCACAAGCAGAACTTGACGAGAAAATATTGAAATTAACGGAATTCGTATCCGTTTCCGAGTTGGCAACGATGATGAACGTTGGTTCGACAGATGTTATCTCGGCATGTATGTCTCTCGGAATTTTTGCCTCTATCAACCAACGCCTCGATGCTGAAACAATTCAAATTATCGCGGAAGAGTTTGGTTATGAAGCCGAGTTCGTAAGTGCAGAGGTACAAGAATCAATTCCTGTTGTTGAAGACAAAGAAGAAGATCTCGTTTCACGACCACCAATTATTACGGTAATGGGTCACGTCGATCACGGTAAGACGTCCCTTTTGGATAGAATTCGTGATGCAGACGTTATCGCAGGTGAAGCAGGAGGAATTACACAGCATATTGGTGCGTATGGAGTTACTTTGAAGGATGGTCGTAAAATGACGTTCCTCGATACTCCTGGTCACGAAGCCTTTACAGCGATGCGTGCTCGTGGTGCTCAAGTAACAGATGTTGCCGTAATTATTATTGCAGCGGATGATGACGTGATGCCTCAAACAAAAGAGGCGATTTCTCACGCACAAGCAGCAGACGTTCCAATGATCTTCGCGATCAACAAAATTGACACTCCTGGTGCAAATCCAGATAAAATCCGAGAGCAACTTTCAGTAATGAATATTCTCGTAGAAGATTGGGGGGGTAAATACCAATGTCAAGAGATTTCGGCGAAGAAAAATTTAAATATTGATGAACTTTTAGAAAAGATTTTGCTCGAAGCAGAATTACTAGACCTAAAAGCGAATCCAGATAAGAATGCAATCGGTACCGTTGTAGAATCCTCTCTTGATAAAGGAAAAGGATATGTTACAAACATGCTGGTTGAAGCAGGAACATTACGTGTTGGAGATATTATTCTCGTAGGTCGTAACCATGGTAAGGTACGTGCAATGCACGACGAGCATGGAGTTAGTCTCACTGAGGCTGGACCATCTCAGCCAGTATCAATCCTCGGGATTAATGGAGCTCCTTCAGCTGGAGACAAGTTTCACGTAATGGACGATGAGCGTGAAGCGAAATCAATTTCCACGAAACGTGAACAGTTGTATCGTGAGCAAGGTCTTCGTACAACGAAGCACATCACACTTGATGAAATCGGTCGTCGTTTGGCGGTGGGAGACTTTAAAGAGTTGAATCTGATTGTTAAAGGGGATGTCGATGGATCAATTGAGGCATTGTCCGATTCATTACTCCAGCTTTCAACAGAAGAAATTCAAGTAAACATTGTACACAAAGGCGTTGGAGCTATTTCCGAGGCTGATGTGAACCTTGCTTCCGCTTCTGATGCAATTATTCTTGGTTTCCAAGTACGACCATCAGTAAGTGCAAGAAAATTAGCAGAACAAGAACAAATAGATATTCGTCTTTACTCAATTATCTACAAAGCGATTGAAGAGATTAAAGCCGCAATGGAAGGAATGCTTTCTCCAGATATCGAAGAGAAAATACTTGGTTCAGCTGAAATTCGCGAAACGTTCAACATTTCTAAAGTGGGAACAATTGCAGGATGTTACGTACTCGATGGAATCATCAAACGTTCTTCGAAAATCCGCGTAATCCGAGACGGAATTGTTGTTCATACTGGAACACTAGGGTCATTGAAACGATTCAAAGACGATGTGAAAGAAGTTAAAAACAACTACGAATGTGGTTTGAACATTGAAAAATACAACGACATCAAAGAAGGTGATATTATTGAAGCCTACGAAGAAGTTGAAGTAGCGAGAAAACTCTAAGTTTTTGAAAAGATAAAATACAGCGCACTGCTTGAATGTAGTGCGCTTTTTTTATGCTCTAAAATCAGGCGCAATTATTCTTGAACACGATCTATTCTACCAGTAATAATTCTGATGAAAACTTCTCAGAATCACGGATCGTTATTCGATAGTTTCCTTTTTGAATAGTTGTCAATGGAAACGTTATAGAGTTTTCTCCAATCTTCAGGAAAACTTCTTGTTGCAGTAAAACGCGCCCTGCAATGTCCGTTATTTGAACGGTACAGTCACCACCTTTGGACGAAAAATAGTGAATGATAATTATTTCTGATGCCGGATTCGGATAGATAAAAAGTTGTGTGAGTTCATTTAGTTTCTTTTCAATAAAAACGGTCTGCGAGTAGGCAAAATCTGCATTAAAATCGACTTGCTTTAAACGGTAATAGTTCGCTCCAAATGATGGATTTACATGCAGCCATTCGTAGTGCTGGATTAAGTTAGTTGTACCATGACCTCCAACCCTCCCCACCTCATTGAACGAGACACCGTCAAAACTATGCTCAACGACGAAGTGACTGTTGTTCTTTTCGGAGGTGGTCATCCAATTAATTTGGTTCCCAGACACCGTATTTTGGCTTTTACATTCACAAGCTCTACGGGTAATGTATTTCCAGCTGTAATTGATATATCGTCTATGGCCACTGAAGGGTCGGTACCAATACCATTTCCATCATTCACCCAAGTAAAACCGATACGAAAGTTGTTGATGTTTTCGGCACAAACAGGGAGTAGGACTGAATAATTGGTCCAAAAGCCTTGCCCACCACCAGCGCAGGATTGTTGCGTTTGAGGAGCACAACAGATTCCAAAAAAGGCACAAAATGTCGCGTCCAAACAGGAGCAGCATTGTGTTGCGACTGGGGCTCCAAGGGTTGTCCATGTAGTGCCGCCATCACAGCTATATTCGACAGTGAAAACATCGTCTCCTTGAGCAGCAATATAACCGAAGTCTAGTGTAAGAGAACTATAGCCTATGGTGCTAATTAGTGGCGATTCTATGCGTTTATTTGTGGCGTTTGCTCCAGATGTTTCGTCATAAGCAGCCCCACAATCAGGTGTTCCACAGAGGCCTCCAATTGCACTGACATGAAGCGAAGCGTCGACATTGCTGCAGGCAGAACCACAAGTTCCTACAGTATTTCCACATTCTTCACCGCTAACATACCATTGGTTGGCATTGCCTCCCTCAGCTCCTAAAATAGTTTGAGACCAATTACCACCTGAGAATGCTGGGTAACCAACAGCCGATGTGCCTCTGGCAGCGCTTCCCGCACTAAAGCTTTCAGTCCAAAAGATTTGAGTAAAACCGGAAAAGGAGTAAACCAAAGAAAATAGAAAGATTAGAAAGAACCTCATGATAATAGTGTTTTCGTAGTGACCTAGTATAGAAATATACGAATAACTATTTGCATATCAAGGTCTAAACGTTTAAACCTTTAAGTTGAATTCTGTATGTCACAGCAACAATTGCTGTAAACAATCGTCGTTTTATTCTTTTATCAACCTAAAATTACAATTGACTCAAAACGTATCTGTTGCGCGCTTCTTTTCTCAAATCTCCTTCGAGATTACTAAAATTGGAAAAATAGGAGGGGGTTGATTCAGTTCACGATCGCTGATTTCGAATCAAAAGTTGGAATAACTCACTGAAAACGGGTGGTTTTTGTCATGATTTTGTCACGTTTTCTGGAAATAAAGCAAATTTTAAAAAATTAACAGAAAGCGACCTTCAATATGGGGTCATTCAGCAATATTCAGTAACTTTGCCTGAATTAAAAGCTATTAAAATGATTTTAGGAATTTTCGGTCCTTGGCAGGTTATTGCGATCTTAGTGGTTGCGCTTTTGTTGTTCGGTGGTAAAAAGATTCCCGAGCTAATGAAAGGACTTGGAAAAGGAGTTAAGGAATTTAAAGACGCTTCAAAACCAGAAGAGGCTACGGCTGAATCTGCTGATTCTGAGGATAAGAAATAAATTTCTACATGCTGCGTACATTTGCTGAAGTTCAAAACGCCATCGCTTCGGGTTTAACCGTAGTAGCTATTCTTGAAGGGTATCTCAAGGAAATTGGCGCGAATGAACACCTCAATATTTTTCTGGAAGTCTTTGAAAATACGGCACGCGAACAAGCGAAGCAAGTCGATCAAAAATTAAAAGAAGGTACGGCAGGTCGTCTCGCAGGAATGGTGATCGGTTTGAAAGATAACTTGTGCTACAAAGGGCATAAAGTTTCTTCCGCATCGCATATTCTCGAAGGTTTTGAATCTTTGTACTCGGCTACTGCGGTTCAAAGGTTACTTGATGAAGACGCAATTATCATCGGACGATTGAACTGTGATGAGTTTGCCATGGGTAGTTCCAATGAAAACTCAGCGTTCGGTCCCGTGAAAAATCCAATTAATCCAGAAATGGTTCCAGGAGGGTCGTCAGGCGGCTCGGCTGCGGCAGTTGCTGCTGGCTTATGTACCGTTGCTCTTGGCAGTGATACAGGTGGTTCGATTCGTCAACCAGCTAGTTTTACAGGAACATTTGGATTAAAACCAACTTACGGAAGAATCAGTAGATACGGATTGATTGCGTACGCTTCGTCGTTTGATCAAATCGGACCTTTCGCAAATTCGATAGATGATACTGCATTACTGTTAGAAATTATGGCGGGCTCAGATGATTTTGACGCAACAGCATCTTCTGAAAAAGTAGACACATACATGCAAAAAGAGAGCGTTTCTCCTCGAAAAATTGCCGTGATTACAGAGTGTCTTGAAACCGAAGGAATTGATCCAGAAGTAAAAGATACAATGCTCGAACTTATAGAGCAATTGAAAAAGGACGGTCATACTGTTGAGTATGTCTCGTTCCCATATTTGGAATATATGGTGCCAACCTATTACGTGCTCACAACAGCGGAAGCTTCCTCCAACCTTTCTCGTTTCGATGGAGTTCATTATGGATTCCGAAGTGAAAAGGCGCAAGGAGTGGAAGAGACGTACAAAAAATCAAGAACAGAGGGCTTTGGGCCTGAAGTACAACGTAGAATCATGGCAGGGACGTTCGTTCTTTCGCAAGGGTTTTATGATGCATACTATACAAAAGGTCAAAGGGTTCGGAGAGTGATTCAAGATAAAACAAATGAAATTTTTTCGAAGTTTGATTTCATTTTAACACCAACGACACCCTCAACGGCGTTTAAAATTGATGCGGTAAAAGACCCGATTTCAATGTACCTTCAAGATATTTACACGGTTCACGCGAATCTTTCTGGAAATCCTGCAATCTCACTTCCAATTGGAAATCACAGTAATGGATTGCCTTTTGGAGTTCAGTTGATGGCAAATCATTTTGAAGAGAAAGATTTAATGAACTTTGCGCGTGTTTTGGATCAAAAAGAAAGAATGTCATGATGAAAAAGATACTTCAATTAGTGGCTTTTGTTTCTGTTCTTGCGCCGTTCGCGAATGCACAAGGAGGCTCAGGTGTTGAGGATACATTGGACCAACGCAGAATGATCGAAACGATTGAGCAAAGCTTAATGATTTTTTACGCTGAATCCAGTGAAAACGGAAATATTGATTCTGCCCGACAAGCTTTGAATTTTGAATCTTCAGACGTCCCTTCCTATTCGGATGCTGTTTATTGTGATCGCTTGGATAAGCTCAACCAAATGAGCCCTTTTCAATTGGATTGTAACGAAACGACCCTTTCGACAATAAAATTTTTCGCAGAAAAACGACGTGGTTTCGCAAAAGTCGTATTGGGTCGTTCGGCGCTTTACTTTGATATGTTTGAAGAAAAGCTGGCAAAGCACGACCTTCCTATCGAATTGAAATATTTGGCTGTTATTGAAAGTGGATTGCGCCCTCAGGTGAAGTCACGGGCAGGCGCTCTTGGTTTGTGGCAATTCATGTACAGAACGGGACGAATGTTCGGTTTGGAAGAAAATTCATACGTGGATGAGCGCATGGATCCAGACAAAGCGACAGAAGCGGCATGTATGTATTTGAAGCAATTGTATGGAATGTACAACGATTGGAATTTAGCACTCGCGGCATACAATGCGGGACCTGGTAACGTGAACAAAGCCATTCGTCGTTCTGGAGATAAGAGAACCTATTGGGAAGTTCGTCCATTTTTACCGCGTGAAACACAAGGATATGTTCCAAATTTTATTGCAGCGGCTTATTTATTAAACTACTACGCAGAACACAACATTGTACCGGAAGAAGCAGTAGTGAAGTACAATGAACTTGATACAATGTGTCCTAAAAACGGTGTTCACATGGAAACTATTGCCGATCTGTTATCGATCAGCGTGGAAGAAATTGAACGATTGAACCCAATTTACAAGCGTAGTTTTATTCCAAAAGGCGTTACAGAACCTTATTGTGTGATGTTGCCGCTGGATCAAATTGGTGTATTGGTGAGCCTTGAAGACAGCCTCTATCAATTAGAGATTGAAAAATATTCAAGCCCAACGGGAACGCAAACAACAACCCAAAATACAACGCAGCAAACGACCCCTGTCGTTGACAATGGTACTTATTCATACCATAAAGTGAGCTCTGGAGAAACCTTAGGTACAATTGCAAGTCGCTACGGTACGACTGTGGGAGAGTTACAAAAAATCAATGGCCTTAGTTCATCACGCATTTATGTGGGTCAAAGATTAAGAGTCAAAGGAACAGCAGCAGCTACACAACAGCAAAACACAACGCAACAGCCAACAGCTTCGAAACAATATTACACAGTTCGATCTGGAGATACATTCGGACGGATTGCCCAGAAACACGGAAGGTCAATTTCCCAGCTTCGAGCACTTAACCCTGGTATCAATATTGATAAGCTGAGTGTTGGTCAGAAAATTCGCGTAAAGTAAGTTCTGCACAGTTTTTGCTGCTTTACGGCAAAATTCGTATTTATGAAAACATTCTTCTCAGGAATACTCCTTTTTCTAGTTCTCACAAGCTGTGATTATGAAGGCACAAAGGGATACAATACTGTCACTGGAAAAGTGGGAGAAATCCTCGTCGTTGCAGACAACGGTGTTTGGCAATCAGATCTAAGAACATGTCTCGATACGAACCTTACACAGTGGATTATGCCTTATTTTCCTGACGTAGCTACTTTTGAGTTAATTCACAAGACTCCAGCACAATTCGAACAAGGCGTTAAACGATACCGAAATGTACTTTTCCTTAAACTAGATCCGAATTTCAAAGGCACAAAAGGAAAGATCGTGAAAACGACAGATGTCTGGGGTCAAGGGCAAATGGTGATCGAAATTATCGCTAAAGATTATGAAATGCTTGAGGCAACGTGTAGGTCTGGTTTGGATGAAGTACACGATATTTTTGACGACATTTCATGGAGAAGACTCATCGATCATTTCGCAGGTAATAGCAATCAAGATGTCATTTCAAAAGTAAATAAGCAATTTGGAATTGATATTGTCTTACCGTCTCATTCAAAACTGGTGACTGAGCGCGCTAATTTTTATCGAATTGAATTCCCATCAGGCTCCAGACCGATTGAATTTGAAGGCATGGGCAAAACGGAAGATGTAGGGTTGGTCTTTTCTGGGCTAATGATCTATCAATACGATTTTGTTGATTCTTCTCAATTTGAATTGGCTCAGCTACTAAAAGATCGAGATACTATGTTAAGGTACAATGTCCCTCATGAAATTGAAGGACTCTATATGGGAACTCAGTATGAAAAAATAGTATATCCAGAAGGAAATGTTGCCGTTAATGCGAATGGAGAAATTCAAGGATACGATTTGCGAGGAATGTTTGTTTTTACGGGAAAACCAATGCATAGTACTGGCGGCGCCTTTTGGGAGTTTCATTTCCGTCACCCGAAAAAAGATAAAATGATCTGTTTGAGTGGATACGTTGACGCTCCACCAACAACTAGCTGGACACATCCTTTACGCGAAATTCAAGCCGTATTGAGAAGTGTTACCATAAAATAATGAAGATTTCCGCTACGATTATCACGCTTAACGAAGAACGAAACATTTTGAGGTGTATTCGATCGTTAAAAGACGTGGTGGACGAAATAATTGTCCTGGATGCATTTTCAACAGATCAAACCAAAGCGATTTGTGAAGCGGAAAACGTTCGATTTGAGCAACGAAAATGGGAAGGGTACGCAGCGAGTAAGAATTATTTAAATAGTCTTGCCCGATTTGATTACATTTTTTCTATTGACGCCGATGAGGCTCTGGATGCAACTCTTAAAGCTTCTGTTCTAGCAGTGAAAGAACAACAAGAACCAAGGATTTACAGCGTTAATCGCATTACCAACTATTGCGGAAAGTGGATCAAGCACGGTGGATGGTATCCAGATGTGAAAATTCGACTCTTTCCAAAGGACGGCTGTTATTGGGAAGGAGCACACGTCCATGAAACACTTGTTTTTCCAGAAGAATCGGAAATCCTGCAACTTTCGGGACATTTAGAGCATTATTCTTATTATTCTTACGAAGGACACCGAGAACGTGCCGACAAGTATTCTGCATTAACGGCTCAAAAAATGTACGAGAAAGGCAAGTCGGCAAATTTGCTAAAGCCCTACCTAAGCGCTATTGGTAGGTTTGTAGGAATGTATTTCATCAAGGGAGGTATTTTAGATGGTAAAATGGGGTTTAAAATAGCTCAAATCAGTGCGCAATCGAATGTGTTCAAATACAAAGAATTACGTCGTTTACAACGAGAGAAAAAATCATGAATTTAGAAGGAAAGACAATTGTTGTAAGCCGTACAGATAGTATCGGTGATGTGATGCTCACTTTGCCTATTTGCGCTTGGCTAAAGGAACAGTTTGCAGATTGTAAAGTGATTTTTTTAGGGAAAGGATACACAAAACCAGTTGTTGAGGCTTATGAGTTTGTCGACCAGTTTGAAAATTGGGAAGACTATCTCAACGTTCCGAAAACGGATAAAATTCAACAGTTTCGGAGATTAAACGCCGAAGTGATTATTCATGCATTTCCCGAAAAAGAAATTGCTTCTTTATCCAAAAAGGCGAGAACACCGATCCGAATAGGAACGTCGCATCGTTCATACCATCTTCTTACCTGCTCGCACCGCGTTAATTTTTCAAGAAAGAATTCTAACCTTCACGAAGCCCAACTTAATTTTGAATTACTTCGGCCTCTTGGGTTGAAAGCGATTCCAACGCTAGATGATATTACCCAATCGACAACCGCCTTTAAGCCAAATAAAGTCAATTTACCAGAAGGGTTTGCCAGCTTGAAGAATTACACAATTTTGCACCCGAAGTCGCAAGGAAGCGCCTTAGAATGGCCCATAGAGAAGTATTTGGAACTCGCCAATGCATTGATAAAATTAAATCGCAATGTTGTTTTTACTGGAACTCAAAAAGAAGGAGATCTTTTCAGGGAGTTACTTCCAATAAACCCGAAAATTATCGATTCCACAGGTAAGTTTTCCTTAGAACAATTAATGACATTTATCGAAAGTGCGGACGGAATCGTTGCTTGTTCAACAGGCCCGCTTCACATTGGAGGATTTGCAGGAGTTCGAACGATAGGGTTGTTTTCACCGAAACGTCCGATTCACCCCGGTCGCTGGAAGGCACTCGGAAAAGATGTACGAATTATAGTTAATGATGCCTCTTGCGAACTTTGTAAGAAAGGCAAAGAATGCAAATGTATCGAAGAAATTGCGGTAGAAAGGGTTCTAGAGCAGCTCAACTAAAGAATGACCACCTTTCTTAGTTCAACGTCGTTCCCGCTTTTCAAGCGAACAGAATACACCCCACTTTTCAAATCCTGCGTTTCAACTACGTAATTAGAAGCATTGGTTGAACCTGTTAACTCAATTGTTTTGACGAGTTGAAGTTGACTTGAATAAAAGGAAATAGAGATTGGCTCGGCTTGATTTCTAGCTCCCGTTGTTAGCGTAAAAGACTCTTTTGTCGGGTTAGGAAAGACACTTCCGAAAAACGCGTTCTCTTTTGCCTCCGAATCAATACTTATTACATTCGAGTACGAATATGAGCCATCATAATCTAACTGTTTTAGTCTGTAATAATACGTTCCAGAGGAAACCATTGGATCGAAGTAAGCATATTTTGTTTCTGTAGCTGTCGTTCCTGCGCCGTCGATATCGGAATAGTAGGTGATATCTCCATCAAAAGAACCGCTAAACAGGTGCGTTTCATTTCCAGCTCGAAAAAAGTGGATAGAAGCATTCGAATTCGTGTTTCCTGGAAGAATATCAACTTCACCAAGCGTTGGGTCTATTAACTGAAAGGAAGCCGATGAGCTCGAGCCCACATTACGATAATAAGCGATGTTCCCAACTCTATTTCCTATCAGTAAGTCCAAAAGACCATCTTGATCTAAATCAAAAAGCTGAGGAAAAGCAAAGGCACTAACTGAAATTGGATTGGAAAGTTGATCTGCAAAATTAAAAATGGGGGGTGCCCAAATAGGAGCGCCTCCAGTAGTGAGGTTCTCATAGAAAACGAGCGTTCCATCTTCTAAGCCCAAAAACAGATCGGGGTCACCATCCCCATCGATATCACCAAAAGCCGGAACGGTTCTGAGCCCAAGATTTGCTTGTGATAGGTTCAAAAGATCATTGTCCACAAATTCAAACACGGGAACAGCAGGACTGCCAACGTTATAATAGAGAGCGAGTGTACTTTCCTTATCTCCAACAGCTTTGTAATTGTAGTAGTTCCCAATTACAAGGTCCTGAAGTCCGTCGTCATTGTAATCGACGAACGTAGGAATGGCTCCTGTGCCGTGCTCAATCATTTCTGATTGCAAAAAGTTGTTTGACGAAGGTGAAAAAACAGGGATCGCGTTTGTTCCATTATTTTGGTAAAGGATTACACTTTCTCTATCTAATGAGCTCACGGTTGCGTTCGGTGATGCCAACAAGTCATTTTTACCATCAAAATTAACGTCAATGAAGAAAGCCGCTGGAAAATTGTAGCACTTTACTGGGGTTGTATAGGATGGAAATGCGTCGTCATAACTAATCATTGGCGAATTAGCATTCACGGTCGTGCCGCTATTCGTTAAAAGAGTAAGCCCCGAATAAGTAGCATCTCCCATGATTAAGTCTTTCACGCCTGAGCTGTCAATATCTAAACAAAGAATGGTGGTACCCTGATGGGATGCCACTTTATTGTTTGGTGCACTGTAATCGAACTCTGGATTGGCAATATTTCCACTAACACACGGAGGCGTGGAGTCGTTGAGGTTGATGGTGAAGGAGGTGAGGCCTTCTGTGAATTGTCCCCAGCACTCATTCTTTTACACAAAAATAAGCGAGTCAGGAATTCCATAAAGTTCAACACTTTGATTTTGATGGTATTCAACGCGCAAGCCCTGAGCGTCGGAGGTTAGCACATCAAGGTCACCGTCGTTATCAACATCTACCAAGGCTGGTATGTCGTCGGCGTTAATACTCAATGGATTTATCCCACTAATAGCGTAATCGGTAAAAACGATGTCTTTAAAGAGTGTCCATTGAAGCCCATTCAGTACATCGGAGGTGTTTCTGTAAACTTTTAAGCCGCCTCCAAGCGCCCAAGTAAAAAGGTCTTTTCGTCCGTCTTGATCATAATCACCAGGGCAACGCGATATCGCAAATTTTGAGGAAAATACATTTCGGCATTGTGAGCGTACTTATAATAAGCGCCATTTTGATCGACTTCTTGTGTAAAAACACGGATGTTGTCACTACTTCTGTCAAAAACGAAAAGGTCTAAATCACCATCTTGGTCGTAGTCGAAATCGGAAAGTTGCGCATAGTTGATACCTCCTGCCCATGGGTTGATTAAAGGCGTTCCAAAATGAATGACTTGAATGGAGTCATTATAATTAAAGGTAAATTGAGCATGAACTTGAGTGGACAGCAGTCCGAAAACAAAGAGAAACGCACAAAAACGGAGGCTTTTCGCACACCATTGGAAGAGGAGTTTAGTCTTTGTTGTAGTCGTTAAAATCGCCATTAAGTATTTCTTGAGTAATCTAGATCGGTTATACAATGGTTAGTGCTCAGGGTTTAAAACTGATTTTCCAGCGTGAAGATACGAATACTTCTATTATTTATAAAGAGCTTAGCTTCCAGTTGTTTTAAACCAAGTATTGTAAGTTGATCGATCAAGCATCACGATTAAACAGGAGAAATTACTTAGATTCGTTCGCGAAAGATGGTTTGGTTCGCTATATTGAGCCCGCTTTTCGTTAGCAAAAGATCGTCAATTTAAACTTTGAATTCAATGCTTTCAATTCTTCGTCATATCGTGTATTTGAATGTAGTCGTTTCACTTTCAACGGCGCTTCTTTCGGCAGGGTTCGCGCACATGATCGGACTTCGTGAAGATGCTTCTTTCTACGGTGTGTTTGCGTTTTTTTCAACCCTTGCCGTCTACAATGGTCAACGATTGTTCAAAATTGTTGATGCACAAACCAATTGGATGATTTGGGTGAAGTCCAATAAAAAGATGATCCAGTCTATGACGGCAATATCCGCGTTAATCTCCATTCTGGTGGTGCTTCCATTGATGAGTTTATATCGTGACCTTACCATTTTCTATTTATTTTCTTTGGTAGCCTTCGTCGCGGTTTTTTATGTGATTAAAATTCGGTCAATCAACCTTCGTGAAATACCGTGGATTAAAATTCACCTGATTGCTTTAACCTGGGTCATCGTTTTAATTGTTTTTCCAGCTTTGCGCTTCGAGATCGTTTTTCCAAAAACATTTATTCTCTTGTGCGCTGCTCATTATTCGTATGTCTTGGCGGTAACGATTCCTTTTGATATTCGTGACTTGAAATACGATAAGCCAACACAAAGAACAATACCACAGGTTTTTGGAATTCTAGGCTCTAAAATAATTTCCATTTCGCTACTTCTTATCTTTTCCGCGATAATGATTTTTCTAGTGGAACCTCTTTCAATGAGTCCTGTATTCTATCTCGCTGTTGTAGTTCAAATGGTATTTGTGGCTTTCATGAACCCAGATCGGTCAGATCTTTATTGTGCAGGGGGTATTGATGGTGCGATTGCGCTGTTGGGGCTTGCTTATTTTTTGGTTTAAGCAAAAAGAGCCTTAACCACCTCCGTAATCGTCGCACACTGAACGAGTTCAATCTCGTAATTTTTAGGATCTATCCCTTTGTTGTATTTAGAAAGAATGATTTTTTCAAACCCGAGTTTTTGCGCCTCGTGAATGCGTTGATCCACGCGGTTTACCGGCCTCACTTCTCCCGATAGTCCTACCTCTGCGCAAAGCGAGACCTTGTTATTCACCGCGATATCAGCATTTGAACTAAGAACAGAAGCGACAACGGCCAAATCAATAGCTGGATCATCTACCTTAATTCCACCCGCGATATTCAGAAAGACATCTTTTGCTCCCAACTTGAAACCACAGCGTTTCTCCATCACGGCCAGTAACATATTCAAACGTTTACTATCGAAGCCAGTAGATGATCGTTGTGGTGTTCCGTAGGCTGCAGTGCTCACCAAAGCTTGAACTTCGATCATCATTGGACGCATTCCTTCTAAGGTTGCCGCAATGGAAATCCCGCTAAGCGAGTTGTCGGTATTGGTGATTAGAATTTCAGATGGATTTTCAACTTGTCGCAAGCCAGACCCTAACATTTCATAAATCCCCAACTCATTTGTACTACCGAAACGATTTTTAATGGATCTAAGTAAGCGATATACGTGATTTCGGTCTCCTTCGAACTGAAGTACAGCATCTACCATGTGTTCGAGAACTTTTGGTCCAGCTAACGATCCTTCTTTGGTAATATGTCCAATTAAAAAAACGGGAACGTTACTTTGCTTTGCGTAACGTAAAAGTTGAGCGGTGCATTCTCGCACTTGAGAAATGCTTCCTGGTGAACTTTCAATTTGAGAAGAATAGAGTGTTTGAATGGAATCGATAACGAGCATTTCTGGTTGCGTATGCTCAGCCTGATTAAAAATGTTTTGAATGTTTGTTTCCGTTAGAATGAAACACGCATCGTTGGCAATTCCAATTCGTTCCGCTCGCATTTTTATCTGTTGATCACTTTCCTCCCCAGAAACATAAAGCACTTTCGTGTTTGGCATTGAAATCGCAAGTTGAAGTAACAAGGTCGATTTTCCAATACCAGGCTCTCCACCAAAAAGAATCAAGGATCCTGGAACTAATCCTCCACCCAAAACACGGGTCAATTCAGTATCACTCAACGGAATCCGTGGGTGCTCTTTCTGGTTAATTTCACTTAAAGATTGCGGTTTTTGACTTTCTTTTGATTTAGAAAATGCAACAACTTGTGGGACCTGCTTGTGAATGAGCTCTTCCACGAATGTATTCCATTCTGAGCAGGAAGGACATTTGCCTAACCACTTTGGTGTTTCGTAACCACAATTTTGACAGAAATATGCTGACTTAACTTTTGCCATTCGATTTTTTGAGAAACCTAAAAGTAATCAAATGTGGAGACTAATTCGTGAGAACAAAGTCAAATTCTAGTTAAGGCAATGACAGTTTCAACCAAGTTATTAGCTTGGGGTTAAAAGAAAAGAGAAGCGAAAAAAAAGACTTATCCAGCAAAACTCTTGCGCCCCCATTTCGAGCACTTGCGTTTGCGTTTTTTGTTGATGCGCTTATTTGAACGTTTGGTTCCTTTGCCCGGCCCTGGGTAAATAGCCGTTGTTTGTGGTGCATTTTTGTCTTGAGTCAAAACATCTGAGTGGGATGCTGAGGCAGAGAAAACAAGAGATGCAAATAGAAAAGAAATAAGAAGTTTCATATCCAGATTTAAATAATGGTTGTTAGATATTGAACGACAAAAGTAATTCATTATTGTTGATTTTGAAAGGGTTGCCTTTTTTTGAGTATTTTTTTGTGAGCTACAATTGGACTTTTATTGAAAATTTCTGGCACGAAAGTCGCAAGTAAACCAGTAGTTAATTAAGCGAGATATCGTTAATTTTACCATAAATCATATTAATTCAAATTATGAGAAAGATATTTTTATTTGTACTGGCGTCGATGCCAATTTTAGGTTTTAGTCAAGAATTAGCTCTTGATACAGACAATGCCCGTGTAAATTTCGACTTTGTTTCAGAGGGAGTAGCAGGAACTGTTGGTGGTGTGGAAGCAACAATTTCATTCAACCCACTGGATCTCGCAAACTCAAAAATTGAAGGGACAGCGGATGTTACTACGCTTTCCACGGGAAATAATACGCGAGACAAGAACCTTAAATCCGGTAGTTTTTTCGATGCGGATAAATATCCAACAATGAAGTTTAAAAGCACGCTACTTAAATCCAAAGGAGGAAAGTACTTCGCTGAAGGTGATTTAACGATAGCTTCTGTAACACAGCCAGTGTTGTTTGAGATTACTTTGACGGATCGTGAAATGTTGTTGACAACCTTGATCAATGCTTCAGACTTCAAAGTTTCGCCTAAAAAAGAGGATAAAAGTGATGTAAGTATCACGGTAACGATCCCAATGAACCAATAAGTAAATGGAAATAGTTGAGTCATTTTGGACTGGTGTGGTTGAAACACCAGTGCTAGAATGGTTTGCCGTGGCCACAGGGATACTCTATGTTGTCTTTGCGGCAAAACGCCACATTATTTGCTGGCTTTTCGCATTGTTTTCATCACTTAGCTTTGTCTACCTCTGCTTTACATATCAACTTTACATAGAAACGAGCTTACAATTATTTTTTGTAGTAATGGCGGTCGTTGGCTGGTTGAGTTGGCGCCCTGGGAAGAACAAAAATCAACCCGAAGAAGCTGTCGAATTGAAAACATGGAGCGTTTCCATTCATTTGTTAAATATTGTTTCCAGTGGAGTAGTGGCATTTCTAATTGGGTTCGCGTTCGATCGTTGGACAGATCAAGCGAATCCTTATATGGATGCTTTTACAACAGTTTTCAGTCTTGTGGCCACCTTTATGGTGACTCGAAAAGTTCTTGAAAACTGGATTTATTGGGTAGTGATTGATTTCGTCTCTATCTTTCTTTATTTCTCGAGAGGCCTCTACCTTTCATCTTTGCTTTATGTTGTTTTTACCGTTCTCGCTGTTTTTGGTTTTTTTGCTTGGTACAATCAATATAAAACCCAAACGGAAACATGAAAATCGCAATAACAGGTCCCGAATCTTCAGGCAAAACGACGTTGGCAAATCTCCTTTCTCAAAAATTGAGAGCACCAATGGTCGAAGAATTTGCGCGTCATTATCTCGAAACATTTGGTCCTGAATACACAGAGGAAGATCTAGAGACCATGCTTATTGGGCATCAAAACGCTATTGAAGAACAAGATGCACCAGTCATTATCGTGGATACAGATTACCTCGTTTTTAAAATCTGGTCGGAAGTTAAGTATGGAAAAGCTTCACTCACAATCAACCAGCTGGTAAGTGAAAACCATTTTGAACTGCATATCCTTTGCGCGCCTGATATTCCTTGGGAGTCTGATCCACTAAGAGAAAGTGAAAATGAAAGAGATCAACTTTTTGTTCGATATGTTTCAGAGTTAGAGCGTTACAAAAAAGAATACATCATCGTTTATGGTTCGCTAGAAGAACGATTAAAAAAGTCGGTGAATGCCATCCAACATCTCAGTTTAAAGCCTTAATTTTACGGCGTCTCTAAGGGGTGCTTTACTAAAATGTAAGGCTGAGATCATACCCATTGACCTGATCAGGATAATGCCTGCGCAGGGATTTGAAACAAGCTAATTATTAATCACACAGAGAATTAGCCCCTTATTCTTGTTAATTTATTTTAAGATGAAAACAAGAGTAACATCTATGATCTGTGGCCTATTTTTTATACCGTGGGCCGCATTTTCACAACAAACAATTAAAGGTTCAGTTACGAACGAATCGCAAGAACCCATTTACGGAGCGAAAATTCAGTTAGAAGGAACATTCCAAGGGACTTATTCAGACCCAGATGGAAACTTTGAGGTTCAGAGTGTTCGAGAAGGTACACAAACCTTTGTTATTTCTAAATCTGGATACGAAACCGTTGAAAAAGTAGTTCAAGTGAACTCTCAAACAGCGGAAATTAAAGTTGAATTGGCGTATTCAATGCAAGAGATGAAAGAAATTTTGATCATCGAGGCAAAAGCGAATGAGCGAACACCAACCACTTACACCAACATCGATCAAAAAGAGTTGGATAAAGGCAATTTTGGGCAGGATTTACCCATGTTATTGCGTTTTACACCGTCTGCTGTTGCCACTTCTGATGCTGGAGCAGGTGTTGGATATACAGGAATTCGAATTCGTGGCGTCGACCCAACAAGAACGAATGTTACGGTGAATGGAATTCCATTAAATGACTCCGAATCGCATGGTGTTTTTTGGGTGAATATGCCTGATTTTGCATCCTCTGCCCAGTCCGTACAGGTTCAAAGAGGTGTGGGAACATCTGCTAACGGAGCTGCCGCTTTCGGAGCAAGTATTAATATCAATACGAACAAATCCCGACCTACTGCTTATGGCGAAATTGACAATGGATATGGTTCCTTTAACACCTGGAGGCATACAGTGAAAGCGGGAACGGGGTTGATAAATAATAAGTTCTCTCTGAACACCAGGCTTTCAAAAATCACCTCAGATGGTTACATTGATCGCGCGTCATCAGATTTAAAATCGTTTTATTTAGATGGAACTTGGCAAGGCAAAAAAAGCGCTCTAACATTCAATATTTTCAGTGGAAAAGAACGAACGTATCAATCTTGGTACGGAACACCAGAATCGGTGATCAATGGCGATGTGTCTGAAATTGAAGCGTATGCGGATAGAAACTATATCTTCGGAGCTGATCGCGAAAACTTGCTGAATTCAGGAAGAACATACAACTTCTACACGTATGAAAATGAAGTTGATAACTACCAACAAGATCATTATCAATTGCACTTCTCACATGGGCTAAGTTCCTACTTGAAGCTTAACTTGAAAGCGCATTATACGCGTGGACAAGGTTATTTCGAGCAATTTCGAGCAGAGGATGATTTTTCAACCTACGGTTTAGATCCAATAGTTGTAGCGGTAGACTCTATAAACGATACGGTTACGGCAGGAGACTTTATTCGAAGAAGATGGTTAGACAACCATTTTTACGGTGGAATTTTCTCTTTGAATTACAACAAGAACAAGCTCGATGTCGTGTTTGGAGGAGGAGCAAATCAATACATCGGAGGTCACTTTGGAGAGGTCATCTGGGCAGAGTTCGCTTCGAACAGTGAGATTCGGGATCGATATTACGAAAACGATGGAAATAAATTTGAGGCGCAAACGTACGTAAAAACTACGTATCGTAAGGATAGAGTCACTTATTTTATTGACTTGCAATACCGCCATATCGACTATCAATTTTTAGGAATCGATGAGGTAAATGGCGCAATTGAAGATGTAACTCAAAACGTTTTCTTTGATTTTTTCAACCCTAAAGCAGGGTTCATGATTGATTTCAATAGTGCGAACAACGTTTATTTCTCCATGGCGATGGCCAATCGAGAGCCTGTTCGAGGAGATTTTAGAGAGTTTACACCGGAGAATCGTCCCGTTCATGAGCAATTAATGAACATTGAAGCAGGGTACAGATACAAATCGAGAAAATTCATCGCGAATGCCAATGTGTATTACATGTCTTATGAGAATCAGCTTGTTCTTACGGGGCAAGTAAACGATGTTGGAGGTTACACTCGTACGAATGTAGATGATAGTTATCGCGCAGGAATTGAGTTGGATGCTGGCTACCGCGTTTTGAAGAACTTTAGTGTCGCTGCGAATTTGGCGCTGAGCCAAAACAAAATTTTAGCGTTTAATGAGTACGTTTTTGATTACGTGAGCTACGAAGAGATTGCCATTGAACATCAAAATACCGATCTTGCTTTTTCACCCAACGTAATTGGTGCTCTGGTTTTGGACTACGAACCGATTAAAAATGCTTCAATCAGCTGGACTTCCAAGTATGTTGGAAAACAGTTCTTGGACAACACTTCTTCGGATGATCGTGCTATAGACGCTTACTTTTTCTCCAATCTCCAGCTTTCATACACGCTGAAAGACCTCCTTTTCAAAGAAATGAGCTTTGGTGTTCAGGTGAACAATATCTTCAACGAGCTCTATGAAAACAATGGATATACTTTTGGGTATTTAGTAGGAGCAGATAGAACGCAAGAAAATTTCTACTACCCGCAAGCAGGAAGAAATATCATGACCCGCATTACAATTAAACTGTAAGGAAAAAGACCCTTTCACTGGGAAATAATAAAGCCCTGTACATCGTTAATTCGAAATACAGGGCTTTTATTTTTGGAGGCAGAAGCATTGCAAAGTTTTATGAAATGAGTAAAAAGTTTACCATAGAGGAGTACCGACAATCGTTTCTTTCTAAAGAAAGATTGCATGAACTTTACGATCAAAAGTTGTTTAAACTTTTTGTACCAAAAGAATATGGAGGTTTAGAGCTCGGACTTAAAGAAGGAGTGGATCAATTAATTCGAGTGGCTTCTATCCAAGGAGGCTTGGGGTGGACGCTGAATTTAGGAGCTGGTGCAAATTGGTTTAGCGGATTTTTATCACATCAGGCAGCACAAGAACTATTTTCCACAAAGGAAGCCGTTATTGCAGGAAGTGGATTTGCCAGTGGCACCTTCAAGGAGAAGCAAAAGGAGTATGTTATCAATGGCACCTGGTCCCGATGCACAGGGGCGGATCATGCCACCTTTTTTAGTTTGAACGCAAAAGATGAAAACGGTACAATTAAAACGTTTGTTGTTCCCAGAGATCAGGTGCGATTGTCCGATGAAAAATGGGCAATTGTTGGCTTACGAAACACCTCGTCTTATGGAATTACGATACTTCAAGAAAAAATTCCTTCGAGATATCAATTTGAAATAAACACAATTCAAAATCCGCACGCATACTGGGTTCATAATGTTCCGTTTGAAGTTTTTGCCAGAATTTGCATGAGTGCCTCCTTTGTTGGAATCGTAAAATGCTTGGTTCAGGCGTGTCGCGACTATCCTCTGAACGATACATCCACGAAGCTTATTGATGAACATCTTCAACCCTTATTATTCGAGGTAGAAAAAGGCTGTATCGACTGGGCAAATAAAACTGAGCAGTCAGTACAATCAAGCCAAATGACGACAGCGTTTTCCGAACAATTAAAAGGAGGGCTTAGTGAGAGGAACCTAAAATTATTTCATGCCGTTCAGAAATTGTTTCTCACTGGCGGGCTTCCGTTTGTCGAAGAAAATACATTGGTTCATTGGGCGTATAGAGATTTACTCACAGCCGTTCAGCATCAAATGGTGAAGGGGTAGTTTTTCAATTAATACGGAGTTCCTTTTTCTCGCTGTTTCGCAAAGGCCTCAACATACCATTCAAACTCTGTTAGAAAACGATCTGCTCGTTTGTTATAGGCTTCATCAATTGGTGCTCCATCCTCTTCGAAAGCTTTCTGAACAGACGGAATTGGCATCATAGATGAAATACTGGGCATTCCTAACTCACCGCAAACTGCGCGTAGATCACTGCCTGCTCGAACGCCACCAAAACTTCCAGCCGAATAGGTAACGATTCCACTAGGCTTGAAGAAATATTCCGACTGAAAATGATCTAAAAGATTCTTTAAAGCGGGCGGAATGCTGTGATTGTACTCTCCACTTACGATTATAAATCCATCAGATGATTTGAGCAATTTAGAAACAGTTTCTAGAGGTTCCGGAGCCTTTCCTGCATCATATTCCTTGTGCATTTTTCGAGTAAAGGAAATTGATAGACAGACGGATCAATCATGTTCACACGGTGACCACCTTCTTTTAAGGTGTTTTCAAAAAATCGCGCCGCTTTAATTCCTTGTCGATCCGAACGAACAGATCCATATATAATTGAGATGGTAGCCATTATTTGTTTTTGTTTGATTTGACGGATTTCTCACCATTTTCTTACCTGTAAATGCGGTAACAACGCACGGGCATCCCGATTAATTCAAATTCATTTTCTGGTTGCATTCCATTTTTTTCTGCCACATTCATAGAAGGGAAATTGTCTTGATGAATGATAGAAATGACGCTAGGCAAGCTGGTGTTTTCGAAGGCATAATCCCGAAAAAAAATGGCAAGTTCTGTCGCATAGCCCTTTCCTCTTGCCTCTTTCAGAAGCGAATAGGTAACTTCCAATTCTTTATTTATGTTCTCTTCGAATCGAGCAATGAGTCCCGCAAGTCCGATAAATTTCCCTGTAGATTTTTCAATCACTGCAAGTTGACCGTATACACCGTCCTTTTGACGTTCGAGTTGCCGTGAAATCCATTTTTCACACTTTTGAGCATTGTTCATGCCCTCGAAAATGGAAGAGCCCATACCCAGAAATCGTAAGCTCGGAGTGTCGTCAAAAAACGGCAGCCACAAGGAACAATCTTCGATCGTTAAAGCCCGATAGGACAAACGCTCACTTTCGAGGTGATAGTATTTTTCATCGGCCTTGAAATCCATTTCATTCATTCGAATTGCGTTTTTAGGTAAGAATTGAATCAGTCGGACTGATTTAATCTTCATGAAAATAACCAAACTTATTCTTTCGATCCTAATTCAAAGGGAAAGAAGGCATGTTTCGCGATCAAAATGAAGATTCACAATACAAACGGTGCACATCTCCAACAAACCCATTTGAGTTTTTGAAGAATTAACTATTACTGTGAATTTCATTCATCACGAAAGAACTTTGAACATTTGCAATACTGGGAATTATCGCCAGTTTTTGACGGAGGAATTGTTCGTAGCTCTGCATGTTTGACACTTCGATAAATAAAGCGTAATCGTGATCTCCCGCAATGTGGTAGCAAGCCGAAACCTCGGGTAAAACCGTAATCTTATTCTCGAATTGTTTGAGCAATTCAAGGTTGTGCTCTTTCAAAGAAACATGGCAGAATACCTGAAGATTTTTCCCAACCTGGTTTTTGTCTAGCTCGATGGTATACTTTTTAATGACACCATCTCGTTCCATGCGCTTGATTCGTTCGTAGGTTGGAGTTACTGTGAGCCCAACTTGAGCTGCAATTTCCTTAGTTCCTAGCTTTGAATTTTCTTCAAGTATTTCTAAGATCGCTTTGTCAATTTTATCCACAGGCTTGGATTTTTTTTCTGTTGTTCGTCAAATTTCAATTAAAAATAGAAAAAAACAGTCGTCAATTGGGTTAATCTTAGAAAAATATTCTGGATGTGATTCAATAAATAGATTATTCGATAAGTTTAATTCAAAATACTAGATGATGGATTATTCGAAAATGCAGCCAGAAAGTTTAATGATGAGCTACGGATACAAACCTTCTTTATCGGAGGGTGCGATTAAATGTCCGATTTTTCAAACCTCAACATTTGTGTTTAACAATGCTATGGAAGGCAAGCGCTTTTTTGAAGTAGCCTATGGTTTAAGAGAGAAGGAACAGGGCGAGGAGCTTGGGTTAATCTACAGCCGATTGAATAATCCAGATTTAGAAATTTTGGAAAACCGTTTATGCTTATGGGATGGTGCGGATGATGCTGCTGTTTTCGAAAGCGGAATGTCAGCTATTTCGACTGCGATGATGGAGATTATGGCGCCAGGTGATTTGCTTTTATACAGCAAGCCGGTTTATGGAGGGACGGATCACTTTATCAATCACTTCTTAAAAAAATTGAACATTGATTCTGTTGGTTTTAGAGCCGACGAATCGATGGAAACCATTATCGAGCGCATTGAGGCTACGGGAAAATCGGATAAATTGACAATGATCCATATTGAAACGCCTGCGAACCCAACCAACGCCATTATTGATATAGAAATGTGTGCCGAGATTAAGAACCACTTTTCTACCGAGGAAAAAGCAGTTGTTTTGTCTGTGGACAATACGTACATGGGACCAATTTGGCAGCATCCGTTGAAACACGGCGCAGATTTGGTGTTGTATTCTGCAACGAAATATATTGGTGGTCACTCAGATGTGATTGCTGGAGCTTGTTTGGGGTCTTCAGAGTTGATGGGTCGCGTAAAAGGATTGCGAACTTTCCTTGGAAATATGGCGGGGCCATGGACAGGGTGGCTATTGATGCGAAGTTTAGAAACGCTAAAAGTTCGTATGGATCAACAAGCTGAGAACGCGAAATACGTTGCTGAGTTTTTGAACAATCACCCAAAGGTCGAAGCAGTTTATTATATAGGGAACACAGCTAAAAACGGGACTCAAGCAGAAAAGGATATTATCACAAGACAGTACAAATCCTACGGAGCGATGATTGCTTTTGATGTGAAAGGTGGAGAAAAAGAAGCTTTTCAGTTCTTAGACAATTTAAAATTGATCAAACTTGCCGTTTCGCTCGGTGGAACAGAAAGCTTGGCAGAGCATCCTCAAACAATGACACACGCAGACGTGGATAAAGAGGACAAAATTGCCATGAATATCAGTGAAAAATTAGTCCGATTGTCGATTGGTGTAGAAAACTACAATGATTTGATCACGGACGTTAATCAAGCCTTGGAAACGATTTAATTGCATTGCACTTTATGCTGTATTTCTGCTTTCTATGCCTACTTTAGAGACATGCAAACGGTGTTGACGTATTTTTTTGCCTTGATAATGCTTTCAGGAGCACTGTTTCATATTATTTCGCCGAATTTTTATGCGGAAATTACTCCTGACCTCGTTTCACTGGAATTTGCCAATTTGATTTCGGCAATTGTTGAAGGCTTGATCGGAGTTGCGTTACTTCTTCCAAAGTATCGAAAATACGGAGCACTTGGATTTACCCTACTGATGGTGGTGTTTTTACCCATTCACATTTGGGATTTAGCCAAAGAAGCTCCAGCAGTCGGATCAAAAACGATGGCACTGGTTCGCCTCGGAATTCAGTTTTTACTGATTTTTGGAGGCTGGGGATTATTTCGGAAGTTGGAACGGTCATTCTGCGATTAGCTTTCCTCGCCTCAATTTAATGGAGGATTAAAAGGAAATATTGTTGCTAACAATCATTTCGAAGTGACTCAAAAAGCTGAACTAAAGCACATCAGAATATTCAAGAGTTTTATCAAAAACACTTTTTGCAAACGGGCAAAGCGGTAAGATTTTAAGGTTTTTTTCTCTGGCATAAACCACAGCTTTTTCGACCATATTTTTTCCTGCTCCTCGACCTCGTAAGGCATCATCAACTTCGGTGTGGTCAATAATGATTTTCGTGTCTCCTGCAAAAACGTAGGTCATTTCAGCGAGGTCTTTTCCTTCTTGATGCACATAAAAGCGCCCTTTATTTCCAGATTCTTCGTGTTGAATGTTCATATTTATAAGGTTTTAGTTAAGTAAATAATGACCTTGTCTGACCAAATTTTGAGTTTCTATATACTCGTTACGGAAGTATAAATAGTTTCTAGCGTTTTGGTGTATTCATGATCAATGAAAATAATACTTTCAATGTTTTCCGTCATTCTCTTTTTAACTTTAACGTCTTGAGAACATAACTATGGAAAGTCTTCACCCATATCAAAATCAACTTTTGGAATGCATTCAGCTTGAAATGCGCGAGCAAGAGAATCGGTTTAAGCTAAACGATGCTGCTGGCTTAAAACTACTAAAAGCATCAGGATCAGCCCTGCACCCAATAAAAATTACCCGAAAATACTTCGGTTATGCCGATTATCCGGAATTGGAATTTTATTTGCCGTATATGGGCGAAACCTCCAACTTTCGGTCAAACAGTGCTATTGAGTTTCTTTTGGAGGGTGAGGAATCGATCAAAGGTGTTTTTCTAGGTCTCGAAGGGAGTAAAGGCGCAGTTCGGTTGTTTGCACCAGAATTCCCCGATTGGACGGAAGACCGGGATGTGGTTGTAAAGTTAGCGCCAGATCAATACACGAGTGAGTTGATGCAAGAAGCAATTCGAAACATTTCAACTGTGCCTTCACTAAAGTCGCTTTTCGAAAAAATCCACGGGAATGAGCCTTTTGGTGAAAAAACGGAGACGAAGGAATCAGTTTCCTTCAAAAATCAGAATTTAAACGATAGTCAAAAATCAGCAGTTAGAGGAATCCTTGAAAACGAAGATTTAATGCTGTTGCACGGACCTCCGGGAACAGGAAAAACAACCACGCTCGTCGAAGGAATTGTTCAGCAAGCGCGAAAAGAGAAACGAATTTTAGTTTCGGCTCCTAGCAATGCAGCGGTGGACACGATCGCGAAAGCTTTGCTGAAAAATGGGGTGCAAATCCTTCGGGTTGGAAATACGCTCAAGGTAGACGATGCGATTTTTCCATTTACCAATGAGGGCAAAATGCAAGGATCGAAGGAACAGAAAAACATCAAACGGCTCAAGGTACAAGCGGAAGAGTTTCGTAGGATGGCACTACAATATAAGCGCAGATTTGGCAAGGAAGAACGGCAGCAACGATCGCTTTTATTTCAAGAAGTCAAAAGAATTCGGAAGGAAATCAGGGATTTACACGATTATTTCGACTCAAAGTTACTGGACAAAGCGGAAGTGATTCTCGGTACGCCAATTGGCTTAAAAAACGCATTAAAAAGTGAGTCAGCATTCGATGTATTGGTAATAGATGAAGCTGGTCAAGCGATCGAGCCGCAAGCGTGGATTGTCATTCCCATGGCGAAATCTTGGGTTTTTGCTGGAGACCCATTCCAATTACCACCCACAGTTTTGTCGGACGCAGCGGCGCAAAAGGGGTTGAATATATCGATTCTTGAGCGATGTTTTAAAAATACGAGAAACACGCACTTTTTAGACACTCAATACCGAATGCGGAAGTCCATTGCACAGTTTTCAAGCAATTATTTTTATTCTGGCGACCTGCAAACACCAAAGCATTTGGAAGATTTGGCGCAGCACGTTACTTTTTTTGACACTGCAGGAACAGGCTTTGAAGAACAATCAGGACCCGATGGAACAAGTCTTATGAACGAAGGAGAACTATCTATTATTACAAAGTTGATTGCTCATGAAAACTTAGATATTACCCGTTTGAGTTTTATTTCTCCGTATTCTGGTCAAATAGCCCTGGCAAAAGAACAACTGGAAAGCGAGCTGAGAACAAGCACTATCGATAGCTTTCAGGGACAGGAATGCGAAACGGTCATTATTTCTTTGGTTCGTTCAAATGGTGATGCAAATATTGGGTTTTTGAAAGATTATCGCAGGATGAATGTCGCGATGACCCGAGCAAAAGAACAACTTTTCATCATTGGTGACAGCGCAACTATAGGTAGAGATCCATTTTACGTACAGTTTCTAGAATATGTCGAACAGGCAAATGGCTACAAAAGCGCTTGGGAATTGATGTCTTAAATGTCAGCTAACTACTGCGCTTCCCGAAAATCTTTGATGTTCAACTGCAATCTTTCGCGATCGTTCCAGCGATTGATTTCTAAAGTATAGACCACATCAAAAGGCATTCCAGCAGCAACAACATCTGCTTTTGAGGCTAAGTTGAATCCAATCCCTTCCAAAATTACGTCTGAGTCCGGTTGTGTCATTGACAGTTTTATGTGTGTGTCTTTCAAAACTCGAACTTCTGTTGAAAACACATTTTTACTGATAAAAACGGGTTTCATGTTCCCTGGACCATGTGGTTCGAATTGTTTTAAAATGCGTTTAAGCTTAGGTATTTTAAGACGGTTTTCTTCAGGCGTAAAGATTTCATTGAACGACAATTCCAAATCGATCACTTGCTCTTCAACCATCATTTCAGGCCGTAATACTTCCTGTGCTTTTTGTTCAAAAAGTAAAGTGAAAGCTTCGAGGTTTTCTTCTTTCAACGTCAGTCCAGCAGCGTGGTAATGTCCCCCAAACTGCTCGAGAAGTTCCGAGCACCCCGAAAGCACATCGTGTAAATTGAACCCAGCGATAGACCTTGCCGAGCCGGTAATCAGTCCATTCGACTTTGTCAATACAATTGTCGGCTTAAAGTAGGTTTCAATTACTCGTGAAGCGACAATTCCAACAACACCTTTGTGCCAATTCTCATGATAAACCAAGTTTGTATATCGATTTTCAGGACTATTTTCTAACTGTTCAAGTGCTTCAATAGTCATTTGTTTATCGAGTTCTCTTCGCTCCAGGTTATCTTCATTAATTTCTGTTGCAAGCGCTCGAATTTCGTCCAAATCATCAGAAATCATCAGTTGAACGGCAAATTTGCCCGACCGTAATCGCCCAGCGGCGTTAATTCTTGGTGCGATACTGAAAATGACATCCGTAAGTGTTACGGGAAATGTTTTATTTGCTAAAGCCAAAAGCTCTTTGAAAGCTGGCCGTGGAAATTGATTTAAACGTTCCATTCCATGAAAGGCAAGCGTACGATTTTCCCCAGTTACAGGAACGATGTCAGCTCCTATACTGATTGCCAGTAAGTCCAGATGCTCAAACAACTTATCGGTTGCCCAACTATTTGCTTCACAAAGCGCTTGCAATAATTTAAAACCCACGCCACAGCCTGAAAGTTCTTTGTAAGGATAATTGCAGTCCTTTCGTTTTGGATCAAGAACGATGGCTTCTGGAAGCTTGTCGCCTGGTTCGTGGTGATCACAAACAATAAAATCGATTCCAAGTGACTGTGCATAAGCAACTTCATCGATTGATTTAATGCCACAATCCAAAGAAATAATTAGGGAAACATCGTGTTGTGCAGCGACATTAACCCCGGTTTTACTCAATCCATAACCTTCCTTGTAGCGATCCGGAATATAGAAATCAACAGGAACAGTTTCTTTTAAAAATGCGTAAAGTAGGGCTACTGCAGTCGTTCCGTCAACATCGTAATCACCGAAGAGTAAAACCTTTTGTTGCTCGTCAATGGCTTCCTGTAAACGTTCGACGGCTGCGGTCATATCTTTCATTAAAAAAGGGTCGTGCAAGCTAGAAAGGTCTGGACGAAAGAAAGAATGCGCATCTTCAAATGTTGTAACGTCGCGTTGTAAAAGAAGTTCGGCTACAACTGGATCAATTTTCAATTTTGAACGAAACGTTTCAACAAGTGTACGTTCTATTGGCGATTTAACAAGCCATTTTTTTTGCATCAAGTTTGTTTGTGGGTGCATTAGTAGTTGTAAATTTAAGGATCACTCTAAATTAAGTTATGAAAATAGTTGGTTTACTTGTCGCATTTTTTGCCGTTTTTTTTTCGAACGCACAGAATTCATATTATTTCGCGGACCCTTTGCCTTCGGCAACTAAAAAAGTTGGGCTAGTTTCAGAATCTTACTTTGGAACTTATAAATTAAAAAATGGGACGTTGGAGTATCAATTCGATAATGATGGCTTGACACTTATTTCAACTACGATGTCCACTATAAGTAGAGAAACTGTGCGTGAAACATCTCAATATTCTGTAAGAGATGGTTACATTTTTGGCGTTTCAAAGGAAGATTCAATTCCATGCATTTTAAAGGAGGATTACTACTTTTTTGGCGTTCGAAGTCACGATGTTTTTGTTGGAGGAACAAGCAAAAATGTACTCGCCAAAACCAACAATCCGTCTGTTTATGTGTTGAATGTATTCGAGAATGGAAGGTACGTGCCTCAAATTTTAGAGTTCGCTGGAAACAAATTGAAAGTCTCCAACTTCGATTATTCGGGTGAGTCGAAAGAAGAGTTTGGCTTCGTCGAATCGAAAGAGTCTGTGCAATCAGGCGATTTAAACTTGGTCATTCTTAAGCCAAAAGAAGCCAACTTCGAACGTATAAAGTCGCAGGCTTTTGAAGAAACGATGATTCTGAAAAAGTAAATAGAAAAACGTTATTAAACCATCAGAGAAGCTTGGTATAATTTCAATTCATCCCAAGTGAATTCGTCACCCACCATTTCCTTGAGAGATGACAACGATCCGCCTTCGTAGTTTTCTTCGAAAAGATCATAAAGTGCATTTCTTTTTTCTTTATCCATGACATCACGAAGTTCAATTTTTTCTTGCTGAATTAAGCGTGCGCAATGGGTGCTAATAGTTCCTGAAGATAGCTGGCGCTCTCTCGCAATTTCTTCAATTGATTTTCCTTCACGTACCAGCTCTTTTGTGATTTCATAAGTGGACTTCTTTGATTTTTTCTGTGGTTTCTTGGTGTCCTTCGTTTGTAGATCAATCGTAATGGTATCAAAATCGAGTGTGGACTTGTTCGCCATGAGGTCATTTTTTACCATTTCAATTTTAGCCAGCTTGTAGTTGCGAATCTCTGGGGTTGAGGTAATGCTTGCGTCAAGTGTTCGACCGTCCCTAACTGCTTCGAGCAGCGCTTTCGACTTTTTCAATCGAAGAATTGTTTCGGTAATTGCTAAATCCAACTCCAAAAGTTCGTCGGCGTATTTCTTCGTACTCCTCTTCTGTTGCAATTCAGCAACTTTTTTTAGGTTCGAATACAGCGTCGCATCTAGAATTTTGTAGAAATAGCCATAAGCTGCTTCAACTCGCTTTGTTACATGATCATAGTCCACGGGCAATTTTGAAAACGATTTCGATAGTTCGTTTCTAAACTTTCGAGAAGCATCTAAAGTTCCCGAAAGTTGCTGCACCTGCTGAGTCACCCAAGATCTGTTTTTTCCTTTTTCAGATTTGTTCCCGTGCTCTTTGTACGACTTTTCATGCGTTTGCCATGCGTTTACCATTTCAAGCCAATCGTAAGATTGAATCAAAACATCATAAATGTAAACTGCAGTGGATTGCTCTAGTTGATTTTCTAGCGCAACGGGGTTGGCTTTTGTGGTAGAATAATCCTTTACTTGAGCATCGGTAGTGAGCCCATTTTTTCGCATCGGCTGAAGTAAAACAAGACCATCAAGTGAACGCAGTCTCGAAAGTGCAACATAAGCTTGTCCAGGCGCGAACACGTTAGAAATATCCAGAATTGCTTTTTCAAATGTGAGCCCTTGACTTTTGTGAACAGTAATCGCCCAAGCGAGACGGAGTGGGTATTGAACAAAAGTTCCCAGCGTTTCTTCTTCCATTTCTGAGGACGTTTCGTTGTAGGTATACTTGATGTTTTCCCATTCGTACAATTCAACGTCAATAGTTTTTTTCTCTTGCGGAAATTCGACTTTAATCTCGTTGCGGCCAAGTGCAATCACACGACCCATTTTACCATTGTAAAAGGCTTTTTCTGCTGATGGATCGTTTTTTACAAACATCACCTGAGCACCAATTTTGAGCTCTAGATTCTGCTCAATGGGATATAGATGTTCCGGAAAATTGCCCGTTACTTCCGCTTCATAGATTCTTGCGTTGGTTTTAAGCTTCGCCAGTGCTTTTTGATTGATACTATCTGCCTCTCGATTGTGCGTCGTAAGTGTAATGTATTCTTCCGTTTCAGGGGCATTAAAACCTTTTTTTACGTACGAATTCAGCAATTCTATATCTTCTTCCGTAATCGAATTTTTACGAAGATTATTGAGTACATCGATGAATTTAGGGTCTTCTTGCCTGTATACTTTTTCAAGCTCGACATACAAAGGCGGCTGCTCGGAAATCACTTTGGAGTGGAAGAAGTACATGCCGTTGTAGTATTTATTCAAATAGGACCATTCATTTTGTTTCACAACGGGTGGAAGTTGTAGTAAATCACCAATAAATAGCACTTGCACACCACCGTATGGACTGTTGTTTTTTCGGACATTACGCAAGGTCCAATCCATTGCATCAAGTAGATCAGCGCGCAACATAGAAACCTCATCAATGATCAAAAGCTCCAGGTTCCGAAACAAGCTTCGCCGTGTGGCATTCATATTGAAGTGGTGCAATAACGTTGATTTACTTTCAATTTTCATGGACTCCGTCGCAGCACCAGAAACAAATTCTGGAACAAAAGCACCGAAAGGCAACTGAAAAAATGAGTGTATAGTAACACCGCCTGCATTTAACGCTGCAATGCCAGTAGGAGCGACAATTACGGATTGTTTGTGCGTGGTTTTAACCAGCTGTCTAAGAAATGTCGTTTTTCCCGTTCCCGCTTTTCCGGTAAGAAAAATACTGCGGTTCGTCTGGTTGATAAATCGCTCGGTAAAATCGGCGATCTGGTTAAATTGTGTCTCGGTTTTTGGCTCCATCTAATTTAAGTTAATAAAAAATGGAGTTCTAAGGGTTTGAAAGAATCATTTTTATTTTCTCCTAAGAGAAAGAGATTCAATTCGTGGAATTAGGCAACGGCTTTTTTGTGTCTTGAGAGATTAGATAAGGTCAGAAGGCCACCTATAGAAAGAATTGCTTCACCTATAAATGGAAATCCTGCACCGACTAAATCTGCTATGTTCGATGAGAAAAGGAACTTCACACAGAAAAGCATACCGAATACTCCAGCAATTATTGCAGTGTATGCCCCTATTGCCGTTATTTTATTCGAATCAAATAGTGGTTTTGTATCTAGAGATGGTTGTTCAAGGCGCAGTCTCAAGGTTACTAAGTCCTCATCTGCGCATTTTTCAATGGTCCAGTTCGATAAGGGCAATGTTTTTCTACCCTTCTTAAAATCTTTATAAAAAGTGGACCATAGCTCTGGTAGTAATAACATTCCGAAGATCAATATGGCCAAAGAGGGAATAGAATAGTTTCCGTTTCCAACCATAAAAGCCTGAAGGCGAATTTCTCCCTCGGGAGTCATATCATAATTCAATAAAACATGCTTTAAATCATGACTTTCGAACTTTGGAACTAATGTCAATTTGTTTTCATCCAGGCATTTGGCTATTTCGTTGCCAAGAGTATTTTCAGGAAGTTTTCTTAATTCGGAAACGCTTTCACGGTAGAATTGCATGTCACTGAATCGCTCAATAAGTGAAATTACCATATCAAATGAACGTTTGATAATGAGTCGGGAAGCTTTTTGTAAGATGTTCATAATTTGTTGTATTTGTAGGTGCAGAATTCAGATATCACGACGAGGGAACTTGGTAAACATGTCGAAAATTAAAATAATAATCTAGCGCCTCCGTTATTCAAAGAACCAAGACTCTACTATGACAAAGGTAACCTTAAGCATTCTATTATTTTTTACGGGTATTTACCCATGTATAGCACAGGATGTCGTCTCGATTGATTACTTATTGGAAACACCAGTCAAAACGATTGATAAATATAAATTGAATTCAGATGACACGAGTGTTGTTTACATCCCGTTTGATTTTTCCTCTGGTGATTCTGAAGTGATAGAAATGATAGACTCGATGCTTTCAAGAAGCGTTCCCATTGAGAAAATTGACTTTGTATACACGAAGTTTAGGCAGTCGGAAGATTTTAATCAGATGGAATTGAACCGAAATAGATTTGAACAGTTACGAGAATTTGCCCCGTATATTTTTGATAATAACGTCATTGAATGGGACATCTATGAACAAACAAATACACTTGGACTAGAGGAGAATAAAAGGCTTTTTCACGGGTTCGCCGTCCACTTTTTGAATGAAGGAATTTATTTTGGGAATGATGGTCCAATGACCACGGACGAGGAAATCGATGCGATTTATGCGTATCTGGAATCTGTGTATCGAGCAGATTCAACATATGAAATGGGGGGGGGTCGAGAGATTGGCGGTGGATACATCCCAATCTCCAAAAGGAAACGAGAAGACGGAATACGATATAAAAAGAAACTTTTTGGTTTGTGGAGAAAGTATGAAGATCCGATTTACGATACGACATGGGTTTCTACTTATAGTTCCGGAAGGTATGTTCCGATGATAAATGACACCGTAGTCACAAGAACTCTAAGAAATTATGAGGATCAATGGAATTGTGATTACGTTGTTGAGGATGTCACCGGGAGTATGTATCCGTATATCGCTCAGACTCTTGCATGGAAAAAGTTAAAATTAGAGACTTCGAGCATTTCGCATTTCGTTTTCTTTAATGATGGTGATGCGAATCCAGATGGTCCGATTGGCAAGTCAGGAGGTGCATATTATATCGAGTCTCATGATTTTGAGGAGATTGGAGAGAAGGTTACCGAAGTAATGCGAAAAGGCTATGGTGGTGGAGCGCCAGAAAACAATGTGGAAGCAACTCTTTTTGCTGAGAAAAAATTCGACGAATCGGATAGTTACATATTGATTGCAGACAACAATGCCCCCGTTCGCGACATGAGCATTTCGGGAAAAATCACAAAGCCCACCCATATTATTTTGTGCGGTGTCCGAAATGGAAGAATTCACCATTCGTACATCAATCTCGCGATTATGACGGGCGGAACGCTTCATACAATAGAAGAAGATATTGTCTCCATTAATAAACTAGAACCTGGCGATACCTTTGAAATGGGAGGCCAAAAATTCAAGTTCAACAGTGTAGGTTCAATTGAATTGGTGCGTTGATTTAACTTTTCTCCAAATCAATCTTCGCATCATCGGCATCCACCAAATCCGTTAATAGAGCATCTTCTCCGAGTGATTCAAAGGCAACATCTGTGGCCAAAACTTCGTTGCAAACGTATTCCTTGTTTGCATTGATTGCCTGTTGAATCATTTCGTTGGTGTCCACTTTTAATAAGATTCGATCCGTAACTTCCAAACCAGAATCTTTTCTCAAATTTTGAACACGATTGACCAATTCTCGAGCAATTCCTTCGGCTTTCAGCGTTTCGGATATTGTCACGTCCAGGGCAACAGTCAAGTTTCCTTCTGAACTTACTAGCCATCCTGGAATGTCCTGTGCAACAATATCGAAATCGGAGAGGTCAAGAGTGATTTCTTCACCATTTACATCACCTTTCCAGCCGTTGTTTGCTTCAACGTTGGCGATATCATCCGTCGACATTTGATTCACCATGGCAGCAATCGCTTTCATTTGTTTACCATATTTCGGACCGATAGTTTTAAAGTTCGGCTTGATGCTTTTGACAAGCACATCATTATCCTCAGCGAGCAACTCCAATTCCTTGACATTTACTTCGGATAAAATCAAATCCTTTACGTGATTGATATTTGCTGCGAACGTTTCGCTCAAAGCTGGAACCATTATTTTTTGAAGTGGCTGACGCACACGAATTCGCTCTTTTTTACGCAATCCAAGTACAAGCGAAGAAGTGCGTTGTGCAATTTCCATTTGGTCTTCCAATTCTGGATTGATGACACTTTCGTTCGCCTTTGGGAACTCAGCAAGGTGCACCGATTCTATAGAATGCTTATTGGACACAGAGTTCAAATCCTGGAACAATTGATCCATAAAGAAAGGCGCAATTGGAGCACTTAAAATGGAAACGGTTTCCAAACAAGTGTATAAAGTTTGGTATGCCGAAAGTTTGTCTGCTGCTCCGGCAGCATCATCCGAAGATTGTTTCCAGTAGCGACGCCGGCACAAACGCACATACCAGTTCGAAAGTTGATCTCCTACGAAATCCTGAATCAATCGTCCTGCTTTTGTTGGTTCGTAGCTTCCGTAAGCTTCATCCACTTCCTTAATTAAGGTGTTTAGTTTGGATAAAACCCATCGGTCAATTTCTGGGCGATCTTCTAAATTGAGGTCGACTTCCGAATAATCGAATCCGTCGATATTGGCATAAAGAGCGAAGAAAGAATAAGTGTTGTATAGCGTTCCGAAGAATTTACGTTGCACCTCTGTGATTCCCTCTAAGTCAAATTTTAGGTTGTCCCAAGGTTGTGCATTGGTGATCATGTACCAACGTGTTGCATCAGGACCGTACTTGTCTAAAGTAGTAAATGGATCAACAGCGTTTCCAAGTCGTTTGGACATTTTCTGTCCATTTTTATCCAAAACAAGTCCGTTTGAAACAACAGCTTTGTAAGCTACAGAATCAAAAACCATCGTTCCGATTGCATGTAAAGTGTAAAACCAACCACGTGTTTGATCCACTCCTTCTGCGATAAAGTCAGCAGGGAAAGCTTTGTTATCGTCGATAAGTTCCTTGTTTTCAAAAGGGTAATGCCATTGTGCATAAGGCATCGAACCTGAGTCAAACCAAACATCGATCAAATCGGCCTCGCGTTTCATCGGTTTTCCCGAATCCGAAACAAGTATGATTTCATCCATGTAGTTTTTATGAAGATCTATTTTGCTGTAATTTTCCTTCGACATGTTGCCAGCTTCAAAGCTTTCCAGTGGACTTGACGTCATAACACCAGCGCTTACGGCTTTATCACATTCGGATTTTAATTGTTCTAATGAGCCGATACAAATGCGTTCGTCGCCTTCTTCGGTTGACCAAATTGGAATTGGAATTCCCCAATATCTCGAACGTGAAAGATTCCAATCGTTCAAGTTTTCAAGCCATTTTCCAAAACGTCCTGTGCCCGTAGATTCAGGTTTCCAGTTGATTGTTTTGTTCAATTCAAACATACGTTCCTTTTTCGCGGTCGCTTTTACAAACCACGAATCGAGTGGATAGTATAAAACAGGCTTGTCAGTTCTCCAGCAATGTGGGTAGCTGTGAACGTATTTCTCCACCTTGAAGGCCTTGTTTTCTGTTTTTAGTTTGATCGCGATTTCTACATCAACACTTTTCTCAGGTACTTCGTTATCGTTGTAATATTCGTTTTTAACGTATTTACCCGCGAACTCACCCATGTGAGATGTAAATCTTCCTTGCAAATCTACCAACGGAACAGGATTTCCTGCCTCGTCCAAAACAAGAAGTCCGGGTACGCCTGCGTCTGCTGCCACCTTTGCATCGTCAGCACCAAAAGTAGGCGCTGTATGAACAATTCCAGTACCGTCTTCTGTAGTAACGAAATCACCTGGAATTACGCGGTATGCTTGATCGGCGTTTTCATAAGGTTGTGCGTAAGGCAGTAGTTGTTCGTATTTCATTCCAACTAGATCCGTACCAACACATTCCCCCGCGATGAAATAAGGAACCTTTTTGTCCCCAGCGTTGTAAGCACTAAGTTCTTGAGTGCTTTCGACAGGGAAAAAGTTTTTACTGAATTGATATCCAATCAGTTTTTTCGCAAGAATAACGTTGACTGGTTCAAAAGTGTATTGGTTGAATGTTTTTACAACAACGTATTCGATTTTGGGTCCAACCGTAAGTGCAGTGTTCGAAGGAAGTGTCCAAGGTGTGGTTGTCCAAGCAAGAAGATGTAAATCCTCCCCCTCGAATCCCCCTCCAAAGGGGGAAGTTGATTGTCCTTCAATAACTTTGAATTGGGCGACTACGGTTGTGTCCGTTACATAGCGGTAACAACCGGGTTGGTTCAATTCGTGTGTTGAAAGCCCTGTTCCTGCTTTTGGCGAATAAGGTTGAATCGTATATCCTTTGTAAATTAAGTCCTTGTTATACAGCTGAGAAAGCAACCACCAAACAGACTCCATATATTTTGAATCGTAGGTGATATAAGGATCGTTCATATCGACCCAATACCCCATTTGTCTGGTTAGATTGTTCCAAATATCTGTATAGCGCATCACAGCTTCACGACACGCTTTGTTGTAATCGTCTACCGAAATTTTTGTTCCGATATCTTCTTTTGTGATTCCAAGTTCTTTTTCAACGCCGAGTTCTACGGGAAGTCCGTGTGTATCCCAGCCCGCTTTTCGTTTTACTTGAAAGCCTTTAAGTGTTTTATAGCGACAAAAAATATCCTTAATTGATCGTCCCATAGCATGGTGAATGCCAGGCAAGCCATTTGCAGACGGAGGCCCTTCGAAAAAGATAAAAGGTTCGTTTCCTTCGCGCGTTTCAATAGATTTTTGGAAGATGTTTTCCTTTTCCCATTGCTCTAACACACGACTTGCTACGTTTGGCAAGTTCAAACCATTATACGTTGGATAATTTTGACTCATATCACTTAAAATTCAAGGTGCAAAGTTAGTGAAATGAGATGAAAACACGGTTATAATGAACTGTCGGCCTGAATTAATATTCGAACTATCTTTGTCCCATGCGAATTGCAATTGTTGGTGGCGGCGCGGCTGGATTCTTTTCGGCTATTCATGCAAAGGAAAATTTCCCCAATGCTGAGGTGTTGATTTTGGAGAAGTCTCAGAAGGTTTTAGCGAAGGTAAAAATCTCAGGTGGCGGTCGCTGTAATGTCACAAACGGATGCACGGACATTAAAGAACTGGCAGAAGCCTACCCAAGAGGGAGTCGGAAATTGCGAAAAGCATTTGGGTTTTTCAACACTAAACACACGATGGAATGGTTCGAATCTAGAGGTGTTCCGTTGGTGATTCAAGAAGATAATTGTGTATTTCCAAAATCACAGAATTCCCAGAGTATTATTGATTGCTTTTTGGGAGAAGTAGATAGATTGGGAATTGAAGTGCTGATAGGTCAAAGCGTAAAATCGATTCTGAAAGTTGGAACTCAATTCGAATTGAAAATAGGGGAAAACGTTGCTTTATTTGACAAAGTGATTATCACGACTGGTGGGTCGCCGAAAAGATCAGGATTGCAGTGGTTGGAGAACCTTGGACATAAAATTGAGGATCCTGTGCCTTCTCTTTTCACTTTCAACATGCCGCAAGAATCCATCAAAGAGCTCATGGGTGTTGTGGTCGAAAATCCAGCAGTGAGCATTCAGGGAACGAAGTTAAAATCTGATGGACCTCTTTTGATTACGCACTGGGGTATGAGTGGACCAGCAATTTTGAAGTTATCGGCTTTTGGAGCGCGAATTTTGAGCGAAAAGAACTACGAATTCAAAACGCAGGTCAATTGGGTGCACATTTCCAATTCGGACGAGGTGATGAACGCATTGAGCCGCATCATGGAAGAGCATCCCAACAAAATCCTCGCGAACTTTCGACCGTATTTGCTGCCAGAACGTTTGTGGCAATATTTGATCGATCGGGCTGGCTTGTCGAGGCAATCAACGTGGAATCAATTGGGCAAAAAAGCGCTCAACAAGTTGGTGAATGTGCTCACGAACGACGTTTACGACGTAAAAGGCAAAACGACCTTCAAAGAAGAATTTGTGACTTGCGGCGGCGTCAGTTTGGATTCGATTGACTTTAAAACGATGCAAAGCACGGCTGTTCCCGGTCTGTATTTTGCCGGCGAAGTCATGGACATCGATGGAATAACAGGCGGGTACAATTTTCAAGCCGCTTGGACGACCGCGTTTATTGCTGGGAAGTTGAAGTAATTGTTTTTGTAAACAATCATCTGTCAGTTTTTGATCAATTAATCATGATTTTTCTTGTTCCGATTACGTCCTCTTTATTTAATAGCCGAACCAAATAAACGCCCGCTTTTTTGTTGATCGTAATTGTTTCGGAATACGGCAAGCTCGCTAAAACCCGTCCGTTCAAGTCCAAAATTTGGATGGTCTCGATTTCCAGGTTTCCATTGGTTTGGATTGAGATTTCACCGTTGGATTTGACGATTAACCTTAGCACATCTTCTTCCATCACAGAAACAGCCTTAGATGTGTACTCTTCGCCAGCCGGTAATTCGTACACAACGTCTGGAATATATACAGATGTCATTGCAAACGCGGTAGGTTGTGATAGCACAATTACAATCGATCTCACGGTTCAGTATACAAGCTTAAGCGAATTGAATCAATTCAATGTTCATTTGTATCCAAACCCAACTTCAACAACAATCAATGTTTTTGGAATGGAGCAATTAATCGACGTGACTAAGATGTATATTACTTCAATTTCAGGTGAATGCGTTTTGGAGGTTCCGAAACAATCAACAAATATAGAAGTTGAGTCCCTCGTAAACGGGATTTACTTTTTGAATATTGACCACAGCGGAGGGCTAACAACGCTGCGATTCGTAAAGAATTGAAATACTAATTTTTAAACAGGATAGGGAGGCTTGGGCTTCCCTATTTTCATTTTTATACAATCTGACCTAGATTGCATAGATAGAAGATCTTAAAAGACGTTAATTTTGTAAATTTGCGCAATAACAAAGTAGCAAACTTGTTTAACACGAAGAAATGAACTAAGTTTGTTTTGTTTAAGCATTATGAAGAAATATTCAACAGGACCGTATTTAGAGCAGATCAATGTGCCTTCTGATCTTAGAGAGAAGTTTAGCATAGATGATCTTCCGCATGTTTCGGATGATGTACGTCAATACATCATTGATGTAATTTCCGAGATTGGAAATAGCCACTTTGGTGCAAGTTTGGGTGTGGTTGAATTAACTGTTGCTTTGCATTATGTTTTCAATACTCCAGAGGATCAACTCGTTTGGGATGTGGGACATCAAGCCTACGGACATAAAATCTTAACTGGAAGAAAAGACGCATTTCCAACCAATCGAACGAAAGGAGGAATGTCTGGTTTTCCTAAAAGATCAGAAAGCGAATACGACACTTTTGGTGTTGGACACTCTTCAACATCCATTTCTGCTGCACTTGGTATGGCAGTCGCAAACCGATATAAAGGTGAAACAAACCGTCAGCATATTGCCGTAATTGGTGATGGAGCAATGACAGCTGGTCTGGCATTTGAGGGAATGAATCATGCTGGTTTTGAAGATGATGCTAATTTACTCGTCATCTTGAATGACAATTGCATGTCTATTGACCCAAATGTTGGGGCGTTGCGGGAATATTTAACCGACATCACAACTTCACATACATACAATAAGGTGAAGGATGAAGTTTGGAACCTTCTTGGTAAAATCTCCAAATTTGGTCCAGATGCGCAAACAGTAGCATCTAAGATTTCTACAGCATTAAAGGGTTCTTTGTTGAAACAAAGCAATCTTTTTGAGTCTTTGAATTTCCGTTATTTCGGACCTATTGATGGACATGATGTAATCGGTATGGCAAAAGTGATGGAGGATTTGAAAGACATTCCAGGTCCGAAAATTTTACATTGCATAACTCGTAAAGGTGCAGGATATAAGTTTTCCGAAGAAGGAAATCCAACCAAATGGCACGCGCCAGGTGTGTTCAATAAGGACACTGGAGAAATTGTGAAAGTGGTGCCTAAATCGCCACAACCACCAAAATACCAAGATGTTTTTGGTCACACGATAGTTGAGTTGGCCGAGAAAAACGACAAAATCATGGGAATCACGCCAGCAATGCCTTCGGGAAGTTCACTTACTTACATGATGGAGGCAATGCCAGATCGCTCATTTGACGTAGGAATTGCCGAGCAACACGCAGTAACGTTTTCGGCGGGTCTTGCCACGCAGGGTATGGTGCCATTCTGTAATATCTATTCTTCTTTCATGCAACGTGCCTTTGATCAGGTTTTGCATGATGTCGCACTTCAAAATTTGAATGTGGTATTTTGTTTAGATCGTGCTGGACTTGCTGGAGCTGATGGAGCGACACACCATGGAGCTTATGATATCGCCTATATGCGCTGTGTTCCAAATATGATTGTAAGTGCTCCGATGGATGAGTCTGAGCTACGAAACTTGATGTACACGGCACAACAAAAAAATATGGGACCGTTCTCGATTCGCTACCCACGAGGGTCAGGAGTTATGACGGAATGGAAAACCAAAATGAAAAAGGTGAAAGTCGGAACAGGACGCAAAGTAACGTCTGGAAACGATGTCGCTATTTTGACGATTGGTCACCCAGGAAACTTCGCTCAAAAGGCAATCGAAGATTTAAAAGGATCAGGAGCATCTGTTGCGCATTATGATATGCGTTTTGTCAAGCCCATCGATGAGATCATGCTACATGAAGTATTCACTAAGTTCGATAAAGTGATTACGGTCGAAGATGGTTGTTTGATGGGCGGTTTTGGTTCTGCTGTGATCGAATTTATGGCGGATCAGAAGTACAATGCCGAGATTGTTCGTTTAGGAATTCCAGATGAATACATCCAGCATGGAACGCAAAAAGAATTGTGGGCAGAATGTGGCTATGATACCAACGCAATTGTTGCAACGGTGAAAGAAATGCTTCAAATGAACACTTCTGAAGGCGCTAAAACAGCTGAAGGATAATCTTCTTTTAGAATTCACTAAGGAATTATGGGTAAACAGTTCGGTGGGAAGATCACCCAGAAGGAAAAGGATGTTTACGCGAAATCTAAGCATTGGGACGGAGATAAGTTCAATAATATGGAACTTACAGAGATGAAAATCCCATTTCGAGCCATGCCGAAGCTGATTTTTAATTCAATTTTCCGCCGGAATGGTTTGTCGCCAAAGAATAAGGCTCCGTTTTCCCCTTTCAATAAAACTGCTTTTCTAGCGCCTTCGGATCATGCAAAATTTATTTGGTTCGGACATTCAGTACTACTCTGTCGAATAGAAGGAAAAACAATCTTAATCGACCCGATGTTGGGTCCAGATGCTGCGCCAATTGCACCCTTTAAAATCAAACGGTTCAACGAAGTTTCGACCGATTTAATCGCCGATTTGCCCGAGATTGACCTACTCATTATGTCGCACGATCATTACGACCATCTCGATTTAAAAAGCATGGAAGTATTGGCTCCGAAGGTGAAAAACTACTTTACGGCGCTTGGCGTATCACGTCACCTGACTGCTTGGGGCATTGCCGAGGAAAAAATTCAAGAGTTTGATTGGTGGCAGACGAAAAATCACGAAGGAATTGACATCACTTTTACGCCCACACGACACTTTTCAGGAAGAGGGATTCGTGATCGTTTCAAAGGACTTTGGGGTGGCTGGATTTTTAAGTCCGAAACAGAAAATATTTGGTTCAGTGGAGATGGAGGTTATGGAAAGCACTTTAAGGAAGTTGGAGCCAAGTTCGGTCCGTTTGACATTGCATTCATGGAATGCGGGCAATACAACAAATTGTGGCGACCAATTCATCTTTTTCCAGACGAGTGCATTCTAGCAGCAAAAGAAGCCAAAGCTGAACTTATCATGCCTGTTCATTGGGGAAGTTTTACGCTTTCTGATCATCACTGGACCGCTTCAGTTGAGAAGTTTGTGGAAGAATCACAAAAAGCAAATATTTCGTATTTAACACCAAAATTGGGGGTGCAGTTTACCATTAAAGAGGCTTCAAGTCATCAGGAAGACTGGTGGAAGCAGTTGATTTAAAATGGAATAATTAGTGTAGTGTAAATACGATGGGAAGTCGGCATCGTGTTCGCACCTTTCGGAACTTTAGCTTACCAGGCTTCCATTTCGGCATGTTTTGAACCAATCGTTTTGCCTCTTTATCGAGCAGTGGATGTGCGCTTTTTTCAATTTTTACGTTGGAGACCGCTCCATTTTTTTCGATTACAAACGAGAGGTATACCTTTCCGCTAATATTTTTCCTTATCGCCTCTTCTGGATAGCGAACATTTGAATTGATATAGTTAGACAAACCTTTTTCTTTTCCTTTGAATTCTGCTTCTTTATCTGGAAAATCAACGATTTCATCTTCGTCACTTGCTGCAGAAGTATTTACCTTAGCTTCTCCTTCAGTTTGAGCAACAGCTGGAGGGGGATTTTCTGTTTGAGAAAAACCAAAGCCAGTAATTAATATAGCGAGAAGAATTAGTGTTGTCGTCTGTTTCATGCTGGCAAAGATAAACGTTCAAAACAATTATTAGTGAACCAGACTATTAAAGCGGAACTTAAAAATGATATCTCATCAAAGATTGCAATCAATTGATATGAAAAGAACCTATCACGTTTTCCTGCTGTCAATTGGGTTTATTGTGGCTTGCGAAACAAGTCAAGTACCGGTAAAACAAGAAACCTCCAATGAGCTCAATGGTAAAGTATATTTATTCGGGGTGCAATTTAACGAAGACGCATGTCAGGCCCTTGTTCCATGTGATTGTTGTGCGGCACATTTGTCTTTCCTCAATAACACGGAATTTATCTCTACATCTTATTGTATGGGTAGCGAAAGTTTTCGAAAAGGAACTTACACGCTTGCAGGAGACAATCTCTTTTTAAGATATCAGCGAGGCTGTGTCGTCAAAGAGTACAATTGGGAATCGGAAGTAGATTCAACGTTAAGCGAGAAATATTTCATCAAGAAAGAGGATTTAAAGCCCTTGACTAAGAAGTTGAGTGGATTTCGTTGTGGGGGAACTTTGTGTTTCAAAGATTCGAGTTCCCATCAGGATTATTTTGGTTCGCTAGACGAATTAACCCTTGCAAGTATGATAATATCGATGAAGGAATCTGAAATTTGGGAGAAACTTTAAAGTCGTTGTTTTATCGAAGTATAACTCAATCCATCCAATTGATAATTTAATCCAATACCGGTAGAACTCAACTGCAACCGATCCATAAAAGGAGATAGTTTCTTTTTGTCATGAGAGCGATGAATGAAATAGGCGGTCATGTCGAAAACCAAAAGAAAGCCGCCTTGAAGAATAAGCCCAGAACCAAACCCGTTGAATTGATCGCGTTTTTCTAGGTTCGATTTTGCCTCGCTGCGTAAAATCAATCCACTTGAAATATAAGCGATATCAAGTCCAGAGTTGAACAGAAAGATTGTTTCGGTTTTCCGTTGCGCATTCAAGGATTCAGATATTCCGATCGCAGGATTGTCTTTTCTTGCTTTAATAAGCCCGGGAATTGCCAAACCGATATTTACGGTATTCCAAAGCACATTCATTTGATGAAAATAACGCGCTTCGCCTTCTGGAGTTGTCGCCCAGCCTATCCCACTTGCGACAAAATTTACCGTCGCCCAGCTACCCAATCCCAACATTAGATTTTGATCTGTTTTTAAACGTTTCTTATTATATTCAGTTAAATCTTGCGAAAAAGAACAGCAAGGAAGCAATAGAATGAGAAATAAAAGAGTCTTCATTTTAGATTGAATTAAAGGCTCTTGAAGATAAGGAGAAAATCCTAATTTTTCGGATGAAAGCAATTTCGTTTTCTAGATGGTCAGTTACAACGGTTAAGATTAGGTATATGTGCGCATGGAATCACGTATTTATACTTACTAGATTTATTTTTTCATCGTTATATTTAGACATCTTTAAAGAAAACCACTATGTCCAATGCGATCACCCCAGAAAACGGATTACTTAAAGTTGTCGTTTCTAAGCTCAATATTCGGAAGGGAGGCCCTACTACATCCGCTGAATTATCAGGGTCGGCTGCAAAGGGTTCTTCATTGCGTTACATAGGATATGTGACTGATGGCGATAGTGTGCGCGGCAATTCTAAATGGTATCGTTTGGAAAATGGCAGTTATGTTTGGTCTGGTGGTGTGGAAGTAGTTTCCGTTGACCCACCAAAGTCAGATCTAAGTATTTCGGCCTCTGTTGGGGTGGGAGGCGTCAATAAAAAGGAAGATGTCACAACGGTGCAGACGCTTCTAAAAGAAAAAAACATGGAGCTAACCGTTGATGGACTTTACGGAAATCAAACTGCATCTTCGATAAAAGCATTTCAAAAATCAGCGTTAAATTTCAGCAATCCAGACGGGAGAATTGATGTTGGCGGCAAAACATGGCAAGGACTGACAGACCCCAATGTGATATACACTAAACCCACTAATAGCGGTAATTCTGGAGATTTCAATACGAAATATAAAGATGTTATTTTTCAAGGAAGTGTTTTCCCTGATGCGCCCATTTCAACAACGAAGCGAGTTTCCTTAAACTCCAGTATGAAAAATGAGTACTTACCATCATTAGAAATAGCTCTGGCAGTAGAAAAGAAGGGGTTGAAATTGCTCTGTACAGTCATGGCGTCGCATGAAGGCTTTTACCCAGGATCTAGGTCGTATCGAACGAACAACCCAGGAAACATAGGCAATACGGATGCAGGGTCGAATGTGCAAATCAGCAGCCTCGCAGATGGAATCAAACGCCAACGAGATTACATCAACAGAGTCGTTCAAGGAAAAAATGCAGCGTATCCAATTGGGAAAAAGAAACTTTTAAAATCGTACTACAGTCCTGAAATTGCAAAAAACCCACAGTACGGATTACCAGCATGGCTGCCGGGTTATGAATTTGTTTTCACGGGGCAACTCGATCAATTCGTGAAAATTTATTCTACAGGTGCACGATCTGGCAACAGCTATTTAAGCACCATATTATCCTATTTGATAGCCAATGGAATTCAGGTTTCTCCATCTTCCAAAATTGGGACATCATCCAAATGGATTAAATACGACTTTGATACGTATACAATTCGTAGTAGCGTCCTTTTTTATCGAGCAATTCTTGGTGTTTCCCTCGTTCGGCAATATGTCCTTCCTCGATTACAAGTATTTGATCTGCTTGTTGAATAGTACTTAACCTGTGCGCGATGACAAATGTGGTTCTATCTTTCATCAATTGATTCAAACTTTTCTGAATGAAGGATTCACTTTCTGTATCCAGATTGGAAGTCGCTTCGTCAAGAATCAATATTTTCGGATTGGCTAATAAAGCTCGTGCAATCGAGATTCGCTGACGTTGCCCTCCAGAAAGCTTAACGCCGCGCTCACCAATTACAGTTTCTAGTCCATCTTCAAAGCGATCAGTAAACTCATTGACATAGGCACCTTTTACAGCAGATAGAACCTGTTCTTCCGTTGCATTTGGGCGCGGGAATAGGATGTTTTCGCGAATAGTTCCTTCGAAAAGAAAATCATCTTGTAGAACAACGGCTAAGTGACTTCGGTAACTTGAAAGATTGACCTCTGAAAGATCGACGCCATCCAATGTTACTTTTCCTTTTTGGGGAGTTAGGAAAGTTGCGGCCAAACTTGCAATAGTCGATTTTCCAGAACCAGAGGACCCTACCAATGCGGTGACACTTCCCATTGGTGCTTCGAACGAAATGTCGTGTAGAACCTCCTTACTTTCTTCATAACTGAATGAAACATTATCGAAAACGATATCGCCGTGGACTGACTGAACGATTTTTGGTCGCAATTCCGGATTGTCTTCCTCATCCATGTTCATCAATTCTTGTGTTCGGTCCAAACCAGCCATTGCTTCTGTCAGCTGACTTCCAATGTTGCTCATTTGAATAATCGGCGCGATCATGAACCCAAGTAGCAAGGTGAACTTAATGAACTCTCCGTTGGACATGGTTCCTCCCATCATGAAGTAACCACCGATTCCCATGATACCTGTAGAGGCCAGGCCTAACAAAAACGTAGAAGAACTCGTAATCAATGCAGTTGCCGTAAGGCTTTTCTTGACGTTTTGAAACAAGCGATCCACACCGACTGAAAATGTTTGATTTTCTTGATTTTCAGCGTTAAATCCTTTAATGACACGAATTCCGCTTAATGTTTCGTTCAGTCGACCTGTGACTTCTGCGTTAATTTTGCCGCGCTCTCTAAAAATAGGACGGACATAACCGAAAGCTTTTAGAGCGATTATTGCGAACAATGCCACGGGTAAAAGCACCGAAGCAGTCATTATTGGGTTGATTTGAATCAGAAGAATCAAAGAAGCAATAGCAGTAATCGAACCTCCAATCAACTGAACAAATCCTGTTCCAACCAAATTTCGAACACCTTCAACGTCAGACATTACGCGAGAAACTAACGCTCCTGATTTGTTATTATCGAAAAAGCTGATAGGCAATTTCAATAGTTTTTGTTGCACTTGTGAACGCATCTGGGAGATCATGTTTTGAGCTTCAACGCTGAGTAGACGCGTAAGAGAAAATGAAGTCAGCGCTTGAATAAAAATGGCAGAAGAGACCACAATAAGAAGTAGCCATAGATCATCCGTGTTTTTACTCGGAACGACATCGTCAAAGAGATATCCGCTTGAATAAGGTGCTACTAAACCCACGGCACTTCTGATTAAGATCAAAATAAGACCCAAGCCCAACATTTTTCGTCGTGGCCAAATATATTCTCGAAATGCCCAACCAAAGGACACATTTTGTTTTTTCGTACTCATGCAGAGGGACTGTCTAATATTGCGCCAAATTGATTTTCATGTCATTTCGTCAGAAGAGGTTAGCTGAGGCTTCAATGATTTCAATAAAAAAGCCGATGGAACCCACCGACTTTATTTGTGATCTTAGAATTTAAAAGTCAAACTGTACTTATGAAACTAAACTTTTAACCTAACCGTCTAAAACTATTCTACGATCACCTTGCGTGCTGAAACCTCATCACCTTGTTGAACGTTAACTATATACACGCCAACGCCATATTTTTTCAAGTCCAATTCTTTCTTGTAAGCTCCTGAAAACGAACCAAGCTTTTCTTTAAAGACAACTTTTCCCTGTACATCCACTATTTCAATCGAAGTTTTTACTTTTTCTTCCTGGCTGAAAGCAATGGTAAACGTGCCGTTGTTTGGATTTGGATAGACAGAAATGGGGTCGTTCAAAGCCATTCGCTGCGTATTTGTTGTGGTTTGATGCACTTCATCTTCATCGAAATTTTCTGTGATTAGCACGATGGTAAAATCTTCTCCTTCGCCATCTACATCAACCTTCGTGTGGAACTGGATTTCTTTATTCAGCTCACCAGAACCTTCAATGCTTTCTTCGCTTTCTTCATGGAATTCTCGAATGATAATACGCTGTTGACCATCTTTTACCGCTTCTTCTACAATCTCAATGTCAAGTTCTAGTTCTTGAAAGATAGAATCCATATCTCCACCGTTTTCCTTATTCTCCTGAATCATAGACATTTCTTCTTCAGTAACTTTAACTTCCTCTCCGTTCACAAATTTCTGTACGGTTAAAGCACCTTTATCATCAACCTCTACCTTGATCTCGATAGTTTCTCCTTCTGTTGGAGTCCATGATTTTTGGTTTCCATCTTCAACATGTATCACGTTTATTTTCTTTTTCTCCTTATGATCGCTAGAGTTCAATTCCTCCTCAGACAACGCTACTTCCTTTCCGTTCACAAACTTTTTCATGATGACCGTTCCGTTTCCATCGTCTTCTCTGATGATTTTAACTTCCTTGTGTTCACCGTCTTCATCCGAAATAGTTACGTCGTGATCAATTTTGTGCATCATAATATTTTGTGACCCTTCGTTGCCGATAAAAACCATTCCTTGATCTGCTGCACTGGGAATTTTTAAGATTTGTACATCTGCATTTTCAATTCCTTTTTCCGCTAGAAAATCTTCAACGGTATAATCAGAATTCATGGGTAGAATCGTATCAAACTCTTGCAAGTTCCCATCTTTTTGATGAATCACATGGTATTTTTTCTTCTTACCAGTGTCATCACCGTTGGAAAATGACACTAGAACTGTGGCGAAAACGGCCAATCCTGCTCCGACTAATAAATGTTTTGAAGTAATCATAATTTTAATTTTTTATGTTGACCAATTGGTACAACCTTGTTTGTGAGGTAAAATTATGGCAGATGTCCCCAGAGAAGCGTTAAAGAAATGGAAATGAAGGTTAAAGTTAGGTTAAAGCGCATCCGAAAATATTGAAATCGAATTAACAGGTATTGGAGACGTGAAATACACGGGGTCACCTAAAAACAAGAACATTAATAAGACAGGAATGGGAAAAATTTCTGGCAGTTAATACTTAGGGTTGATGCCTTGTGTGAAATAGAAACCATTCACCACATTCTGAAGGTATTTCGGCAGGAACTAAATTAAATTTAGGTGTAGATGTAACTTTTTTAAGTTGAAAGCATCTTACAAATAGACAAGTTTAGGTAGTGACCGTTTTGATCGTCTGAGTTTTTTCATAAGTACAGTTTTAGATAGAGTTTTCATCTCAGTGATAGAAGAAACAGTCACCAAACGCCCCCTAGTAAGGGGTGTTTTTTTGTTTTGCACATTTAAATAGTGACGATTATTTACAAACATTGAATACTTAAATCAGTATTCTGTTTATTTTGGCTATAAATCTAGAACCCATGGCAGGAGCAAGCGTAAATACATCAAATTCTGAAAATCAGCCAATAGATGCTAAAAGCACGAATTACGGGGCACTTTCAACGCTAACCACTGTGTTTTTCTTCTGGGGATTCATCGCTGCAGGAAACAGTGTTTTCATTCCCTTTTGTAAAAATTATTTTCAGTTAGATCAATTTCAAAGTCAACTTGTGGATTTTGCGTTTTATGGTGCTTACTATTTGGGCGCTTTAGGATTGTTCATTTTTGGAACAACACGTGGGAAAGATTTGGTAGGCGCCTGGGGTTTCAAAAAAAGCATCATTTTTGGTTTACTGTTCTCAGCACTCGGTGCGGCAGCAATGATCGTTTCGGTTTACCTGAATGTTTTCGCTGGAATGTTACTTGGTTTATTCATCGTGGCGCTCGGGTTTTCTTTACAGCAAACATCTGCCAACCCATTCATGATTTCTTTGGGTGACGAGGCAACAGGAAGTAATAGAATTAATCTTGGAGGGGGAATTAATAGTCTTGGGACTACTTTGGGCCCGCTCGTTGTCTCTTTGGTTCTTTTTGGTTCAGCAGCTGCTATTGATGATGATGCCATCGAAGCGCTGAGCTTAACAAAAGTCATTGTACTGTACGCCTGCGTTGGTGCTTTATTTTTAGGAATTGCCGCATTGTTTGGGTTCTCTAAAAATTTACCTTCTGGAGTCAATGAAGAAAAAATGGAGAAATCCAATAAAGCCATGGTCACTCTGATCGTAATTACAGGACTATTAATTGGTTGTTTTGCGCCTGTTTTTTCCAGTTATGCGGGAAAGGACCAGAAAGCAATCACCGAGCTAGAAAATCAAAAGGAAGAGATTAAAGACACTATTAAAGAAGCCTACGAAGTTGAAATAGCTGCCAACAATATTGATGTTTCAGAAAAATCAGACGAAGACATAGAGATGCTCAAAGAAGAGCTTTTCCCAGCACAGTATGAAGCAATTAAATCTATTGACGATGAAATAGATCCGATCAGTGCGCCATTAGAGAAAAAAAGAATGATTTGGCTCGGGCTTGGTTTACTCGTAGTCCTAGGGGGAATTCTTTATGCTCGTTTTAAGGGGGCAGCGACTAAAGTTGGTTGGGGCGCAATGCAATATCCACAACTAACACTTGGGATGCTCGCAATATTCGTGTATGTGGGAGTGGAGGTTGCTGTTGGAAGTAATATAAGTGAGCTGTTAAAACAAAAGGAATTTGGTGGTTTTGAGGCTTCAGAAGTCGCGCCATACGTAGCTATGTTCTGGGGCAGTTTAATGATTGGAAGATGGGCGGGAGCCATTAATGCATTTGATTTAAGTAAAAAATCGAAAATGATTCTTCGATTTATCGTACCGCTCGTTGCGTTTTCAGTTGTTTTGGCAGCATCTTGGCTTTCTGGATACAAAATTGACGCTTTATATTGGTATATTCTGTGTGTTTTGGTTCAAATTGGAGCGTTTTACATAACCAATGACAAGCCGGCACTAACACTTGGTGTTTTTGGCCTTTTGGGCATAGCGGCTATGGTAATTGGATTAGTTACAACGGGGCAAGTGGCCGTTTACGCATTTTTAAGTACAGGTCTTTTTTGTTCGATTATGTGGCCATGTATCTTCTCTCTATCCTTGGCTGGACTGGGCAAATACCAAACTCAAGGAGCGGCGTTTTTGGTGATGATGATTCTCGGTGGTGGAATTATTCCGCCAATTCAAGGGAAATTATCAGATATCATCGGTATTCAGTCGTCATTTATGGTTGGAGCGCTTTGCTTTGTTTATCTGACATTCTTCGCAATTTATGTGAGAAGAATACTTCGAAGCCAAAATGTAGAGTTGGAATAACGACGCGTTGAAGTGTTTACAATGTCGCCTGACCGAGCAAAATCTTCCGAACCAATTTTGGGTCGTACTCAAAGTATTTTAATCCAAGTTGGCTAGCTAGCTTTCTTGCTTGTTCTTCGGCTTGATTTTTACTTTCAAACTTCGTAATAATTCATTTTCCTTTTAATCGTTCGCCAAACATGGTTACCGTGAAATAACTATCCGAAATAGTCGTGGAGTTAGAACTGCTAGCATACATTTGATTCGATTGAACTAGCGGCATATTCGTGATGTATTTGTACTTATCCAGGGGATATTTCCCGCCGAATTTAATGAATCCAAAATAAAGGCTGTAATCGTGAATCGTGCCAGACCGCGAGTCGATAGCTACGATGTTCCGATTGGTGATAGGGAACAAGGTGATAATGGTCAGAATTGCCCCTAAAATGTAGGATTCTATAACAGCGATGCCGATAGAACAAATCATAATCGCATAGGCGATAAAAACAAAATTGGTCGGAAAGTTATTTCCATTGTTAAAAGTAAGTTGGATAGGCTTGTCCAGTGGATCCATGTGGATAAAAATTAAAAAGGAGTTGATTCGTGTAGGTTACATTTACTTTTCGGGGCTAAAAGCGCATCCCTCACAAGAGTTTTTCTTGCTAAAAAACCGCGAATAGAATTCCCTTCCGAGATAGAACCCAGCAGCAGAAACACACACTATTACTAAAATTGTTTGCATCAAATTAGTGATTGATAAGCGATGAAAGCCCCAAGATACGCCAGAACACCCATATATCCAACTTGGATCAGAGGCCATTTCCAACTTTTCGTTTCACGCTTCACAACGGCCAATGTTGCCATGCACATCATCGCGAATGCGTAAAACACCATCAAACTTACCCCCGTGGCAAGGGTGTACACCTTATCTCCATTGCGATCTGTTTCTCTCTTCAACTTTTCAGTAAGACCGATTTGCTCGCCACCATCGTCTTCCACTGCGTAAATTGTAGCCATAGAACCTACAAAAACTTCACGCGCGGCAAATGATGTAATTAAGGCAATACCTATTTTCCAGTCATAACCTAAAGGTTTGATAACAGGCTCGATCGACTTACCCATGATTCCTATGTAGGAATTCTCCATCTCCACCGATGAGATTAATTTTTCGGTTTCCTGTTCGTTAAGAGCATTTTTCTCTGCTTGCGCAATGGCTGCCATGCGTGCACTCGAGATTCTATCAGAAGGACCATAATTCGCCATCGCCCAAAGAATGATAGAAATCGCTAAAATGATTTTTCCCGCATCCCAGACAAAGATCCGCACCTTTTCCCATACAACCAAGCCAATGTTGCCCCAACGAGGAGCCTTGTATTCGGGAAGTTCCAGCAATAAGAAGCCCTTTTCATTGCTTTTGATTAATAACTTTAAAACGAAGGCGATCAATAATGCCATCACCGTTCCGAGAAGATAAAGCCCTAAAAGTACGAGTCCTTGTACATTCATGAACCCAAAAATGGTTTGCTTTGGAATCACCAAAGCGATGAGTAAAGTATAGACCGGGATTCGAGCACTACAGCTCATTAATGGTGCGATGAGAATGGTAATTAATCGTTCTTTTCGGTCGGAAATCGTTCTCGCTGCCATCACGCCTGGAATAGCGCAGGCAACACTCGACATCATGGGTACGACGCTCTTGCCGTTGAGTCCAAGCGGTCGCATTAAGCGATCCATGATAAAAACCACTCGGGCGAGGTATCCTGTTTCTTCAAGAATAGAGATAAAGAAAAAGAGCAGTGCGATTTGAGGGATAAATATAACAACACCCCCAATTCCGGGGACAATACCTTGTGTAATCAGATCTGTAAATGCACCTTCGGGAAGCACTGAGCTTAACCAAAAACTCAATGAAGAAAACAATCCATCAATGAGATCCATGGGATAATTTGCGAAGGCATAAATGAATTGAAAAATGATCAAGAGAATGGCGCCAAAAATCAGATAGCCGAAAACGGGATGAATTAATATTTTATCCCATTTACTTTTAAATTGCGAAGTCTCTTGACGAATTTCTGCTTTCGAAACAATTTTACGAATTGTTACATATCGTGAAATGGTTTCCTTTTCTTGGGATTCAATGTCATCCATCTCATAAATAGAAACGGCGGAGGTTGCAGAGCGTTTTCCAATCGAATTTAAAGCATCTAAAATGCGCGTTTTCCCCAAACCAACACGCGGATTTGCTTCAACGAATTGCGCCTCCGGAAACGCAGCTCTTAAAACGTCTGTATTGATTTTAATGCCGCGTCTTTGAGCAACATCGTTCATGTTCAACACGAATACCGTGGGAAGACCAAGATCATACACCTGAGACGCCAACAATAGGTTTCTTTCGAGATTCGAGGCATCAATAACAGCTAAAATTGCGTCAGGGTAAAAGGCATTACCGTCTTCGGTCAACGAGCGATAGACAACGCGTTCATCCTCCGATCTTGGGTAAATGCTATACGTTCCTGGGAGATCGACCAATTCAATTAGTTGTGTCTCGGTTTCAAATTTTCCTTGCTTGATGTCTACAGTGATGCCCGGGAAGTTACCTACGTGCTGACGCAGCCCAGTAAGCATGTTGAAAATGGAACTTTTGCCTGTATTTGGATTTCCAACAAGTGCAATTCTCATTCAGCGAGCTCTTTAGATTGAACAAGCACCAATTGCGCTTCATTTAAACGAAGAGAAAGGGTGTAGCCGTTCACATCCACTGCGATAGGATCGCCGAAAGGAGCGCGAAACAAGACACGAAGTGTTTGCCCTTCAAGTAGACCCATTTCGAGAAGTTTTACGCGTAATTCTGATGATTGAATCCCAACCACACTTACTTCTTCACCGTTTGCTATGTTCGATAGTAACTTCAGCATTTGATTCACAAAAATACGCTTTGTTCATGGGTTACGCACTAGCTAAAAAATGGTATTTATTGCACGAAAAAGGATTAAAATTGAAGCGGACAATGTAGCAATTAAATGACAATTCTTTCTTTCACAATCAACCGAGCAGTTTCTCGGGTTTTTTGCTGAAGAATGACTTCCTTATCCACTGTTACTCTGTCGATCGTAGCCTGATCATAATGACGTATGGTCACCAACTCAAGATCTTCGTTGAATTTCACTTGATATAGATCGCCAAAAGCAGCCAAAATTTGAGAAATATCCACCTTTTCGGCATCCATAAGTATGGAGAAACTCAAAGCGGAGTTTTGCATCAAATTAATTTTTGCATTCACTTGCGAGAGACGATTGAATATATCGCTTAAATTTTCTTCCACGATAAATGAAAAATCTTTCGGAGTGAAAGAAAACAACACCTGATTCATTTTGAAAATAAATGAGGGAACAAGGTGGTCGTGCCGCATTGATTCCTGAATTACAGTTCCTTCTTCGTCTGGATTGACGAACGACTTGACGTGTAATGGAATATTTTTGTTTTGAAGTGGTTTTACCGTTTTTGGATGAATAACTGAAGCACCATAGTACGAAAGTTCAATGGCTTCTCGGAAAGAAATTTGATCCAGTTTAACTGTATTATCAAACCATTTTGGATCGGCATTTAGCATTCCAGGGACATCTTTCCAGATAGTGACGCTTTCTGCATTACAACAATAGGCAATAATTCCAGCGGTAAAATCAGAACCTTCTCTTCCCAAGGTTGTGGTGGAATTGTCATTCGAACCAATAAAACCTTGAGTGATAAGAACGTTATTATCACTGAATTTAGGTAAAAAACGTTCCTGAAAATGTGCTTCAGTCAATTTCCAATCCACTTCCGCCTCTCTAAATTTCCGATCAGTTGTAATTAAAGTACGTGCATCCATCCATCTGCATGAGCCCGAGATTAAATTCACATACGCAGCAACAATTTTGGTGGAAATCACTTCTCCAAGAGAAACAATTTGATCGTATTCAAAATCAAAATTTTCTGAAATAACAGAATCAAAATGTATAATAAGCGTATTAAAAATAGTATTGATATCCGTATAGATGGGCAGCTCTCGGTTTTCAAACAAAAGATCCATTATTTCCAAATGGAACGAGCGTCTTTCCTCAACTAAAGTCGTGAACATTTCGCGGTCACGTTCCCAAAAAGCATTGAGGATTGCTTCCATGGCGTTTGTGGTTTTGCCCATAGCAGAGATTACCACGGCAAGTTGTTCACCTTCAAACAAATGTAGAATGCTCGCAACGTTTTTAACCGCTTCGGCATCTTTAACGGAGGCGCCACCAAACTTAAAGACTTTCATCAGAAATTAATTTGGACAAATGTAGGAATTAAAGCGAAGGGGAGAAATAAGAAGACTTAAAACTTAACAGAACGTTATTAACTTAACTTGTCCGTTAAAATTCTCATTTCAATAACGGGAGATATTTTCTCGTAAAGAATATTGTGGACAGCTTCTACAATCGGCATTTCAACTTGAAATTTCTTCTTGATTTCGATCACACTTTTCGTTGCGTAATAACCTTCTGCGATCATGTCCATTTCGAGTTGTGCTGTTTTTACGGAGTATCCTTTTCCAATCATGAACCCAAAACTTCGGTTGCGCGAAAATTTAGAGTAGGCTGTAACCAACAAATCACCTAAATACGCAGAGGATTTCACATCACGGTGAATAGGACTCATTTCATCGATGAGATTTTCTATTTCTTGAATGGCATTGGAAATCAAAACAGCTTGAAAGTTATCGCCATACCCAAGTCCAGAACAGATACCAGAAGCAATAGCATAGACATTTTTCAATACTGCCGAAATCTCCGTTCCAAATAAATCGTCGGAAACAGTCGCTTGGATGTATCTGCAGCGAACGAGCTCTGCGACATCTTCACAAATATCCTCATCTTGACAAGCAATGGTGAGATAAGAAAGACGCTCTAGAGCCACTTCTTCGGCATGACAAGGACCACAAATGATACCGATACTGTCGTAGGGCGTACCAAAGGTTTTATGGATGAATCGAGCGGGAATCGCATGGTGTTCGGGAATAATTCCCTTTACCGCTGAAAACACCACTTTATTATCCATCAATCCCTCGGGAAAATCCTTGAATAGTTTTACTAAAAACGCAGAAGGAGTGGCAATGATCACAATATCAGCAGGCTCGATTGTTTTATACAAATCTGTGCTGACCTGAATTTTATCTAAGTTGAACTCAACTGACTGTAAGTAATTTGGATTGTGACGAAATTTGTGGATATGATCTACAGCATCTTCATTTCTCATGTACCAAAGAACCTTAGGCACATTGTTACATAAAATTTTGACCAAAGCTGTAGCCCAGCTACCCCCTCCAATTACAGCTATTTTTTTCTGTTCCTCCATCTGAGACTATGATGAACAAATTTAGGATTTATTCGCGAACACAGATGAATAAGAGCAATTTTCACACGAGGAATCATGTAAATCTATTATCTGGATAGAGTTCAAAACTTTGAGCGCGACTAAAAAAAAGGGCTGTGTTCAACAGCCCTTTCTCTATTATTTTTTTACCAACTGATGGACTGACCGCCCTTCATCACTAAATACATTAATGAAATACATACCAGCGCTTAAATTTTCAAGGCTAAACGAGGTGTTTTTGAGTCCAGTAACATCCATAGATTGTAGGACTTTTCCTTGTGCGTCTCTTAACTCAATCGAAGATACATTCTCTTCCCAGAGCACATTGCATAGATCTTTTGCTGGGTTAGGATAAATTTCAACTCCTGAGTTAATCAGTTCGTTTAATCCAACATTGTATTCAGCGATAATAAAATTGTAGTCAGACATGTCGAAGAAGGTACCTTGAGAGCTCATTACCATAACACGGGCAATGTTTGTTGTACCATTTGGAACGGTGATCGTTGCGGATCCTGTATTCGGAACGTTGGTTGCTAAAACGGTTGGAAAATTATTCCCTCCGTCGGTAGAAAGAAAAATATCTACCTCCGTGCAATTAACTGGGGCGATGTCTGTATTAGCAATGTCCCAAGTAACTGTGCGAGATTCTGTTTCATACCAAACAGTTCCAAGCACATTTGGATAGGTTACTAAAAATGGACCACTATTTCCGTCGACAGTTACCGATACATCTTCATGGTCGTTGCATCCTCCTGGCCCAGGTGAGTTATCGCGAACGGTAACACGGAAATTCATAGATCTACCTACATCTGAAATGCGTTCCCAAGTAAAAGGGCCGTTGTTTTTAATTGCTGAAAGTCGTGGAAAATATCGTGTTTCACTTGTGCTCGAAGACCAACTTCTGAAATTAGGTCCGTCTGTCGAAGTTGCTGATGGAGGTTGTGTACTAATTTCCGTATCCATTTGTTCCCAGTTATAAGTGATCGGATCATTATCAGCATCAGTAACTTCTGCAGTGAGGGCAAAAGGTGTTTGCGCTGGAATTGTAACGTTGCTTGGAGCTGAGATAATAATAGGAGCGCTATTTGCTAATGCTGAAATGGTTTCACATTGATGTCCTCCACTAAGAATTTCGTTGCTGATTTCTTCCAAACTAATTCCACTAAAATGGTCGTTACTATTGTTTTGAACGTTTGGAGAGCAGATTCCAGCATAAGCCATAATAGTTGAACCACTTCCAGGTTCCACTGCTGTTGAATTGTTTCGATTGCCACTGCAAGAGTTGTTAAAAGTGTGATTTGCACCAAACTGGTGTCCAACTTCGTGTGCAACGTAATCGATGTCGAATGGATCATTGATTGGTGCAGAGCTTCCCGTAACGCCACGCGCTTTCGACGAATTTGAACAAACAACTCCGAGTCCAGCAAGACCACCACTATTGGTGCCAAAAACGTGACCAATATCGTAGTTTGCACTTCCGATTTCAGTGGTAACGGTGTTCTGGTTTTCATTGATCATAGCGCCAGGGTTTCCATTTGTAAATGGGTCTGATCCTGTAGAAGTATAGATAATGAGATTGTTATTTGGAACGATTTCCATCGTGATCGCCATGTCTTTTTCGTAAACGCCATTGACACGGTTCATTGTTGTTACCTGAGCAGCCAATGCATCGGCAACCGTTCCTCCGTGGAAATTTGTGTATTCACCAGTGGCAGAAATCGCCATGCGATACGTCCGAAGTTCGCATGTTCCAAATTCTTTCAATTCTCCTGAAACAGGCTCTTTTTTCATTTCAAGTTCGTGCAAATCACTATTGAATGAACAGTCTTTCACTTTATCTGTAACGAAGTTTTCACGTTTATAAACAATGTAATATTGTGTATTGCCTCTGATAACAGGGTCAATATATATGGTAGATTGACCTGGAACAAAAATCATGGCGTGAAAGCCTTGCTGTGTGATGTCCCATTTTGCAAATTCTCCATTCGTACCGTTGGCATCAAAGGATTTAATTTCTGGAAACTTTTTCGCTAACTCTGGGTGCATGGTGTTGTTCGACTTCGCATAATACGTGTGAAATGTTCCATCGGGATGCGGGAAGGACAATTCTGCGGTGAATCCACCTCCAGACTCGCGTGAGGAGATACCTTCAAGCTGGTCCACTAAAACTTCTTCTTCAAGAATAAAATATTTCGCAGAAGTCGCATAGATTTGGGGTGTCCCATTAGCTTCTATTGTTTGAAAGGAAACTTCCTGTGCAGGGAAGTTTACTTTTTTTTGCTCTTGTGCTGTTCCTACATTGGAGATGTATAAGAAGGATGACAGCAAAAGCGTCGAGAGTACAGTTTTCATTTTACGCAAGTTTAATTTCGTCTGCTAAAGATACAGAAATAGACGGCAACTTAAATTTCAATTCAATTACAAAATATGACTCCTAAAAAAAATGATATAAATCATGTTTAAAGAAATATTCAGTCATATTCTTACCCCTTGATGTTCAGCAACTTTGTAATGAACAATAAATTGAAACATCATGGAACAAGCAAATTATGAAGGAAGTCAATCGGGAGAGATTATTTTTTCTAAGAATACCGAGTTTAATCGTTTTGGATTGATTTCGGCTATTATTCTTGCCATTGGTTGTACGGGAGGACTTGCTGTAGGGCTCGGTGCAGTTGGATATATTGGAGCATTAATAGCAGTTATTATTCCAACGATGACAACATTAAGTTTATTACTAGCTGTTGCGCCTATGCGTTACGTAATGTGGTCTGGTGCAATTAGTTTGTCCGTGAATGTTATATTGATGACCTACTTTTTGATTGCTTGAGGTATAAATGCTACTAAACTACAACTACTAAACCTCTGACTAAATAAAGGGTGTCTTTTGACACCCTTTTTAATACAATTTTCTTTGGCATTCTAATAATGCACCTCCCAACGTTTTCTCTGATTCGAGTAGAAGCCTGTTTCGTCATCAATATGACGCTTGGCTTTACCTTCGCCACTGTTCATAATAAGGTTCACGGTAGCATCCGCCTTGTTAAACTCACCTTGCCAAACATAAAGTTCCGCTAGATTGCAGTGAAGCATCGCAGTAATTTTATCATTAATTCGCGATTTATTGTCGCTGAGATTGGAATCCTCTAAGATACCTTTTATAGCGTTCATTGCAGCCTGAATTTCATCCATTGCACCTGCCCTGCTTCTGTCGGCGCCAACTTCTTGGAAGGCAAACGTGATTTTTGTGAAAGCATTTGTCACATCCGTATAATCATAATCTTTAAAGGATTTTACTGAGTATATTTCGGCTACCCGTGTTCTTTCGACGAAACCAAAATTATCGTTCAAATGGTCGTTCGCTCTTGAAAGGGCTTGAGTTCGTGCATAAACTTCTAACTCTCGAATAAATGTCTCCTTATTATCCATCATGTACAACTCATGATCGTACTTACTTTTTTGATCACGCATGTTATAAGTCATTTCACTTTCAAAAAGAGTTGTTTCCATTAATATACCTTGCGTTGGTGAACTTACTTTCAGTCCAATAGGCAAAATATATTTCGCCGTGTAGTCATACTTCATGGATGCCCCAGTTCCTTTTGTGGATGAAATAATACGAATGTTTCTGATTGGTTGAATGGAAATAGTGACCTCCACTTGACCTTCTCCTATTTCATATCCGGCAAGGTTGATTCGCTGCGAAACCTCTTCATTTGTGTAGGCGCTATGAAGGATTGGTGCTTCGATTCTTGGAAACTCCGGAGGCGTAGGGAAAATTGGAGGAACAGGTTCTGGAAGCGCCGCTCCTACAGAGTTTTTGACCCCTGAATTTACTTTCTGCTCCCAATCCGATAAATTCATTAGATGCATTCGAGTGAGAGAATCATGTTCGCGGTAATACTGCGCCAAATTTTCTTGAAAGACCGCCATAGCAGCTTCCTGTCGAATGGCAAAAAGAGCAGTACTGTCTCGATTTGCTTGTTCGTAATCATGCGTAACAATGACAGAATACTGGTTGAATTGCGGATCAATTTTCATTAAAGGCAACTGAATATAGTTGAAACTGATTTTATGATCATTGATATTTTGACTGTGTACAAAGTTGCCTGTGATGGTAAATGCCAATGCGAGTAGTACCGTTTTCATAAGTTTGGGTTTTTATAAAACTAAAAGTTTTCGTTTGTTTTCAAGGAAGTTCTAGGCAACAGTTGTGCCATAAAGTACTTATTAAGAACTATTTAACAAGGTTTTTTATTGATACACGTTAGTTTGTATCAGGCGAATAAATTGTTTCCCCTAGTTGCTTCACCCAGTTCCCTTTTAAACCAAACTCCTTGATTAACAAATAGATAATTGTAAAATATTCGAGATAAATCCAGAACATTGGCTGTGAAAATTCAGACCCGTATGCGATGTAGGTGCCGAAAATTAAAATACTCCAAACAAGCGGAAAGATTTTTTTAGATAGAATTCCAAGCGGGATTAAAACAGTGATGTACCAAGGGTGAACGATCGGTGAGAAAAAGAAGTAGGTGGTAAAAAGCAAAAGTAGTGTCGTTACGGAATCAAACGTCTTTAAAAAAATGATATACCCAAATAAGAGCATGGTAATGAAAGGAAAAACAAGACTAATTGTGGCAGAAATATCGGCTCCGGAGATCAAAAAGGTTAAATCTCGTAGGGCGTAGAATATTCCTGAATTGAATGAAAACCAGGCAAAATAGAGTCCGAAACTACTTTTAAAATTCACCAATCCATTCAAGTCCAGAATCAGAAAAAATAGTACGAAAGTTACAATCACAGCCAAGGCAGAGGAAAGAAACCATCGTTTGAAATCGAATTGCCGAAACATTGCTCCAAGAAGAAATAAGGGAGTCAATTTGGTCATTATTGCAAGACTCGCCGTGAATGCATAGGAAACCCATTTGTTTTTTAACGCGAAATAAATAGCGAGAAGCATGAAAGTAATTGCCATTCCCTCCATGTGTACGTTTCCAGTGAGTTCGATAATTATCAAGGGGTGTAGCCAATAAATCCCGAGAAGTGATTGCTTATTTTTTCGTACTAAAAGTGCCCTGAGAACAAAGAATGAAATGATTTCTGCAATTAGAATCCAGGCACGCATTATGATTAGATTTCTTTCATTCGGAATATTTATAGCTGCGGCCGAAACAAAAACCAATTGATTGATTGTAGGATAAATCGAGTAATACTTTTTGGAGTTCATTCCTGAAGGAAACTCGCTCGAATGAGCACGGTATAATTCACCATATTTAGTAGAGTCTTCGGGTGCTATATGGTCCTTGTAATTTTTTGGAAGGAATTCGAAAACTTCGTAACCGTCTTTCGCGAGTTCACCATCCCAAGTAAACCTGTAAAAATCGTTGGACAAATGCGGAGTAGAAAAGAGAAAAGCAAGGCGAAAGAGCAGCCCAAAACTGAAAAGAAGCGTCCAATGAGAGAACCGCACTTGAAAGTAAAGAAGAGCGCTTAAAACGACAAGAACAAGGAATCCTACTATTAAAATCGAATGGTCTGTTCGTTTAACGGAAAAGGCGAAATAGACGTAAAGAAGCGTTAATACAATAAAGAGTACCCAGGAACCATATTTGCGAATCAACGCCACTGGAATGTTTTATTTTTGAAAAATAAGGCGAGTGAAAACCCCGTGATAATAATCATAGCATACGCCAAAATCATTGGGTTCATAACTGTGATGCCAATGTATAACCAATAGATTCCATACCCCCAGCAGACGGCCTCCAAAAATTGAATGCTATATTCTTTTTTGTAGTCGTATCCGCTTTTGATTTTTTTGGTGATGTTCTTTTCTCCAAATTTTGGGGTTCGAACAAAAGGAGATTTTTTACCTAAATATCCTTCCAAAACACCGAAGCTCATATAAAGGGAAATTCCTGTTGTCATAGAGAAAAACATAAACAAAGATGGAACGTACCAAAGTAAGGTTTTACCCTTGTTTTTTGATCCGATTAAATTCCCGATAAGGAAAATTAAGAACAGCGAACCACTCACGATCGGACCAATAGGCAAGGCGTATTCATAATAGGGTAGTGAAACGAGCTTTTCGGTATTTACATAGTACACAAAAGGACTCAGCATTAATAATACCACTACTAAAAGATAAACAGAGCTATTCAGCAAATGAAACGAGCCCATAATTTTAGATCCAAATTTGGCCGAGGAAGACCACAACCGTTTCCAGTTTTTACGAACACATTCAGCAGCGCCTTTCGACCAACGGAATTGTTGGGTACGAAATGCTTCAAATGTAGAAGGTAGTTCCGCAGGCGATCCAACATCAAATAAGTATTCAAACTCCCAGCCTTTTGCTTGTGCACGGAAACTTAAATCGAGATCTTCTGTTAAAGTGTCCGCTTGCCATCCACCAGCATCATCAATACATTCTTTACGCCATACTCCAGCTGTACCGTTGAAATTAATGAATCCGTTCGCGTTGTGACGTCCTAGCTGTTCAACGCTAAAATGAGTGTTCAACATGATAGCTTGCGCGCGTGTGAGCATTGATTGATCTTCGTTGATATGCAACCAGCGCGTTTGAACGACGCCTACTTTCGGATTTTGGAAAAATGGAATGGTCTGCTTCAAAAAATCAACAGCTGGAACAAAGTCTGCATCGAAAATTGCAACGAACTCACCTTTTGAAAATTCAAGTCCATAGGCCAAAGCGCCAGCTTTATAGCCTTCCCGATTTTCACGGTTGACCAAAACGAAATTGCTGTTGTGTTTTTGAATGTATTCCTTAATTACCTCAGTTGTTTCATCTGTAGAGTCATCCAGAATCTGAATTTCGAGTTTCTCTTTTGGGTAGTCCAATTCAGAAATGGCGTTTAACAGCCTTTCGATAACGTATTTTTCGTTGTACAACGGTAACTGGATGGTAACCATTGGCAAATCTTCTGTTTTTACCTCAGGTTTCTTCTTTTTATTTTTGCGCAGGGCGTTGAATACCAGTATGCCTTCGTGGATAACATGAAGCATTAGTAATACGTTAATTACCAGCCAAACAATAAAAAGTGCATTATACATTGGCGTCAAAAATACTATTTCGTTCTGTGAAAAGTGTCAACAAAAGCGCATCAAATAGAAAAGCGATGATTATTGCCACAAGGAATACCCATCCAAAGGGGCGAATCCACTCGTAGGAGGAGAACAGAAAGGCTGCGAAACCAACTGCTAAAACAGCGGAGGTAATTGCGATTGGATAAATAGAGCCTGCATTGTTTTCGCCTCGGTGTAAAATAAGGTAAATGGAATCGTCGACACAAAGACCCATGATCACCGTGAAGAAAAACAAAGAAATGGGATTGAGTTGGCTCCCTGTAAAATGCATAATAGAAAGCGCAGCAATTAATGGAAGTGAGTTGGCAACAAGAGTCGCGAGAAATACATGGAAATTTTGGACGAAAATAAAAGTAAGAAGTGCACCAAAAAAAATGGTCAGGAGCAAACCCCAAATAATATTGGTTGAGAACTCGTACGTCGCTTTGTCATTCAAATAAGCCCTACCATGTAATTTCATCCGAATGCCTTCAGGAGCTGGATTTTCTATTAGGAAAGCATTCAATTGCTCCATTTTTAAACGAGAACTCTCAAGGTCTAAATCTTTGTAACTGAATTGAATACGACTTTTACGGTCTTTCAGGTTAATAACCCCACCGCCTCCTAACTTTTCTGCATTATTGATAAGCTCTTTATCGTAAGTCACAGGAAGGGTAAAGGCTCCAGGGTGACCGTTACGCTGATAACGATGGAACCGTTTGGCCACTACAACGACACTCGAGATTCCAATTGGGTGGAATAACTGTTCGATTTTGTTCGTCACCTTTTCCAGGTGTTGCATGGACTTTGGACTCCACAGATCTTCAGTTTTATCAAATTCAATATGAACGGAGGCTGTTTTGTCGCCGAAGAAATGCTCACTGATTATTTTTGATGCTTTAAATGAAGGTGATTTCCCATCCATAACATACGGAACATTGTCAATTGTCATGTTTTTGGCAACAAGGACGATAAGAGCGCCCGTCAATAGAGTAAAAAAGAAGAGAAGGCCATTTCGTTTGGGTCGAATTTTATGGAGGAAGGTTTCGTAGTTGCCTTGCCATTTTTCGCCAGTTCCTTTTCTAAAGTAATACGCAGATTTCGTGAGCATCTGAATGGCTAAAAACCTCGACGCAATAAAAGCAAAAGCAACCCCTGTAATCGACACCAATGAAATGTCTCGAAGTGCTGTGCTTTCGGCCAGAAAGAGGAACAACACAAAGCCGATGACGTTCGATAGCGAGGTTAAAATCATGGGACGATTCAATGATTTTGAGAGCATTTTTCTTAAGTCCGAGTCCGAATTGGCTTTGTGTCGAAGTTTATGATGCGTATGCAATAAATGCATAAGGTCGGTGAATGAAAGCACTATAAGCATACACGGAATAGCTACCATGTGCACTGAAAAGGGGATGCCACTTACAAACATAAAAATGGCAGTTAGCGAGAGACTCAAGCAGATCATTGAAAAAATGAAAAACAGTCCTTTTAAAGAGCCCGTCAAGAGGTAGAATACCGTTAAAATTATCGCAAGGCTTATCAGCGCTAACAATCCTGTTTCATATTGATTTGTGGAATGCAATTCGGCTTCAATCTCATTGTAATCAAGTGGAAGTAGCGTAATGTTTTTGGTTTGAAACTTCGAATTAAACTGATGAACTTTATCGAGCGAATAGTGTTTAGAAGGAACAAACAGGATTGCATACTTTCTATTCTTTGAAAGAAACTTACTGGTTATATCGTTGAATTTGTCGGCACGGGAATTCCACTTTGAAAAGCGTTTTTCAGAAGAAAGGTCTAAAAAGGGCTTTTTCTTCACTCCAAAAATAGTTTGAACTGGAAAAGGGACGTTACAGATACTCATTGCAACTGTCGTATCTCCATCTTTCCACCAATGGGTCATTTCATTTAGCAATTGGAAGTCAGAATAATTTGACCATTGATTCTTATTTTCAGCAACGAGTGCCATCATTGGGTCTCCGTGACCAAAACTATTCTCGAATGCTTCCAATTCCAAGCGATCATTTTCAGGAATTAAGGCATAAGGGTTAGGATCGCTTTCAAAAGGTATCTGGACAGAGAGGAAACCAGCCGTGACGATGACCAGCGCCACCAATACAATGAGTAGGTTTCGCTTATTCCGCATTCTCAATTGTTTTTATAACGAAAGGAAGAACGGATTGCGCTATTTTTTTGTGACCTGCGCGATTTGGATGACCATCATGTGGATGGTTGGTCAACTTTTTATTTTTGAAAGAAAATCCAACATTTTTCCAAGGAACTTCGGGAATGCTTTTCTCTAGGCGCTTTGTTTCATGATTTGAATCAAGACAAATGACTCCAAAAGGTATGTTTTTCTCTTCACAGAGTTGTTTCATTTCTTGGATGATGCAAGCCGTAATTTCAACTGGGTCTGCGCTCGCTTCTTTTATTCGATCCCATCGGATTTGCAGAAAATTTGCGGTCGCCGTTGTGTATCTTCCCCAAATTTCAGGGTACATAGTTTCCCAATCTTGAAACTTAATTTCTCCGCATGTTTCCATATAGGGAAATTTTGCACCTTTCATTTTATCGTTAACCTCTTGAGCTGATCTGCGATAGCCAATGCGAAGATTGGAACGATAGCGGTGCGAAAGAACTGTTCTTATAAAGTGAACAGATGAAAGCGATAGAAATACGGCTTCAGGTGGGTCTGATTTTATACGTTCTCGCAACTGCAAGAGATGTTGGGCTGTTCCGTAGCCAGGAACTGCTGAATTTCGAACCCTCCAATCCGTCAATTCATTTTGAATGAGTGCAGGAAAAGCATCACCATCATCAACGCCATATCCATAAGTAAAAGAGCAGCCTAGAAATAAAATTTCGGGTTGACCTGGCATGTCAGCACCTGGAATGAAACGCTCGCCATTGGATAAATGCGTCGCACGGAATTTCACCGCTTTGTTCAGAGTAATTTCGAATGTGCCTTCGCGAAGTTGAATGCCCAGTTTCTGATCAGCGATGTAGGGGTATTTCGGTTTGCTGCTAACCGAGTAATCGTCATTGTTAAAAGGACGATACCCCAATATTCTCAAAAAGACCTCTAAAAATAGTAGGGTGAGTACGGAATAAATGACCGTCCATTTCAAGATGTTTAGGATGCGTTTCTTCACCCAATAAAAATAAGCTTTTCCAGTTAGGTTTACATGGATGAAAATTTGAGACCTAAATAGACTGTTCTTGGCTGTGCAGGACCATAAATGTAGTTGCTATCTCTGTTTTTACCTGTGTCAAAATCAGATTGGTAAGCATTTAGAATGTTTTTAACTCCGCCAAAGATTTGAAGCTTTGAGTTCATTTTTTCCAATGGGAAATTGTAGGATAGCTTTGCATTCAACTCGTAAAAGGATGATGTTGTAACGTAGCTGTCAACCTGCTGTTCTGGTGCGCCAGCAAAATGAACTAAGGTCATTGGCCCAGTATAAACGGTATTTATGGAAACATTGAATTTTTTCTTGGGAAATAAAAAGAGCGTCGCAAATCCATAGGTATTTGGCGTACGAAGGAAAACATCAGTTCTAGCTAGTTCGTCCGTGTATGAAACGGGACTATTAAAAGTGCTTTTTTGTACAGTAAAACCAGACTCTAATTCAATAATTCGGTTCCAATTTGCTCGAAGTTCTATGCTTGTTCCTGTAACCGTGGCACCATCACCATTTCTTTTTTCGAACAATTCACCAAATGCATCTTCACCGAGCGGATGGTAATAAAATGCTCCATTTAATTGTGTGTAAAACCCTTCTAGAGTGAATCCAGCTATAAAGTTTTTGGCCGATTTGTCGTAATTAATTGAAGCTGTGAAACTATTCGATCGTTCTTCATAAAGATTCTCCGCAAGTTGGATACGAGAGATACCGCCACCGGCGAAGGCGATGTGCATATCCGAATCGAATGCTTGAGGAGCTCTAAATCCCTTTGCCCACCCAAATCGAAGCTGCAAGGCGTTTTTGACGGTATACATGATAGAAGTTCTTGGACTCAAAACAGGTTGGTTCAAAAAGTTGTGTTGGTCCGCACGAACACCTAAAAGTAAATCAAGATTACTCACAATTTCCCAATCGCTTTGAAGAAAGACACCAAGGTTTTTAGTCGTTTGATCGATTAAATAATTGTATGCTGGAATTTCATCGTAAACATCATCATAAACAAACTCAGCGCCCGCTGTAATTACGTTTTTTCCAAGAAAGAACTTCTTAAACCTATGGTTGAATTGTGTACCAACTTGAAACGTGGAAACTGCAGACTCACCATAAGGAGGGTTAATATAGTGATTCAGAATTTCGGAACTGTCATCCGGAATGATTCCGGTGTAGTGACTTCGCTGTGTGTACTGTCCTGCAGAGTAAAAAATTAGGGACGTGTTCTCCTCATTAAAATTGATCTGATAATCGGCGCTTCCAATATAAACTTCATGAACTCGCTCTTCAGATTGTTGCGCAAAATGTGCTTGCTGATCTATTATTTCACCACCGTAACGGTATTCATGTATTCTACTGAAACTGAGTTCTAGTTTTTGATTCTCTTTTGGCAGCAAAAAAACAGTTGTTCCGAACGATAGGTTTTTAAGTGAAGGGAGTTCGGAAAATTGATCTCCGTTATGATCATAAATTTCTCGAGCGCGATTGTTTACGAAGAAAGAAACACCGGATTTTTTCGATTCGGATAAGATGGTTGCGTTTCCTGCAAAAACATGGTCTAAAGTTCCAGTGCCCATAATTTGAAGATTATTGGATAATTCAAAAGCGCTCTTTTTGGGTACTTTCGTGATGACATTCACCGTTCCACCAATAGCACTCGATCCAAAAAGCGCAGATCCTCCTCCGCGCACCACTTCGATCCGATCGATCATATTTGTTGGAATTTGCTCCAATCCGTACAAGCCAGTTAATGGACTAAAAATGGGACGGCCATTGATTAAAATTTGGGAATAACCACCGGCCAGTCCATTCATTCGAAGTTGTGTATAGTTGCATGTTTGACAGTCCGTTTCAACGCGTAAGCCAGGTTGAAATTTTAAACCCTCTGAAAGTGAACACGCTTGCACATTCTCAAGGGTTTGACTGTTAATAACACCAACAATTACGGGAGCATCTGCTCTTCTTTTATCTGTCCTTGTTGCCGTGACCACCACCTGATCTATGAGTAAGGGATTATCAAATAACTCGATGTTGAGACGGACATCTGGCAGAGAGTCAGAAAGGATGATTTCCGTTTCGTGGTAGCTATAACTTGGGTGTGAAATAACCAAGGTATAAGTTCCAAAGCGGATGTTCTCAATGAGGAAAGCACCTTCACTTGAAGTAATGTCTCCAATTCCTTCTCCTTTTAACTTAACGGCAACCTGAGGGAGCGCTTCGCCAGCAATTATTACATTACCTGAAATACTGCCAGTTTGCGTGAAACCATGAGAACAGGCACTAATGAGTAATGAAAGAATAAAATATTTCAATGAGTAAAGTTAAAAGTTAATTCATGCAAATATATAAAGTTAGACCACTCTAACAAAATTAAAATACCTAACTAAAAACAAATAGGTTGCGGAAGGAATTGATTCTTTCCTTCATTTTTTGAGCTTTGATAATTCTTAACCTGCTTTTCAGGCTCGCGAATCTTTGTATTTTAGTGGTTCATTTATAGCGCATGGCGACCAACGTTAAAGAAAATTATCTCAAGGCAATTTATTATCTCGACAAAAGAGATCCGAACATTTCACTATCTGACTTGAGTAAAGAAATGAACGTGAGCATTCCCACTGTAAATAGTATGGTCAAGCGTTTGCAGGAGGAAAAATGGGTTATATATCAAAAATATAAACCGCTAAAGCTTACGGCAAAAGGTCGAAAAACAGCGGCGTTGATTATTAGAAAGCATCGATTAACGGAAATGTTTCTCGAAAAGTTTATGGGATTTGGTTGGGAAGAAGTGCATGATATTGCAGAAGAAATAGAGCACGTTCAGGTGGAAAAATTCTTTGACCGAATGGATGAGCTTTTAGGTTTTCCATCTATCGATCCGCACGGTTCTTCTATTCCTGATAAGGAAGGAAACATCAAGCCAAGAGATTTCATGCTTCTTTCTGAGGTAAAGCAAGGCCAGACTGTTCGAATTTGTGCTTTGAAAGATAGTTCTCAGGAATTTCTACATTATTTAAATCGCCAGCAAATTAAATTGGGAACGGTGCTTGAAATCCTTCGAATTGAGGAGTTTGACAAAAGCATTAAAGTTGAGGTACAAGGTTTGAACACGATGCTACTGAGTCACGATGTTTCAAACCGCTTACTAGTCGAAAATGTTTAATGGGATTTCTTTCCGTGGAAAAACCAATTTTTTGAGCTAAGATTCCCAAGTAGAATTATCTAACAATTCTGGGTCATCTAATTTTATTTCAGATGTGTACTTCGCTTCTATTGCGAGATAGAATAAAAGGCTGTCCACGCAAAAATATCCGAAAATAATTCCTCCCAGGTAGATTGACATTTCTGAAAACTCAAAAATGCTAAAAACGGCAAATGTCATGATGCTTAGCACGAAATGAAACCCTAAAGTTGTTAAATGCAATTGCTTCTTCGAAGGATTTTTTTTGATTACCCCGCTCATAAAAAGGCAAAAGAGAATAATAAATGGAATGGAGCATAGTAATGATACTCCAGCGAAAAGCGCACCGAATTCAAGGTTTCCTAGGGCACTTGTACTTATTATCATTCCGATAAAAAGCGTTGCGAGCCAGCAGAGGACGAAATAGTTAAGTTTCATTAAGGCCAATGTACAATTTAATTTTAGTTGATTTTTATAAAGAATGTTAAGCTGCGAGAAGTTGCGTCGTTGAGGTTTATTTTGAAAAGAAAACAACAACTCGACATTTCTACAATTTTACATTTCTAGAAATGTCGAAACGTTCTCTGTATAAACTTGAAATACAACTATTTAAAACAGTCTAATATTCTAGCGACTTCCACCTACGTTTGATAAACACCTTACCTTCGTTTTCGTCATGTACGTTGTCCGGGTTGGGTGCAATTGAAATGTATAAAACCACTTGACATTTCTCCACAGGTTATCTATGTGTCCTCAAATCAAAAGCTGCGCTTTTTCTTATTTCTACAATTTTACATTTCTAGAAATGTCGAAACGTTCTATTTATACGACTGAAATACAACTGCTTAAAACAAGTTAATACTCTAACAACTTCCACCTACGTTTGATAAACATCTTACCCTCACCGTCTTCTAATTTGTTGTCCCAGCCAATTAAATATTTCGTAAGAGGAGAAATGTTTAGCGAGTCAATATCCCTGTGGGCAAAAGCCATTATTTCATTCGGATATCTTTTCATGGCCTTTCTTTTGCGGAATTTTGCGAATACGGAACGATCAAAGGGTGAAAGGTATAAGTCCCAGGCACCAAAGAGATGTAGAAATTCATGGGCGATAACTGCTGGCTGTTTATTGCTAACAACGGCAAACTCTGTTTCGGTTCCGCTCGAAGTATGAAAGGCAACACTGACCTCATTTTCAAAATAGTTATTAATGAAAAAGATCAAGGCGACATTGTCTGTTTTATATTTATTCCGAAGCTTGGCAATTAAGCGCTCACGGTTGTTAGATCTATTTTTGGATAAAATAACATCTGAAGTATCATCGGGTAAAGTTCGAGCCACATCCTTAGAAACTGCATCAGACCATTTGTCCACTAGATCAATCCCTTTTGTCAAGTCTGAATATTTAAAAAGACTGCCCGATAATGTCTTGTACTGAAAATCTTCTTTAAATGGAATCACACTGTCTTTCGATGCATTTATGGCATATTCGAGTTTAATTTCTAATGATTTGCGATGCAAAGCAGCTTGTTGGTGAAGCCAATCGATCGAAACTTGAATGGAGTCCAACGTAGAGTTAATGTCGTATTCAGTCCACGGGTGCGTTTCATCCGAATCAACAAAAACGGCATATAGAATTGTTTTCTTTTCAAGAGATTTACACACGTTGTTCCGAACAGAGCCAATACGCGTATAGCTTTTGCAACCCAACACGGAGTTCGCAAGTAACAGCAAAGCAATAAAATATTTATAGTTCAATTTTCAATGGGTTTGTAAGGGAGTCAAATTACGAAATGTCAAAAATAATGGCTCGTGATCCATTTATTGAGACTGGTCTAAAGTATAAAAAATAGCGGAAGTGATTGCTACATTCTAAGTTCTGAAAATTGCGTTGCTCGTTGTTGAAGCATAATTGAAAAAATTAAAAATCAGTTTCTTTGAAAGATTTCAATGAAACCTCTAACATTATCAATACTCTTGATTCCTTCACTCGTATTTTCTCAATACGAAAGTGAAACGACCAGGCAGCATGAATTTGGGATGACCTTGGGTGCGAATGCGGGCAACTATTTTTTCGGTGAATTGGGGGCGTTCCATTTCATTAAACGCAATCCTTGTTCAATTAATACGATCCCCTGAATTAGAATCATTTCATCGGTTAATCGCAAAACTGTTTCGTGTTCTTTTTTCTTGCTCATTGTTTAAGTGTTAAAATTAGACGTGAACTCAATGAGAAATTCCAAATGTTGGGAAAATGTCGGGAATGAAAAACCCCAATCAATTGATAAACAACAGATTGGGGCTTCAATTAGTGACCCCGACAGGATTCAAACCTGTAACCGCTGGAGCCGAAATCCAGTGCGCTATTCAGTTGCGCCACGGGGCCATTTTTGGTGTGGAGCAACTACATGTTTTAATTGTCAGTTGCGCCACGGGGCCATTT
>ERZ887849.64-NODE-64-length-99651-cov-13.316298_pt1 | contig 99651 bp, 101 predicted proteins | sample MGYA00521267_ERZ887849 | MGnify/ENA primary metagenome ERZ887849 (study PRJEB32303, sample SAMEA104408601) | aquatic metagenome | biome: Brackish water; feature: Pelagic; material: water | place: Baltic Sea | collected 2014-06-06T16:11:00 | depth 2,863 m ...
TGGCGGACAGAGGGGGATTCGAACCCCCGATACGCTATGAACGTATACACGCTTTCCAGGCGTGCGCCTTCAACCGCTCGGCCACCTGTCCTAAACGGGTCAGGGAAGCCCTGACCACGCAAGGGCTGAAGTTTAACAGAGACTGGCTAATCAAATATTTCGGTCTTGTGAGTGCTGTCCTGCGGCGTTCATTTGTGTTGCAGGATGCGTTGCACGTAGCGTGCAATGGTGTCGATTTCTAGGTTGACTTGCTGGCCAGGTTTCACGTGCTGCAGGGTCGTGACTTGCATGGTGTGTGGGATCACGTTGATACTGAACTCGGTACCCGTCTCGATGTCTGTGACGTCATTGACGGTCAGGCTGATACCGTTGACCGTGATCGATCCTTTGTAAGCCAGGTACATGCCGAGCGACTTGGGTGCGTGTATGACAAGCAACCAAGATTCGCCAACGGGTTCAAACTTGACGACCTGACCCAGACCATCGACGTGACCGGAAACCAAATGGCCACCAATCGGATCACCTATCTTGAGGGACTTCTCTAGGTTCACGGGACCTGGCTTTTGAAGGCCCATGGTTTTATTGAGGCTTTCTCGCGAAACATCGGCCGTAAAGTGTTGACGCTCTGGCAACGATGTCACGGTCATGCACGCGCCTTCGATGGCGATTGAGTCACCAAGCTTGACATCAGACATGTCCAGACCACCCACTTCAATCAAAAGCCTCACACCACTGTCAGCTTGTTCAGGGTGAATCGTCTCAACTTTTTTAATCTGGCCAACGGCGGCCACAATGCCTGTGAACATTCGTTTTCCCCTCGGTGACTGTGTTTACTGCAAGCGTTCAGTGCTTGCTTGAATATGGTCGACCAAGACCTGCCAGCGACTGACCGTACGGGCTCGTACCCGAATGTCGGGCTCAAACGCCTGGTGGTCGATAAAGGCCAGTTGACCCGCTTCACTGAGCTGGTCAATGCCAGGAAGCTTCAGCATGGGCAAACCATCGCCTAAGAACATCGGTGCCATGTAAATCAGTAACTCATCCACACAACCCGTTTGCCAAAAGGCACCATTCAGGTTAGCACCGGCTTCAACATGCAGCTCATTGATGCCGTGCTTTCCCAGCCAACTCGCCACACCGGGCAAGTCGACCTTGCCAGGCTGATTGGCTTGCGGCACCTCAATCACCACCGCCCCCAAATCCTTAAGCAATTTCTGCTTGGCTTGGTCGGCACTTGCGGTAAATATCAGCAACCCCGGTGTCTGAAGCAGTTTGGCTGTCGGTTCAATATCAAGCTTATGGTCAATCAACGCGCGCTGTGGTTGGCGTGGGGTTTGAACCGACCGCACATTCATTTGCGGATCATCGGTTTTCACTGTCCCAATACCGGTCAGCACACAACAGCTGCGAGCACGCCAATGATGACCATCAGCACGCGCCAACGGCCCTGTGATCCACTGCGACTCACCGTTAGGCAACGCGGTCTTAACATCCATTGACGCCGCAATCTTTAACCAGATATAGGGCACACCGCGTACCATGCGCGACACAAAACCCGGATTGACTTCAAGTGCTTTGATCGCCAACACGCCCACCGTGACATCAATGCCAGCCGCCCTGAGTTGTTCAATGCCTCGACCGGCCACCGCTGGGTTGGGATCGACATGACCAATAACGACCCGCGCTGGCTTAACCTTTAGTAGCGCATCCGTACAAGGTGGGGTCTTGCCGTGGTGGCTACAAGGTTCAAGCGTGACATATACCGTCGCGCCGTCAATCGATTGCTGATTGTTTTTGGCGTCTCGTAATGCCATGATCTCAGCGTGATCGCCCCCTGACTTTTGAGTGACACCTTGGCCAATCACTTGCCCATTTTTGACAATCAGGCAACCCACACGAGGGTTCGGTGTGGGCACATACAAAGTTGAGTAAGCCAGTTCCAAGGCTTGCGCCATGAAATGTTCATCAGTGGCCAAACGGTCATCGGTCATCGCTTACGGCCCGTGGGTGGTACCTGCATTTCTTTAATGGCTTGCACAAATTCACCAATATCCTCAAAACTTTTGTAAACCGACGCAAACCTCACATAAGCCACCTTATCGAGCTTATTGAGTTCTTGCATAACAAGGGCGCCAATTTTTTCTGTTGAGACCTCGCGTTCACCGCTCGTGAGCAACTGCTCTTCAATTCGATGTGCCACTTGATCAATTTGGTCAAGGCTAACGGGGCGTTTTCTGAGGGCGAGTTTCAAACTTGCCTTCAACTTGAGTGGATCGTATTCGTGGCGGCTGCTGTTTCGCTTAACCACCGTTGGCATCGACAACTCAGCACGCTCGTAAGTCGTGTAGCGACGATCGCACTTCTCACAACGGCGACGACGACGAATGACATCGCCCTCTTCACCGATGCGAGAATCAACCACCAGTGTTTCGGAATGACCGCAGAAAGGACACTTCATTCGATATCGTCAGCCGCCTTCAACTGATTAACGGTAAACCGGAAAGGCGCTGGTCAAAGCATGCACCCGCTCACGCACCGATGCTAAGTTAGCGCTATCCGTTGGTTTATCCAAAACGTCAGCAATCAAGTGTGCCGTCTCTTTGGCCTGATCTTCCTTGAATCCACGGGTGGTCATCGCTGGCGTTCCCAAACGCACGCCGCTGGTCACAAAAGGCTTCTCTGGATCATTTGGAATCGCGTTCTTGTTAACCGTGATGTGAGCGTGCCCCAAGGCCTCTTCAGCCACCTTGCCGGTGATGCCCTTGGCGCGCAAATCAACCAACATCACATGGCTTTCGGTGCGACCCGACACAATACGCAATCCACGCTCAACCAAGGTCTCAGCCATCACTTGTGCGTTCTTCACAACTTGCGCTGAGTAGGTTTTAAATTCAGGGGCCGAGGCTTCTTTGAAAGCCACCGCCTTGGCCGCGATCACGTGCATCAATGGACCACCCTGCATACCCGGGAATATGGCTGAGTTGATGATCTTCTCGTGCTCAGCCCTCATCATGATGATGCCGCCACGAGGGCCGCGCAAACCCTTGTGAGTGGTGGACGTCACGAAATCGGCGTGTGGCACGGGATTGGGATAAGCGCCACCGGCCACCAGACCAGAGAAGTGCGCCAAATCAACCAATAACAAAGCGCCGTTGTCTTTGGCAATTTTCGACAGACGCTCAAAATCCATGCGCAATGAATAAGCCGATGCACCCGCCACAATCAACTTGGGCTTCTCTGTTTTGGCGAGATGCTCGACCTTGTCGTAATCCAAGACTTCATTGGCATCCAAGCCGTACTGCAAAAAGTTGTACAGCTTACCCGAGGCATTCACGCTCGCGCCATGGGTCAAGTGCCCGCCGTCGGCCAAACTCATGCCCAGCACCGTGTCACCGGGCTTTAACACGGCCAAGTAAACCGCTTGGTTGGCTTGCGAGCCTGAGTTGGGTTGCACATTCGCCGCCTCGGCGCCAAACAACGCCTTCAAGCGATCAATGGCCAACTGCTCAACGATGTCGACAAATTCACAACCACCGTAGTAACGCTTGCCAGGATAGCCCTCAGCATACTTATTGGTCATCTGTGAGCCCTGGGCCTGCATCACCGCTGGGCTGGTGTAGTTCTCAGAGGCAATCAGCTCGATGTGTTGCTCTTGGCGGATGTCTTCCTTTTGGATGGCATCCCACACGTCTGGGTCAACACGGTCTAGGGTCAGTTTGCGGTCAAACATTGGGTTCGTCCTGGCTAAAAGTCGACGGGAAAATAGCAGTACCGGAAATGCAATCAGGCGGCAAACACCGCCTGAGCAACAACATGAAGAATTTAAGACACGTTATTGTACCGCCACCGACGCCCCTGTCGGCTTTAACCGACTTGTTTTGGGGCTAAGGCTGGGTTAAGCGTGTAAGTACCCGTAAGGCTCGCTTGTTCCAAGACGTGGCCTTGCATGGCTCGGACCGCTTCAGGACCAGAAAATACCCCCTCTAAGGGTAGCTTATCCACATCCAAGGCATAAACCGTAAAAACATAACGGTGGATCAGCGCATCATTCCAAGGCGGGCAGGGACCGTCGTAGCCGAAGTATTGTCCAGACATATCACGGTCTGTGGCAAACCAGCCGGTATAGTCATTGGTGCCTTGACGCGTTTCATGAGGCGTTAAAGGACCGCCTTTTCCACGCGGCACCACCTCATTTGAGTATTCACCCTCAGCGATTTCACGCTTGTCAGCAGCCAAATCCACCAAAATCCAGTGATAAAAATCAGCGCGCGGCAAATCAGCCGGGACCTCTCGACCCTCTTGATTGACATCATCAGGCTTTGACGGCACATCAGGATCATGGCAAATCACTGCAAACGAACGCGTGCCTGCGGGCACTTCATCCCAAACCAAATGAGGGTTGAGGTTATCGGCCAAAGCCACATGGCTTTGAGGATCTATTTTCCCGAAGGCATAGAGTTCCGGTATGCAAGCCTGATCAGCAAATGAAAGACTCGACAGTTTCATGGCAAACTCCTTGAGTATTTTGGGCGGACAAAGCCGCGTGGCAGGCCCTGCTAGAGGGTCCTGCCATAAAAAGGGCCCATGCCCTCAAACGGTCATCAAATCGTGTTCTGACTTACATTAACACGAGCGAATTTACGTTTGCCAACTTGTAAGACATAAATGCCAGGGTTTAGAGTTAAACCCTTATCGGAGACCTTTTCGCCATCGACGCGAACCCCTCCCTGCTCAAGATTGCGCTGCGCCTCAGCGCCGGAACTGACCAACCCCGCATCTCGAAGCGCCTTCAAGATACCCACTGGGCCCGAACCAAGCGTGATCTCAGGCATATCCTCAGGGATTACCCCATCGCGAAACCGCGCTTCAAAAGCTGCCAAAGCGGCCTCGCCGCTACCCGCACCATGGAATCGATCAACGATTTCTTGCGCCAAGAGCACCTTGATGTCTCGCGGATTACGACCCTCTTCGGTCTGCTTCTTGAGGGCGCCAATGTCTGCCAAGGATTTGAAAGATAACAGCTCAAAGTATTGCCACATGAGACTGTCAGAAATCGACATCAGCTTGCCAAACATCGAATCGGGCGGCTCGCTAATAGCAATGTAGTTGCCTTTGGACTTGGACATTTTGTCGACACCGTCGGTGCCCACCAAAAGCGGCATCGTCAAAATGCACTGTGGTGACTGCCCCATTTCCTTTTGCAGCTCACGACCCACCAACAAGTTGAACTTCTGGTCAGTGCCCCCAAGCTCAAGATCAGCCTTTAGCGCCACAGAGTCATAGCCCTGCATCAACGGATAAAGAAACTCGTGCACCGATATGGCCACACCATTGCGAAACCGCTGCGTAAAGTCCTCGCGTTCCATCATGCGCGCTACCGTATAACGCGAAGCGAGCTCAATCATGCCCCGGGCACCAAGCGGATCACACCACTCTGAGTTGTACCTAATTTCGGTCTTTTCTGGGTCTAGCACCAAGCTGGCTTGGGCGTAATACGTTTGGGCGTTGGCCTCAATTTGCTCGCGTGTCAGCGGCGGGCGGGTGTTGTTTCGCCCCGAAGGATCACCAATCATGGCGGTAAAGTCACCAATCAAAAAGATCACCGTGTGCCCCAAATCTTGCAGCTGCCTGAGTTTATTGAGCACCACGGTGTGACCCAAATGGATATCCGGGGCTGTCGGATCAAGCCCAAGCTTGATGCGCAGCGGGACGTTTTCGGCGTGGCTGCGAGCCAATTTTTGGATGAACGCTTGCTCAACCAGTAATTCGTCGCAACCGCGCTTGGCGATCTGCAGACTTTCCTTCACGAAGTCTGTTATGGGGTACGTTTTCTGAGTCATGGCGGTAAAGTTGGGTTTGGGGCTGAAGCAAACAGTAACAGACGGACGTTCACACCAAAAAAACGTCTGTTCTCACCAGATGAAATGAATTAACATTATGACAGGAATCAATCTAGTGACTTTTCGTGTCCGATGACTTTTGACGGTTCAAAGCAGCTGCATCGATAATTTTTGATAAGAGACCCTATCGCAATGACCGACCTGCGCCAAGCGAACCACACCCCGTATAACAAAAACCACCGAACGGTATCTGGTCAGCAACGGCGCCCCCTTAAAACGGCACTCGGTCTGACCGTTGCGGGTTTGCTCGTTGGCGCTGGCGCCTTTGCCATGGTGCAACCCTCCAAGTCGGTGCTACCCGAGCAAAGAGTCGTGGCTGACACCTTTTCACTGCCACTGCCGGTAGCATCACACGATAACGCCACAGCCGCCACTGACGATTACCGACTTGAAACACGGATTCAGTCCGGTGACACCATTGCCAGCATTTTGTCTCGACTCGACGTTTCTGAGCAAGGTCTGATGGGTTTTATTACCGCTAACAAAGACACCCGCAAAGCCGCTCATCGGTTGGTGCCGGGGCGTACCGTTCAAGCGTCTCTTGACGCCAATGGCAACATGAAATGGGTGCGTTACATCCACACCCCAGGCAAAGAAGACAACGGTGAATATGTCACAGCGTATCTCGAGCTTGTTAAAAATCCAGATGGCTCATTTGCCGCCGAAGAAAAAGTTGCCAGCACCGAATCCCAAACAAATATCGCAGCCGGTCGAATCAAATCGTCTTTGTTCGGCGCCACAGACGCCGCTGGTGTCCCTGACGCAGTAACCATGCAGATCGCAGAGATCTTGGGCGGTCGCGTGGACTTTGTGCGTGACATTCGAGAAGGTGATGAGTTTCGCGTGATTTACGAAACCCGTACCTTCGAAGGCCGGCCCGCTGGCGCCGGACAGGTTTTGGCCGTTGAGTTCACCAATGCCAACAAACGCTTTGAAGCCCTATGGTTTGAACCCAAAGACGGCTCTGGCGGCTACTACGACGCCGATGGCAAAAGTTTAAGAGGGGCGTTTTTACGCTCAGCCATCCCGTTCACCCGCATCAGCTCAAAATTCGGCATGCGCAAGCACCCTATTCACAAGCTTTGGCGCTCACACAATGGCATCGATTTCGCAGCCCCAACGGGCACACCGATTCGAGCCACTGGCGACGGTGTGGTTCAGTTCATTGGCACCCAAGGGGGTTACGGCAAAACCATTATCTTGCGCCACCCAAACAACATCACCACCCTGTTTGCGCACCAAAGCCGCTTTGCCCAAGGCCTTAAAAAAGGCGATCGGGTGTCGCAAGGGCAGACCATCGGTTTCGTTGGCTCAACGGGTTGGTCCACTGGCCCTCACTTGCACTACGAATTTCGCATCAATAACAAACCCGTCGATCCATTGGGCATCAAAATGCCGGAAGCGATTGTCCTGGACAGTCAGCAAAAACAACAATTTGCCGAAACCGCGCTGCCCTTGCGCGAGCAACTTAAAAAGCTCGCCGTCCTTGAAGAGGACAATGGTGATGCCTTACAACTCGCCAAGCGTTAAGCCGCAGCACCACCGAGGTCGATGTTGAACACCTCGAGCCGATCAGCCTACATCGGTTTGATGTCAGGCACGAGCCTTGATGGGGTTGATGGCGTGTTGGTTAACATCGCGGCTGACGGTTCACCGAGCTTGCTCGCGCGCAGCAGCCGAAACATGCCGCTTGAGTTAAAACGCGAGTTGTTGGCCCTTAATACCCCCACTGACAACGAGCTACACCGCGCCCACATGGCGAGTATGGCCTTGGTCGATTTATACGCACAAACCGTCGCGGCTCTTTTGCGCGATGTCAGCCTTGACGCTTCTGCGGTTGTGGCCATCGGCGCGCACGGCCAAACGGTGCGTCACCGACCCGACCACGGGTACACGATTCAACTGAATGCACCCGCGCTCTTGGCAGAAAAAACAGGTATCGACGTGATCGCTGATTTTCGGTCGCGCGACATGGCGTGCGGCGGCCAAGGCGCGCCGTTGGTGCCCGCCTTTCACCAAGCTTTGTTTGCTTCGGATCAGACTCGAGTCATCCTCAACCTTGGCGGCATCGCCAATGTGACATTGCTTGAGCCCGGCTGGCCTGTCAGCGGTTTTGACACTGGACCGGCTAACTTATTGATGGACGGCTGGTGTCAACGCCACACCGGTCAGCCCTACGACAGCGAAGGTTGTTGGGGTGATTCGGGCGAAGCCCATCAAGCGCTTTTGGACTGGATCTTGCGATCTGAAGCTTGGTTCGATGCGCCACCCCCAAAGTCCACCGGTCGCGACCAATTCAACTTGAACTGGCTCGACACTCGCCTGGCCCAGTTCGCCCAACGCCAATCTCAACATGGTTTGACCGATGCCATTTCTGCGGTTGACGTGCAAGCCACGCTGCAAATGCTGACCGCCTGCACGGTCACGCGCGCGGTCGCTCAACATGGTGTGGCGCAGGGCACCATTTATGTTTGCGGTGGCGGAGCGAAGAATGTAGCGCTATTAAAAAGATTGCAATCTCAGTGGGCCGGTGATGTTCAAACCACTGACGCCCTCGGTGTTCCGGCCCAAGATGTCGAAGCCATGGCATTTGCTTGGTTGGCCTGGGCTCACCAGACAAAAAAAACCGGTAACCTACCAGAGGTTACCGGTGCCGCGGGTGGGCGCCTATTAGGCGCACGCTGGCCCGCGTAAAACCCACTAAAACTTATTTTTTTAGACTGAAAATGAAGAACCGCAGCCACACGTGGTCGTTGCATTTGGATTGCGAATCACAAACTGTGCGCCTTCTAAGTCTTCTTTGTAATCGATCTCAGCGCCCACCAGATACTGAAAACTCATGGGGTCGACGAGCAGCTGAACGCCGTTTTTCTCAAGGGCGGTATCGTCTTCAGCCACGTCTTCGTCAAACGTAAAGCCATATTGAAATCCTGAACAACCACCACCTTGCACGAACACGCGCAACTTCAAGTTTGGATTGCCTTCGTCGATGAGCAAATCTTTAACCTTGCCAGCAGCCGAGTCAGTGAAAATAATCGGTGTGGGAGGGCTCTGAAGGTCGACGGTCTCGGTGACTGTGCTCATGGTAACTCCTTGTGTTGCGACAATGGCAACATCGATAAGACTTCTTGTTTAATAAAGATACGGCATTGCTGAGTATGTTTCAGTATAAACCCTACCATTTTAAGGGATTGTGCCACGCCAAAGTTAACGAAAGAAATTGTTTGGATCCGTGTCATTGCGGCGTTTGCTCGTGAGGCTTTTTTGTGATGTTTTTAGCACCTAAAAGTTAGTCATAAACTTCATTCAATTGTCTATTTGATAATTATTACCAAATCAGCATACACTCCCATTCCCTTAATGATTCATTAACCCCGTGGATTAACTCACTGCGCAAGACTTTTTTGCGCTTGATTAACCCCGTGGTTGACCCATTCGAATGTTTGCACACTTTTTTCAGAAAAAAACTTTTCCATCCAGCCCCACAACCTGTGTTAATTCAAATCCCTCGTCGCAGACAGGACTGCCGCGCCGCTTAACGCTCTGGCAATTAATGCTCATGGGTGTTGGAAGCACCTTGGGCACGGGCATTTTCTTTGCCATGGCCGAAACCGTGCCCTTGGCTGGCCCAGGCGTGGTGCTGTCATTTCTTTTGGCGGCCTTGACAGCTGGGCTGACCGCTCTTTGTTATGCCGAGGTGTCAACAGCACTACCCGTTTCGGGTTCGTCCTACACCTTCACTTACGTCACCATGGGCGAAGGCATCGCGGTTTTGGTTGGGGCTTGTCTGATTTTAGAGTGGGGCATCGCCGGGGCGGCGGTGGCCGTAGGCTGGAGCAGTTATTTAAACGAGCTCATCGGCTTGGTCACTGGTCATGACATTCCCGCGCTTTGGCGTGAGTCACCCTTTCAAAAAAACGTCAGTGGGCTCGCGTGGGGTGGTGACGGTGCCGTGAACCTACCCGCATTGTTGTTGGTGTGGCTGTGTGCGTTGCTACTTTTACGCGGCTCACGCGAATCGGCCAAACTCAATGCCGCACTGACCGTGACCAAGCTAGTGGTGCTGTTGTTGTTTGTGGCCATGTCTTTGCGAGTTTTTAACCGCGTGCACTTTGAGCCCTTCATGCCACACGGGTTTGAAGGTGTGGGCTCAGCCGCGGCGATTATTTTTTTCAGCTTTGTTGGTTTGGATGCCGTGGTCAATGCCAGCGAAGAGGTGATTAACCCACAGCGCAACATTCCAATAGCCATGATGCTGGCCTTGCTGATTGTCACGGTCGTCTATGTCTTGGTAGCCTTTAGCAGCTTGGGTGCTCAACCCCCCGAGGCCTTTGTGGGTAACGGAGCAGCCCTCACCACTATCTTGCATCAAGCCACGGGCAGTCGAATCAGCGGCGTGTTGTTGGCCGTGGGTGCTGTGGTTTCAATCTTTAGCGTGACGCTCGTATCACTGTTTGGCCAGGCCCGTATCTATTTTGCCATGGCACGCGACGGCATGATGCCCGCTGGCCTTAAACGCGTCGACCCACATACCTTTTGCCCGCGCCGCGGTACCCTGTTATCAGCGGCAGTGGTATCCCCTTTGGCCGCATTTTTACCAAGCCACGTGCTTTGGGGCTTGGTCAGCATGGGTACGCTGGTCGTGTTTCTGGCCGTGGCCATTGCACTGATGCTGTTGCGCCATCAACAGCCTGACCGCGCACCTGGGTTTCGCGTGCCGGCGTACCCCTTAACGCCTTTGGCGAGCATGGCGGCCTGCCTGTATCTCATCACCAATTTAAGCGTGACGGTCTATGTCATCTTTGCCGTGTGGATCGCCTTGGCTTTGCTTTTCTACGCCGTTTACGCACGCCATGGCGCTGCTCGCGAACGCCTGATTCAGAAAAAACCTCAGGGCAATATCGCCACCTGAGACAAGCCCATGCCTTCTGGCAAGCCAAACATCAGGTTCATGTTTTGTACCGCTTGCCCAGAGGCGCCTTTGACTAAGTTGTCTTGAACCGCAAGCACAATCAACCGATCGGGGTGACCCGGTGGCCGATGCAAGGCCAAGCGCAAGGTATTTGAGGCCCGCACAAATCGGGTCTCCGGCTGGCTACCCGCTGGCATCACATCGACGAAGGTTTCATTTTGATAGAACGACTCGTATAAGGCTTGCAAGTCCACTGACTTGGCATCAGGCAGCAACTTCACATAAATCGTGCTCAACATGCCACGCACCATTGGAACCAAATGCGGGACAAATGTCAGCCCAACCGATTCACCGGATAACCGATCAAGTTGGGCCTTGATTTCTGGATGATGACGGTGACCTGCCACGCCATAGGCTTTAAAGCTGTCACTGACCTCTGAGAACAAGGCCCCGACTTCCGCCTTTCGTCCCGCACCACTGACACCAGATTTTGAGTCGGCAATGATGTCACTGGTGTCTATCAAAATCGCGGGCTTTAACAACGGTGCCAAGCCCAACAACACGGTGGTGGGGTAGCAACCAGGATTGCCAACCACTCGCGCATTGGCAATCGCTTGGCGATTGAGCTCAGGTAAACCATAAACGGCCTCGCGCAGAATCGCTGGGCAACTGTGTGGCATTTTGTACCACTGCTCAAACTCAGCAGTGTCTTGCAAACGAAAATCCGCCGCTAGGTCAATCATGCGCACGCCCGCATCAAGCAACTGTTGCGCTTGCGCCATGGCCACCCCGTGCGGTGTCGCAAAAAACACCACATCGCAGTCCGTTAGGGATGCGGCTTCCGGCGTGGTGAAAGCCAAATCCACATGACCACGCAAGTTCGGGAACATGTCAGCGACCGGCAAACCCGCTTCTTTACGCGAGGTGATCGCATGCAAGATCACTTGGGGATGTTGCGCCAATAAACGCAACAACTCGACCCCGGTGTAACCGGTGCCACCCACAATACCCACTTTGATTTTTGATGCGGCATTTTGCATGACTGGCCCTTGATATCAATTGATTCGTGATTGTGTTCATTCTAATGCTTTGGCGGCCGGCCTCACCACTGTCACTGACAGCCGTCCCCCCAAACAAAAACCGCCCGAAGGCGGTTTTTGCGGTGCAGCGGGAAACGATTAACGCTTGCTGAACTGTTTGCGACGACGTGCTTTGCGCAAACCCACTTTCTTACGTTCCACTTCGCGCGCATCGCGGGTCACAAACCCTGCTTTTTTGAGCGGTGGCTTCAATGACTCGTCATAGTCAATCAACGCGCGGGTGATGCCATGACGGATTGCACCGGCTTGCCCACTTTCACCACCACCGTGGACGTTGATATGAAAATCAAACGACTCCAAGTGACCTGTCAGTGTCAAAGGCTGGCGCACGACCATACGGCCTGTTTCGCGAGCAAAGAACTCGTCAACGGGCTTGCCGTTAACAACGATCTTGCCGCTGCCTTTTTTGAGAAAGACCCGTGCGACCGACGTTTTGCGGCGGCCCGTGCCATAGTTCCAATTACCAATCATGATCGCGTCCTTAGATTTCGAGTGGCTGAGGCTGTTGAGCGGCGTGTGGGTGCTCTGCGCCCGCATAAACCTTCAGCTTCTTGATCATCGCGTAACCCAAAGGGCCACGGGGCAACATACCCTTGACCGCTTTTTGGATTGCGCGCCCAGGATGACGCTCTTGCATTTTAAAGAAGTTAGTCTCGCTGATACCACCGGGGTATGTCGAGTGACTGTAGTACTTCTTATCTTGTGCTTTGTTGCCGGTTACCACAATATCGGCGGCGTTGATGATGACAATAAAGTCACCCGTATCAACGTGCGGAGTGAACTCCGGCTTATGTTTGCCACGCAGACGGCGTGCGACTTCGCTGGCCACACGTCCAAGAACCTTGCCTTTTGCGTCAATCACAAACCAGTCATGCTTCACTTCCAGCGGCTGTGCCACGAAGGTTTTCATGATGGGATTCCAATTATTTTACGGGTAGGGACCATCCCCACCCATGCCTACTTTTTGCACCACCACTCACCATCGAGGCGTTGTTAGTCGCCCGTACAGTTTGTCCCAGCTATCGGCTGAACCATCGGAAATGCAAAAGGTAACTCGGGATTCTACTATGAAAACCGCGATTTAGGCCAGTCAAGGCACTGCTTTTTGCCTCGCCAGTCATTTCTGCCCCCCCGCCAGCCACAGACAACCCGCAAAAGAGCCTTAAGTGCCAGCAATCGACATACGCTCAAGCAAAATCGAGCCCGTGGTCTTGCTGCCTCGGTTAAGCGCATCGGCGCCAACTTTGACGATTTGCTTGAACATATCTTTGAGGTTGCCGGCAATCGTGATTTCCTGCACGGGGTACTGAATATGACCGTTTTCGACCCAGTACCCAAAGGCACCACGTGAATAATCACCCGTCACATAGTTCACCCCTTGGCCGATGAGTTCTGTGACCAGCAGGCCCGTGCCAAGCGCTTTGAGCATCGCTTCAAAATCATCGCCAGGCTGGGTGTCTGTTGAATACAGCCGTAAATTGTGCGAGCCACCCGCATGGCCCGTGGTCGACATGCCGAGCTTACGAGCGGTATAAGAGGACAAAAAGTAACTTTGCAAGACCCCAGCCGAGACAATTTGACGTGGCATGGTGCGCACGCCTTCGTCATCGAAGGCGCCTGAACCCATGGCACTCGGAATAAACGGGTTTTCATCGACCATGATGTGCTCAGGAAACAGCGACTGACCCAGGCTGTCTGGCAGGAAAGTGGTTTGTCGATATAAGGCACCGCCGCTGACAGCCTGCGTCAAAGCGCCGAGCAGGCCAAGCGCCAAGGGGGCTTCAAACAACACCGGTACTTGACGTGTCGATAAGCGTCGGGCGTTTAAGCGAGCCAAAGCCCGGTGGGCAGCATAACGGCCCACGGTTGCCGGATCGGCCAAACGGTCAGCCCGCCGATCACTGGTGTACCAATAATCCCGTTGCATGTTGTTGCCGCGACCCGCAATCGGTGAGACTGACAAACCGTGCCGCGTGTAGGTGTAACCATCCAAAAAGCCGCGGGTGTTACCCAACACGAATTGGCCCTCATGGCTATCAACACCCGCGCCCTCGGAATTGGTGATGCGCTTATCCACATCGCGCGCAGCTTGCTCGGCCTCGAGTGCCAAATTGGCGGCTTTTTCCACCGAAATATCCCAAGGGTGATAGAGTGACAAGTCAGGGCTCTTGGTCAACAGCAGGTCACTTTCTTGCGGCAGGCCAGCCGCCGGATCTTCAGCGGTAAACCGCGCAATGTGCCACGCCGCTTGCACGGTTTGCTCAAGGGCCTGGCGAGAAAAGTCTGACGTCGAGGCAGAGCCCCGGCGTTGCCCAGCAAAGACGGTTATCGACAACGAGCGATCGCTGGTCTGCTCAACGGTTTCGATCTCACCCAAGCGCACGTTAACCGCTAGGCCTTGGCCGGCCGAGACTTCGGCGGCCGCGTCAGTCGCACCCAGCGATTTGGCATGATCGAGCGCCTGTGTCACCAGGTCCTCAAACTCAGCACGGTGTTGGCGATGTGGCAAGGGTTGCATAGCGGCTCTCTTAAACAAAATGTTGGTTCGAGTCCAAATCGGACTAATCTCGTATCATAGCGAAGTCATACTAACCACTCTAGGCCATGAACGAATTAGAAACCCCCGAGGATAACGACCTCCCCGAAAGACCGAGTAAAACGCAAATCAAACGCGAAATGCTTGAGCTACTGGCGCTAGGCAAACGTGTTGTCGAGCTCAGTGCAGACCGTGTCAAGCAATTACCGCTGTCAGAAAAACTGGAAGATGCGGTGTTGCTGGCGCAAAAAACCACCAGTCGTGAGGGCAAACGTCGGCAAATCCATTACGTGGGCAAGCTCATGCGAGACGCCCAAGCGCAAGCCATCATGGATCAAATCGAGACCTGGGAAAAAGGCTCGGTGGCCGACACCGCCTACATGCACACCCTTGAGCGTGACCGCGAGCGACTCTTAAACGACGATCAAGCGCTCACTGATTGGCTCAACAAGTACCCGGACACAGACGTGCAAGCGTTTCGCGCCATGATTCGAGCCGCCCGCCAAGAGCACGCCAAAAACGCGGCCCTGCTGCCTGGCCAAGCCCCACAAAAGAAACACTACCGCGCACTTTTTCAAGCGATTAAGGCCGCCAACGCAGGGCCAGATGACAGCAACAGCCAGTGAATCCATTGCTTTAAAAATATTTAAACATTCTGTGAGGAGTTTTCCTGTGAGTGCATCGCCCGCGCTTGACGCCATAGAGATTGAAACCAGCCCGAACCCAACCCATAGCGTCATCTGGCTGCATGGCCTCGGTGCCGACGGCAACGACTTCGCACCATTGGTGCCTGCGATGCAATTGCCCGAAAGTCTAGCTGTTCGATTTGTGTTTCCGCATGCGCCGGTACAACCAGTGACCATCAATGGTGGCATGGCCATGCGCTCTTGGTATGACATCTTGGAACCCACCTTGGTCAGGCGTGAAGACGAGGCCGGGATTTTGGCGTCAGAACAAGCCATCCACACCTTGATCGAACACGAAATCGCACGCGGCATACCCAGCGAACACATTATTTTGGCGGGCTTTTCACAAGGCTGCGCCATGACGCTGCACACGGGTTTACGCTTTCCGAAACGCTTGGCCGGGCTGATTGGCTTATCGGGTTATTTGCCGCTTGCTGATCGTGCCGCTGCCGCGTTTCACCCCGCCAACCGTGACACACCGGTATTCATGGCACATGGCACTCACGACCCCGTGGTGGCACTTGAACGGGGGGTGGCCAGCAAAGATTTGCTGCTGGCTCACGACCACCAGGTGCAATGGCACACTTACCCCATGGCACACAGCGTTTGTCCTGAAGAAGTGGACGATATCGCACGCTTCATGTACAAGGCCTTATCGGCGGGCTAATCCCAAGTCTAACCAAACGCGCCGCATACCCGGATCATCAGGATCTGGGTCGTTGACCATCCCCAAGCCGGCCATGAGCGACAGCATGGGACGATTGTTGGCCAACACCAAACCTTCAATATAAGTCAGCCCCTGCTGGCGGGCGGCCTCGATCAAGCTCGTCATCAATTGCCTGCCCAATCCTCGCGCTTGCCACGCATCAGCAATCACAAGCGCGTATTCCGCCCCCAGACCATCATTGGGTTGCGCAAATAATGCGCCAACCCAATGATGGTCTGAGGGCGGTCCTGGTGATCACAAGCCAACGATTCTATGGTTGCCACCAAAGCGAGTTCTCGGTGGTAATCCACTTGGGTGTAGCGCGCTAACATGCGCGGTGTTAATTCACGCATCATCGACACAAACCGCATGTAACGTGCCTGTGCAGACAAAAGCCGCGTGAAATCTTGCAAGGCCTGCGCATCATCGGGTCGGATAGGTCGCAACACACCCTCTTGACCATCAGGCAGTAGCAAACGTTGCACCCATTGGCGTGGGTAGGGGTGAATCGCCATGTGCGGATAGCCCTCAAGCGAGGGGTCGTCGCTGGTGCTCGTTGAATCCAATGTCATCGACAAGCCGGCGACTTTAAGTCGATCATGCCGAATAACAATCGGATCCAGCCTGAGCGCCAAAACCGCGGGGCACTCGCTCACCAAGTCTGAAATGAGTTCGAGCGCCATCAACAGTTGTTTGAACACGGCGTTTGAAAAATGCTCACGCGGCAATTTTTGCCAGAACTGGCTGCGTTGAACCATGCGTTTGGCCAAGAAATAATTCAGTGGTACCAAGTCGGCGCCAGCTTGGTCAGGTGCAAAAACACCTAAGATGCCACCCGCACCGAATCGAATCACCGGCCCAAAGCGGGCATCGCGCGTGACACTAATTGAGGACAGCACCTCCTTCTCTGTCAAAGGCTCATCGCCCAAAGTGTCTTGCACACCCAATGCCTGCAAAGGCTGCAGCGGCACATGAAAGGTGGCCAGTAACGCCCAAGCATCTGGCGCATCGAGTTGTGTTTTACCCATCGCTTGCCAATCGCCGAGAAGGCTACGCGCTTGTTCTAAATCGGGCTTCTTGTGGTCAGGTTCTGTGGGTTGAATCTGTAACAAAAGCTTTTGGTTGTAATGGTAGCGCGCCAAAATACCAAAAGCGTTGGCGGCAGATTCTGGCGTGCGAAAGGCCGAAGCACCTGCATCGTCGAGCACGCGACGGATGGATCGCATATCGGCATCACCCATAAAGCAGGTCACCACCGGCTTGGCGGCTTTGGTGGCAAATTCTGCCAACGCTTTGGCCACCGCCTTAAAGTCGGTTCGTCGGTCTGGGGCAAGCATCACCAGCACACCGTCGAGCGCATCATCAGCCATCAGCGCGCCCATGATGTCATTGATTAACGATGCTGTTAAGGGTTGATGCGTCACCACAGGGTTAAGCGCCAACGCACCTGGCTCTAGTAGCTTGCCCAAACGGCGCCGAGCGAGCGGTCCGAGGTCTGCCTTATCAATCGGTCCACCCTCAATGGCCAGATCTAAAGCCAACTGGGCTGGGCCTTCGCCGTTGGCAAACACCGCCACGCGCCGCCCGGCAGGCCGGCGACTGTAGCCAAACACTTTGAGCGCCGAGAACAACTGTATGAAGTAGGTCACTCGCACCACACCAGCTCGCCGCAAAGCCGCATCAAATGCCAGGTCAGCCAGCAAAGGCTCATTGGCTGCGCCCGAACGCAACACGACCACAGGCTTGATACTGGCCGCAGCCCGTATGGCGCTCATGAATTCGCGGCCTGAGCCGATGTCCTCTAAATAGATAGCGATGCTGTCAGTGCGTGGATCACCAGCCAAATAGTCAAGCACCGCTGGCATGCGGGTGATCCCTTCATTACCCAATGCGATTGCTGTTGAAAATCCAATATGCACATCATCAGCCCAATCCATGACCCCAGCCATGACGGTGCGCGATTGGGCTACCAATGCCGCTCGGCCAGCGCGCGCCAATAAAGGATGCTGGCTCAGGTTCAGACCCAAGTGAGGTCGCTGTAACCCGAACGAAAAAGGGCCCAACAAAGCGCACTGATGGTCGCGTGCCCAGGCGTTACACAAGCCTCGCGTTCTGTCTGGGTCTGGATCAACCACATCGTGCGCCATCACGATCATGGCGCAGGGTCGGTGGGGCGCCACGACTGCCAAGGTTGACTCAATGAGTAAAGGTGGCACGGCAATAACCACCAAGTCGACCCGTTCGCTGGCCGCAACCCCCACGAGTTTGCCGGGCACAGTGGGTGTCTGCCCACTCTCAAACGCCACCCGAGTGGTGCGCGCGCGTAACCCCGAAGGCAGGGCTTCAAACACGGGCAACACACGATCGCTGATCACCAACAAACTGCGCGGTTCAAACAAGGGATCAAGGGCGTGGCGAAACATCATCTGGTGGCCCAATGAGACAGCGGTTGATCTGGCTCTAAAATAACAATTAAATTCATCGTAGCAAACTAACGCTGCGCCACCACTGTTTTATCGTGTCGCCACTCAAAGAGCCATGACTCAATCAACTGCCACTCGCGTCCGTACTCGCTTCGCCCCTTCACCCACCGGCTTTCTGCACCTTGGTGGCGCTCGAACCGCGCTCTATGCCTGGGCCTATGCCAAACACCATCAGGGCGACTTTGTGCTGCGCATTGAAGACACTGATTTAGAGCGTTCAACGCCCGAAGCCGTGCAAGCCATTCTCGATGGCATGGCCTGGCTAGGGCTCACGCCCGACGAAGGCCCTTTCTACCAAATGCAACACATGGCGCGCTACAAAACCGTCATCACTCAGATGCTGGCCGATGGCACGGCTTACCACTGCTACAGCACGCCTGAAGAAGTCAATGCCATGCGCGAGCATGCCCGGACGCTTGGCTTAAAACCAAAATACGATGGCACGTGGCGCCCCGAGCCCGGTAAAACATTGCCAGCCGTGCCAGCCGACAAAACACCGGTGGTGCGCTTTAAGAACCCCTTGAGTGGTGCCACGCAATGGCATGACATGGTTAAAGGCCCCATCAGCATCAACAATGAAGAGCTTGATGACCTGATCATCGCGCGCCCAGACGGCACACCGACTTACAACTTTTGTGTGGTGGTCGATGACTGGGACATGAACATTACCCATGTCTTGCGCGGGGACGACCACGTCAACAACACGCCTCGTCAAATCAACATCCTGAAGGCCCTAAACGCCCCGCTACCCAAGTACGGTCATCTGCCCATGATTCTTGGCCCTGACGGCGAGAAACTTTCCAAGCGACACGGCGCGGTCAGCGTCATGGCTTACGAGCAAGCGGGTTACTTGGCTGAGGCGATGATCAATTACTTGGCGCGCTTGGGTTGGAGCCATGGCGACGAGGAAATTTTCACGCGCGAACAGCTCGTTCAGTGGTTTGATGCCAATAGCTTGTCTAAATCAGCTTCGCAATGGGATCCCCAGAAACTCAACTGGGTCAACGCACATTACATCAAAGCCGCTGATAACCAGTGGCTGGCCGACGCCATCAGCCCGCGTCTGGCAGCGCTTGGCGCCGACCCAATCAAGGTCGACTTGCCACAAGTGGTCGAATTACTCAAAGACCGATGCGAAACGTTGGTCCAGCTCACAGAAGCCAGTCTGCTGTTTTGTGGGGCGTCTGTCGCACCCGACCCGGAACTCCTGGCCAAGCACATCAATGATGATGTCAGGCGCGCGGTGGCTGACTTTACGCAGGGCGCCACTGTGGTTCAATGGCAACGACAAGCCATTGGTGCTTTGATCAAATCGGTGTTGGTACAACACCAGATGAAAATGCCACAGTTGGCCATCCCCTTGCGCTTGATCGTGGCCGGCACCACACAAACCCCCGCCATTGATGCGGTGCTCGAAATCATGGGCCGCGAAACCGTCTTGGAAAAACTGCGGTCTTTTTAGGGCTTGGTCAACGCCCGCCGTCATTTCAAGCAGGTTTTGGGTAACCGTTTCAATCGACTTAATTCGTCGATTTGAGTCGCCTCACTTTTTTGTGGATGCTCTCAACCCCATCTCCCCCAAAAGGCATGCATACCCATCTTATGGCGAGAATCGTGGCAAGAACCACACAACTTGAACCATCGACGACGGATTCGACATCACGGGCTGGCTTGCGACATGTCTTTGGCTACCGTCTTTTCCGGGGATTTGGACAGCACAATTTAGGGTTTGCCCGAATTTTTTTGGCCAGATTTGTCTTGCCCGGATCGAACGAAGACACTAGAATTTGTGTTTGACGCATTTCTAAGCACTACATCTTGTGTTTAGACACCAAATTCTCTGATCCCCGTTATTAACAAAAACACACGGGGTCTCATGTCACTAGCAGGAGCCGCCATGCAAGTCACTACCCCCGTCACACCCACGTCAGGACAAGCACCGATTGGGCAACCCGCTGAGCTTCAGTCTAAGCCTAGCCAATGGTCAAACTACAACATTATTCGCCGCAATGGTGCGGTTGTAAACTTCGAGCCTAGCAAGATCGGGATCGCGATGACCAAGGCCTTTTTGGCGGTTAACGGCGGCCAAGGGGCTGCCTCGGCACGTGTGCGCGAGTTGGTTGAACAGTTAACGGGCCAAGTGGTGGGCTCTTTGGTTCGCAGCCGACCAAACGGTGGCACGTTTCATATCGAAGACATCCAAGATGCGGCCGAATTGGCACTGATGCGCTCTGGCGAGCACGATGTGGCTCGCTCGTACGTCTTATATAGAGAGCGTCGCTCACAAGAGCGTGCCCAAGCCGGACAAGGCGCCTCACCTGCGACCGAGCACTCGATCACGATTAAGGAAGATGGCGTATCCAAGCCATTGGATTTGGCCAAGCTCAAAGCAACGATTGAAGGCGCTGGCGTCGGACTAGAGCAATTTGTCGACACCGACTTGATCCTAAAAGAAACACTCAAGAACCTCTACGACGGCGTACCCATCGAAGAAGTCTATAAGTCGGCCATTCTGGCGGCTCGGGTTCAAGTTGAAAAAGATCCGGCCTACAGCCGAGCGACCGCACGCTTGTTGTTGCACTCAATCCGCAAAGAAGTACTTGAGCAAGAGGTTTCACAAGACGAGATGCTCACGGAGTACGCCATCTACTTTCCCAAGTTCATCAAGAAAGGAATAGCCGGTGGTCTGTTAAATCCTGAGCTTGGTCAATACGATTTGAAACGCCTTGGTTTGGCTTTGGATGCTAAGCGTGACTTGCAGTTTGACTACCTCGGGCTGCAAACGCTTTATGACCGCTACTTTCTACACCTGAAAGGTCAGCGCATTGAGCTGCCACAAGTGTTCTTCATGCGTGTGGCCATGGGTCTGGCACTCAGAGAAGTTAACCGCGAAGAACGGGCCGCTGAGTTCTATGAAATCCTATCATCATTTGACTTCATGAGCTCCACGCCAACGCTGTTTAACTCTGGCACTTTGCACTCCCAACTGTCCTCTTGCTATCTCTCGACCGTTGAAGATGATCTTGATGGCATCTACGAAGCCATCAAAGAAAATGCTTTACTCGCCAAGTACGCCGGCGGCCTGGGCAATGATTGGACGCCCGTGCGCGCCATGCGCAGCCACATCAAAGGCACCAACGGTGAAAGCCAAGGCGTCGTGCCTTTTTTGAAAGTCGTCAACGACACGGCTGTTGCTGTGAACCAAGGTGGCAAGCGTAAGGGCGCGGTGTGTTGCTACCTCGAGACGTGGCACTTGGACATCGAAGAGTTTCTTGAGCTACGCAAGAACACCGGTGACGAACGTCGACGCACGCACGACATGAACACCGCCAACTGGATTCCAGACCTTTTCATGAAGCGTGTTATGCAGGCCGGCGACTGGACGTTGTTCTCGCCATCTGACTGCCCTGACCTGCATGACAAAGTCGGCCAAGCATTTGAAGAGGCCTACGTTGGTTACGAAGCAAAAACCATCAGCGGTGAAATCACACTCTTCAAAACAATGCCAGCACTTACGTTGTGGCGCCGCATGTTGTCAATGCTGTTTGAAACCGGTCATCCTTGGATCACTTTCAAAGACCCTTGTAACATTCGCTCACCGCAGCAACACGTGGGCGTTGTTCACAGCTCGAACCTGTGCACAGAGATCACACTAAACACCAACGACTCTGAAATCGCAGTGTGTAATTTGGGCTCCGTTAACTTGGTCGCCCACTTGACTGAACAAGCCGATGGCAGCTTGCTGCTTGATCACGATAAGCTAGAGAAGACCATCAATATCGCCATGCGCATGCTTGATAACGTGATCGACATCAACTACTACGCCGTGGACAAAGCACGCAACTCAAACCTACGTCACCGTCCCGTGGGATTGGGCATCATGGGTTTCCAGGACTGCTTGCACATGATGCGCATTCCTTATGCTTCCAACGAAGCGGTTGAATTTTCTGATCGATCAATGGAAGCGGTTTGTTATTTTGCTTACGCCGCTTCAAGCAAATTGGCAGCCGAGCGCGGCGCATACGCGTCATACGATGGTTCACTTTGGTCGCGTGGCATCTTGCCACAAGACTCGGTAGCCATGCTGCGCGAACACCGTGGTGGATATGTTGAAGTTGACGATTCGAGCACGTTAGATTGGGATTCGTTGCGTGCACGCATCAAACAGCATGGTATGCGTAACTCAAATTGCGTTGCAATCGCCCCAACCGCAACAATTTCAAATATCATCGGTGTGTCTGCATGCATCGAGCCAACTTATCAAAACTTGTACGTTAAATCAAACTTATCCGGCGAGTTCACTGTGGTTAATCAAAACCTAGTGAGAGATCTCAAGAAGCTGGGCCTCTGGGACGAAGTCATGGTCGCTGACCTGAAATACTTCGATGGCAGCCTATCCAAAATCGATAGGGTCCCCAGCACACTACGCACCCTTTATGCCACGGCCTTTGAAGTTGACACCACTTGGATCGTGGAATGCGCGTCGCGTCGCCAAAAGTGGATTGATCAAGCGCAATCGCTGAACATCTACATGGCGGGTGCTTCCGGTAAGAAACTTGACGACACTTATAAGTTGGCGTGGTTACGTGGTCTAAAGACCACCTATTACCTGCGTACACTCGGTGCCACAAGTGCAGAGAAGTCCACCGGCCAAGGTGGCGAGTTAAATGCGGTCAGTAGTGGTGCTGTCGGCGGTGTTGCTGCCGCCAGCCCAACACTGCCTGAAGCTGAAATCGTTGGTGCGGCTTGCACGATGAGACCAGGTGATCCTGGTTTCGAAGAGTGCGAAGCCTGCCAATAAACCAACGAAAGGAATTTGATATGTTGAACTGGAACGAAGAAACCGTCACGACCCATAAGCCGGCGCCAGCGCCAGCGACTGGCATCACATTAATCGACAATGGCCTGCGTGAAGCCACTGGTGTATTCGGTGATGTTGCCCTGCCAACACCCGGCATCACAGAAAACGCAAGTACCACCAAAGTCGTACAACAACGCGTCAATGTTGCTGACAAGCGCATCATCAACGCCAAAACTGACGTCAATCAGCTGGTGCCGTTTAAGTACAAGTGGGCTTGGGAAAAGTACCTTGCCACTTGCGCCAACCACTGGATGCCGCAAGAGGTCAACATGTCGCGTGATATCGCGTTGTGGAAGAACCCCAATGGCTTGACCGAAGACGAACGTCGTATTGTCAAACGCAACCTCGGATTTTTTGTAACTGCTGATTCTTTGGCAGCGAATAACATCGTCTTGGGCACCTATCGCCACATCACCGCACCTGAGTGCCGTCAGTTTTTGTTGCGCCAGGCCTTTGAAGAAGCCATTCACACGCATGCTTATCAGTACATCGTTGAAAGCTTAGACTTGGATCAAGCCGAGATCTTCAATGCTTACAACGAAGTGCCATCGATTCGTGCCAAAGACCAATTCCTGATTCCGTTCATTGATGCCATCGCTGATCCAAACTTCAAGACTGGCACTGCCGAAGACGATCAAACACTATTGCGTTCATTAATCGTCTTCGCATGCCTGATGGAAGGCTTGTTCTTCTACGTTGGCTTTACACAGATTCTTGCACTGGGTCGTCAAAATAAAATGACCGGTGCCGCAGAGCAGTACATGTACATCTTGCGCGATGAATCGATGCACTGCAATTTCGGTATTGACTTGATCAACACCATTAAGCTGGAAAACCCCCATCTGTGGACGCCAGCGTTTCGTGAAGAGATTCGTGAACTCTTTAGCAAAGCCGTTGAGCTTGAATATGCGTATGCCGAAGACACCATGCCTCGTGGTGTGTTGGGTATGAACGCAGCCATGTTTAAGTCGTACCTGCGCTTTATTGCGAACCGACGATGCCAGCAAATTGGCCTTGAGCCATTGTTTGCCCAGGAAGAGAACCCCTTCCCTTGGATGGCTGAAATGATTGATCTAAAGAAAGAACGTAATTTCTTTGAAACGCGCGTCATCGAGTATCAGACAGGTGGAGCACTGAACTGGGAATAATGACCTAGTCAGAGACTTGAAACGCGAGCTATAAAAGCGGCCGGCAAACAACTGGCTGCTTGAATGACCACCCAGAGAGCAGGATGCCAAAGCATCCCCTCGATGGGTGGTCATACCGCATTCGTAGCCTCAATCAATGCTGGCCGAAATTGGCTAAGAGGATTGAGGTTGTGAATAGCGCGAGCCTTGTGGTCGACCCAAAACGGGCAGTCCTCAAGGCGCGCGTTCCTTGTTTTGGGTCCCTGAACTAAAGGAGTTAGACCATGGCAACAGCCAAAAAAGTAGCAAAGAAGGCGCCAGCCAAAAAAGCAGCCGCAAAGAAAGCGCCTGCCAAAAAGGCCCCGGCAAAGAAAGTCGTTGCTAAAAAAGTAGTGGCTAAAAAAGCACCGGCCAAGAAAGCCGCTGTCAAAAAAGCACCTGCTAAAAAAGCTGCGGTAAAAAAAGTCGCTGCTAAAAAAGCACCTGCTAAAAAAGCCGCTGCTAAAAAAGTAGTCGCTAAAAAAGCACCTGCCAAAAAAGCCGCTGCTAAAAAAGTAGTCGCTAAAAAAGCACCTGCCAAAAAAGCTGCCGCTAAAAAAGCACCGGCCAAGAAAGCCGCTGCTAAAAAAGCAGTCGCTAAAAAAGCACCTGCAAAGAAAGCACCCGCAAAAAAGGCTGTAAAAAAAAGTCCTAAAAAACCGGCTGCTAAGAAAGCCGCAGTAAGAAAGCCTGCAACAACTGCGCCTTCAACCGCTGCCGCACCTGGTGCGAAAACAGCGTTGAACCCAGCTGCATCATGGCCTTTCCCAACGGGTGGTCGTCCCTGATCGTTTAAGGGATCGACCGCTTACCGGTCACCGCCCAGCTTATGCTGGGCGGTTTTTTTTTGCATGAAAATTTCATACGGACATTTTGCTCATGATCGTGCGACAATGACGCCATTAGATGACTTTTAACGGTGCGTTGGCCTCAATGTCTGGTGATATTTTGCAATTCCTGATCGAGATTGGTTTCACAATCTTAGGGGCTGCCTTTCTAGCCAGGTGCTGGTTACACGCGATTCGGTTTCATCCGTTTAACCCGTTTTCGCAGCTTATTTTTAGGTCGACAGAGTGGCTATCGAAACCACTGCGTGCTGTCTTACCTTCAGGCAAATCGATCGATTACGCCAGCCTTTTTGGGGCATATTTGATTGCCGTGGTTTATCTGTTTTCGCTTTGGATAATCGCAACACGTGCCTTGCCACCCACTGAACTGATTGTGCCGGGGTTAATGGCTGCCTTGGTCACGCTAGGCCGGTGGTTACTGAACCTCATCATTTGGTTGACGCTGATTCAAGCGGTACTGTCTTGGATCAATCCATTGGCTCCCATGATGCCGGTCCTGCGAACGCTCACAGCCCCGTTACTCGAACCCATTCGTCGCATTCTGCCAAACTTCAGTGGATTTGATTTCTCGCCACTGGTACTTCTGATCTTGGCGCAAATTGCCATGATGGTGCTTAGCCGAATCAACTTTACGTTATTTGGCGTTTAGCTGCGCCAGTATGAGGCTAGCGCCAAAGGTAATCAGCTTCGGTTAACGAGCCCCGGACATAGGCGCGACGCGCGTCACACCGGTCCCGCTAATCAATTGCACACGCTGACCGACTGTTATTGGCTCATCCGCCTCTTGGGCAATGACGCGGGTTTCACCATTATCTAATCGGACGGTGATTTCTAGTCCGTCACTTTTGCCCACGCCTTCCTCGACCTTATTACCCACGAGTGCACCTAAGATGGCACCGCCAACAATGGCCAAATCTCGTCCAACGCCACCACCCACAGCACTGCCCGCCACACCGCCCAAGGCACCACCTGCGACCATACCAGCACCCGATGTCTTGTCTTGTTGAATCACGATCGAACGCACATTGGTGACCGTGCCGTTGCGAACAATCTGTTCAGACTGGGCTTGGCTGTAGGTATAGACCTTGGAAGACGCGCTTGGCGTGCTGCATCCAGATAAGCCGATGGCTAACAATACCAACACACCAGAAATCGCATATTGACGGGCACCCAACTTGGGTACGCCTGTTGAAGATTTGTTCATGGTCATTTGTCCAATCAATGAAAAGGGTTTTAATCTATCTTACAACGTGACGCCGTAAGTGCTTCGCATGAGTGTGCCAATTTCAGCCAATGATGGGTTGTGATTCTGTGGGCCACGAGAAGCAATCTTTAGGGAACCCATCACATTGCCCAGCATGCACGCCTTTTCCCATGACCAGCCTTGGGTCAAGCCATGTAAAAGACCAGCCCGATGGGCATCACCACAGCCTGTCGGATCAACCACAGCGGTGGGTTTGATCGGCGCAATGTCAATGGCTTGGCCAGCCAAGTAGAGGGTGGCACCTTCAGCACCGCGGGTCACCACCACCGCATCGAGATCCTCGGCCAGATTTTGTGGTGTACGTCCCGTGCGCTCTTCAACCACGCTGGCTTCGTAGTCATTAAAAGCCAATGCTCGCGCTTTACCAAAGACTGACAATAAATCGGGGCCGTCAAACAATGGCATCGCCTGACCCAAATCAAAGATAAATGGAATGCCAGCCTTCGACAAACGGTCAACATGTGCCAACATGCCAGCCTTTGAATCGGGCGCGACAATGGCCCAAGCAGCACCTTGTGATGTGGCATCATTATCGGCAGACCGATCCATGGCACCAGGATGAAACGCCGTGATCTGATTGTCATCAAGGTCCGTTGTGATAAAGCATTGCGCCGTAAACATATCGGGTATCAGGCGGATGTGTTCAGTAGGAATCCCAAGGCGTTTGAAGCGCTCAAGATAATCACCAGCATCTTGACCAACAGTGGCAACTGGCACAGGTTGGCCGCCCAACAGCTTTAGGTTGTAAGCTATATTGCCTGCGCAGCCACCAAACTCTTTACGCATAGTCGGCACCAAGAAAGACACGCTCAGCGCATGAATACGATCTGGCAAGATGTGCTCTTTAAATCGCCCTTCGAAGACCGCAATTGTGTCAAACGCCACTGAGCCGCATATCAAAACTTGTGAAGACATATTTTTTACCCGGCAAACGGGCTCCTATGGAAAAAACTTTTCAACTTCAAAACCACTAATGGGGGAACCCTTGACCTGCATTGGTATTTCAAGACTGGCTTCTTGCTGCGCGCCAAATGGTCGCGCCAACAAGTCCGCCGGCAAATACGCTGATGGTGCAAGCGCACGTCGAATCACCACTGTGCCCGAAGCGTCTGAAAACACAACCATCAAACTCGGCCAAGGCTGCGCCCGGTCAAACCGATTTTGCAAGGTCAGACGCAAAACGTAATCATGCACACGCGCCTCGGCCACAGATTGATTGGTGGCCAATTGCAAAGAAGATCCCACCACAAAAATCCGTTCAATTCGACGCACGTAACCCACCTCACAACCCAACGGTTGGCAGGCTCGTTCAAGAAGTGGTCGCAAAGTCGGTACGCTACTGGCAACATCATCGCGGTAAACGTATAGCAATTGCCCCAATAAAACCAAGGACAGCACCACTGCGCCCGACAACCAAACCAGGGCCCTTGAGGGCGACTCTGGTTCCTCGTCTTCCATGAAATCAGGTACCGATCGACCAAATGCCGACGGATCATCACCACGAAGGCGCGCCTCGCCCACGATCTTGACAGCAGGCTCGGCCTGACTTGGTGCCGGTAAGTCAGGTGTGCCCGACATGACTGACGCTTCAGTGAGTGATTTAAAAACAGGTTCAGATCGACCGGACACTGGTGCTGAAGGGTAAGTCGCTAGTGATGGTTCTGTGGACTCAGTGGGCGCTGTGGACTGCGCTGAGGGGGCTGACTTAGATCCCCAGTCTGGCAGGGTGGGTGCACGGCGTTGCGCCACCATTCGAAAAACTTGCGGTGTTGCAGGGGCGGCGGCAGCGATCGGTACCGTATCCCGTGTGGGCTCTGGTTCGGATTTTGATTCAGGCTCTGCGGTAACCGTTGCTTGCTCACCAACTTTTTGAGTCAACGTCGGCAAACTGTCTTGCAAGCATTCAAAGCCATCAAACACATGTGAGCATTGCCCACACCGCACCAAACCATCGTGCAGTCGCAACAGATCAGCGGTCACGGCAAAACCGCTATCGCACTTTGGGCAGCGTGTCACCAAACTCACCGTGATTGCTCGCTGGGCCGTTGGCCTGCCAAACACACCCAACCGTCAAGCGACTGATAGATGCAAAGTGCAACCCATGGTTGATAGAAAGCCGCGACTTCTTCGGCTTGACGCTCTAGGACGCCAGAGAGGACCAAAAAACCACCTGGCTTGACACGCTGGCTGAGCATTGGCGCCAACACCTTCAAGGGATTCGACAAAATATTAGCCACCACGACGTCAAACTGCCCGTCGGGCAATGCATGCGTTAAGCCCGCATTCAATGTCACTTGGTTAACCGTCGCATTGTATTGGGTGGACTCAACAGCCTGTTCATCAATGTCGATAGCCCAAGTTTCACCAGCGCCCAGAAGACGAGCGGCGATCGCTAAGATACCTGAACCACAGCCGTAATCCAACACCGTCGCGTTCACCGGCAACTCACTGGAGAGCCAGCGCAAACAAACATGGGTGGTGGGATGACTACCCGTGCCAAACGCCAAGCCAGGATCCAGTGCTAGGGTGATACGGTCAGTGACCGGTAAATCTTCTTGATGCCAGCTTGGCACAATGAGCAGTCGATCACCCACGGGTATGGGACCGAACTGCGATTGCGTCAAACGCACCCAGTCTTCGTCGGGCACTTCTCTAACTTGCCACGTGGTGTCCAAATCAAAAGACACTTGTTGCTGTGCTTGAAGCATCACCTGCTGGGGATCAACACCCTCAGCCAGCAAAGCCAACACGCGGTTGGTCTGCCAGCCTTGCGGCGAAGCCTCGCTACCAGGCTCACCAAATATCGGCTGCTCTTCAGGGGTATCAAGGTCAGCATCCTCAACCGAGGCGCACAACGCACCGGCTTGAAGCAAGGCGTCGGTGACCGAATCAGCCTGTTCACCAGGGCAATACAGAACCAGTTCACGCATGACGCTTGCCTCCAACCCCGAGGGCCTCAATGACCCGAACAACCCCATCAATCACAATCAGGCGCGCTCTGCCAATTTGTGCTCAAGATAGTGAATGCTGGTACCCCCTTCCACGAATCGAGCATCAACCATCAACTCGCGATGCAAAGCAACGTTGGTGCTGATGCCCTCAATGACAATTTCTGATAAAGCGGTTCTCATGCGGGCAAGGGCTTGCTCGCGTGTGTCGCCATAGGTAATGACTTTGGCAATCATGGAGTCGTAATAAGGCGGTACAAAGTAGCCGTTAAAAGCGTGCGAATCAATCCTCACACCGGGACCACCGGGCATATGCCAATTGGTAATTCGACCCGGGCTGGGCACAAATTTAAACGCATCTTCAGCATTGATCCGGCATTCAATCGCATGACCACGAAATTCGATCTCGCGTTGCTTTAATGTGAAGGCCTCACCAGCGGCAATGCGAATCTGCTGCTGTACCAAATCAATACCAGTGATCAACTCAGTAACCGGGTGTTCAACCTGAATGCGGGTATTCATTTCGATGAAGTAAAACTCACCGTTTTCAAAAAGAAACTCAAACGTGCCGGCACCACGATAACCAATTTTGCGGCAGGCCTCGGCGCATCGCTCACCGATTTTCTCGATCAGCTTACGGGGTATACCAGGCGCGGGAGCCTCTTCAATCACCTTTTGATGGCGACGTTGCATGGAGCAGTCACGCTCCCCGAGCCAAACCGCTTGCTTGCCACCGTCAGCCAAAACCTGAATCTCCACATGGCGAGGGTTTTCAAGAAACTTCTCCATGTAGACTTCAGGGTTGTTAAATGCCGCACCGGCTTCTGTTTTGGTCATGGTGACCGCGCTCAGTAACGCAGCCTCGGTGTGAACCACACGCATGCCGCGTCCGCCGCCACCGCCTGCGGCCTTAATGATGACGGGGTAACCCACCTCACGCGCGGTTTGAATGATCACTTGTGGATCATCAGGCAACGCACCCTCGGAACCGGGCACCACCGGCACACCCGAGGCGATCATGGCTTGCTTGGCGCTGACTTTGTCACCCATTAAACGAATGGATTCCGAGCGTGGCCCAATAAACACAAAGCCACTTTTTTCGACCCGCTCAGCGAAATCGGCATTCTCAGACAAAAACCCGTAACCGGGATGAATGGCTTGAGCGTCAGTTACTTCAGCAGCGGAAATAATCGCCGGCATGTTCAAGTAACTGTCTTTTGAAGGCGCTGGACCAATACAAACCGATTCATCAGCCAGACGAACGTATTTTGCATCACGATCGGCTTCGGAATGAACCACCACCGTTTTGACGCCCAACTCACGGCAAGCGCGCTGGATGCGCAACGCGATTTCGCCTCGATTGGCGATCAGAATTTTTTCAAACATGGTTACACAATCACAAACAAGGGCTGTCCGTACTCGACCGGCTCGCCGTTGTTGACTAGGATCTCTTTCACGACACCAGCCTTATCGGCTTCAATCTCGTTTAAGAGCTTCATGGCCTCGATGATACAGAGCGGTTGGCCTTGTTCCACCGTTTGACCGACTTCAACAAAAACCGCCGAACCGGGACTTGGCGAGCGGTAAAACGTACCAACCATGGGCGATTTAACCGTATCGGCCTCTAGCGCAATTGGCGCTGCCGGCGCTGCCGAAGCTGACGCGGCCGCTGTCTCAGTGGCGACGGGTGCGGGAGCGGCATACACAGGCGCAGGCGGCGCTGCGTAGGCAACGGGTGCACTTGATTTGACGATTTTGACTTTGTCCTCGCCCTCGGTAATTTCGAGTTCGGCGATGTCAGACTCTGCGACCAAATCAATCAGTGTTTTGAGCTTACGTAAATCCATGATGAATCTTCCCAGAGGGTCAGTTAACTAGAGCAAATAAAATCATTTGTGCTGATGGTTGCCGTTTAAAGTTTTGGCAATAGTGGTTGCTTGAGCGCAAACAGCAAGGCGGCATGATAACCCTCAGCACCCAAACCAGCGACCACACCCACAGCGACTGACGACAAATACGAATGATGGCGAAAGGCTTCTCGGCGATAGACATTTGAAAGATGGACCTCCACAAACGGCAAAGCGACACCAGCCAAGGCATCCCGAATGGCAACGCTGGTATGGGTATAAGCACCAGCATTAATCAAAATGAAAGTGGTGCCATCACTGAGCGCCTGCTGAATTCGATCAACCAAGGCGCCTTCCGAATTGCTTTGAAATGACGACAATTCGGCACCCTGTGACTGCGCTGCCGCCGACAACTCGGCATCAAGCTGTGCCAACGTCTGTGTGCCATAGATGGCTGGCTCTCTGCGCCCCAATAGGTTGAGGTTTGGGCCGTGTAAAACCAAAATGTGATGTGCCATGGTGATCGTTCACTCGTCCAGACGATTTGGTTCATCATAGCGCATCGAAACCCCTGCTAGAGCGCCTAATGTGCCTATCTATCATCTATTTGTTGTTATTTTTGCAGTTAAATAGTCGAACCGCTTACCAGTTGCGCTACTTGTGCGCCTAGCGAGTCAGGGTCAACGGGTCCAAGAATCACCGGTCCTAGGTCGCCCTGAGCACGGACCAAGACCGTGAACGGCAACCCACCGGCCACATTACCCAATGCCCGGACCAGACCAAGCCCGCCATACCCCGCCACAAAAATCGGGTAGGACACAGGTACTTTTTTGACGAATTCGGTCACGTTTGAGGCCGTATCAATAGCAATCCCCAAAAACTGTGCGCCCGGGTGTTGCTGCGCCAAGCGATTCAAATCGGGCATTTCTTTGACGCAAGGCGGGCACCATGTGGCCCAAAAATTAATCACCAGCGCACGCCCTCGCCACTGCGCCATACGCTGTTCTTCACCCGCCATATTTGGTAAAGCAGTCGCAAAAAATGACTCAATACCTGGCGTCGTTGCAGTCTCTGAGCGAATGGCCCGGTTGGCTTGGGGCGCCCGTCGTGAGCTCTGTTGCCAGCCAAAGTAGCCAACGCTACCCATGGCCGCTAAGCCCAAGGCACCAATAATTGCGGTTCTTCTCTTCATGACCTAATCATAGCGCCGCAAAGCCAAATATGACGAACTAACCATCTACAATGTTGACCAAGCGGTTGGTCATTGATTGTTTAAATGCGCCCATTTTGCGCAAAAAGGAATTGAATTTTATGCACCTGCACATCCTTGGCATCTGCGGCACCTTTATGGGCGGCCTCGCCCTGATTGCGAGAGCGGCGGGTCACCGAGTGACGGGTTGCGACCAAGGCGTGTATCCGCCCATGAGCACGCAGCTTGAAGAACAGGGCATTGACCTCATCGAAGGGTTTGGCGCTGAACAACTGGCGCTCAAACCCGATTTGTATGTGATCGGCAACGTCGTGAGTCGCGGCAACCCCTTGATGGAAGCCATCCTCAATCAAAACGCTGCGTTCATTTCAGGGCCTCAGTGGCTGGGTCAAACAATCCTTAAAGACCAACACGTGCTGGCCGTGGCCGGCACCCACGGCAAAACCACCACGAGCGCCATGCTGGCTTGGATTCTGCAACAAACAGACCAACAGCCCAATTTTTTGATTGGTGGGATTGCCCCCGGGCTTGGTGTGTCCGCTCGATATGAGCCAAACAACAAACTTTTTGTGATCGAAGCCGACGAGTACGACACCGCTTTTTTTGATAAGCGATCCAAATTTGTGCATTACCGCGCACGAACGGCCATCCTTAATAACTTAGAGTACGACCACGCCGACATCTTCCCTGACCTTGGCGCCATCGAAACACAATTCCACCATCTGGTTCGAACTGTGCCCGCGCTCGGTCAAATTGTCATGCCAGTCGGTGAACCCGCGCTTGAACGAGTCATCGAACGTGGGTGTTGGACCCCAGTGGAGCGCACAGGTCATGCCGACGGCTGGCATCAACAAGAAACCGACAGCACTCAAAAACCCATGATCTTCCGCGGGACACAAGCCGTGGGCGCCCTGCAATGGTCGCTCACTGGCGCTCACAACACCCAAAACGCACTGGCTGCATTAGCTGCCGCGCATCATGTGGGCGTCGCGCCGAGCGACGCGCTAGACGCTTTGAATCAATTTGAAGGTGTTAAACGACGCATGGAAGTGCGCGGCACGGTCAACAACATTACCGTTTTTGATGACTTTGCCCACCACCCGACAGCCATTGAAACAACGCTGCAAGGGTTACGTAACAGCAACCCCAGCGCTCGCATCATCGCCGTGCTTGAACCCCGCTCAAACACCATGAAACTTGGCGCCATGGCCTCACGACTACCGGCCTCACTAGACTGCGCAGATCTGGTGTTTTGTTATGCGCCCGACCAAGGCAAACACGCCCTCGGTTGGAATGCCCGCGACGTTTTTGCCCCATTAAGCGACAGCGGCAAACCTGTGCAAATCGTTGATGCCATCGACACCTTGGTCGTGGCGATTGCACAAGCCGCAAAATCAGGCGACCAAATCGTCATCATGAGTAACGGGGGTTTTGGTGGTGTCCACGACAAGCTTTTGGCCGCAATTAGGCTAGGCCCGTGATGATTCTTTATTTGCATGGCTTTCGATCAGCTCCCACGTCGTTTAAAGCGCAATTGATGGCGCAAGCGGTTTCAAATGCGGCCTCAAACCCAGACCTAAGCCAGCATTGGGCCTGCCCAGCATTGCCGGCTAGCCCCGCACTGGCGCTTGAATTGGCGCTTAAACAAGCGCAACAACTGGCCGCAAAAGCGCAACGCCCCATTGCGGCGCTCACCATCATCGGCTCTTCGCTAGGCGGCTTTTACGCGACGGCGTTGGCCGAACGCTTGGGCTGCAAAGCCGTGTTGCTAAACCCGGCGGTTCATGCGCCGCGAGATTTGGCCACCCAAGTCGGCACTCACCAGCAATACCACAGTAACGAGCCATTTGATTTTTTACCAACCTACGTCGATGAATTACAACGCATGGCCCCAAGTCAAATTACCATGCCCCATCGTTACCTTCTGATTGCGGCAACTGGGGACGAAATCCTTGATTGGCGGGAAATGCGCGATTTCTTTGCGGGCAGTGCTCAAATCATTGTTCAAGGCAGCGACCACGGGCTGTCAGACTTTGCGACTCACATCCCAGCGGTCTTGTCGTTTGCAACCGCTGAGCTTTCAACACCACAGGTTAAATGAATGTTTGTTTTGTTTGAAGAAAGCGGCAGCTTTAAAGCAGCCCTCATAAAAACCGAAAGCGACACCAGCTTACAAATTGAGTCAAGCTCTGGCAAACGCAGCAAAATAAAACGCAGCGACTGCGTCTTTACCTTTAGCAGCCCTGATCCCGAGACACTCCTTACGCAAGCCCCAGCCTTGGCACAGGACATCGAACCGGCGTTTTTGTGGGAGGTTGCCCCACAAGAAGAGTTTGACGTTCAAACGCTGGCCTGCGAGTACTTTGGCCATGAACCCAGTGCTTTGGAAAAAGCCACACTACTTTGGCGCTTACACGAGTCGCCGATTTACTTTCATCGTCGTGGCAAAGGCAAGTACCGGCCCGCGCCACCAGAGATCTTAGAGGCCGCCCTCGCTGCTCAAGCGAAAAAACAAAAAGCGCTCGATCTTCAGGCCGGTTGGGCACAAACCATGGTCGACGGACAACTGCCTGAAGAGATTGTGGCGCTCGCCACTGCCCTCATCACCCGACCTGATAAAAATAGCGCCGCCTTCAAAGCCCTCACCCTAGCCTGTGAGCAGTCGCGAGAAACACCTGAGCAGTTGCTGCTTCGCTGTGGTGCCTGGCCCCATGAGCTGGCGCTGCATAGGGCCAGGTTCCTTGGGTCTCACTTTCCAAAAGGCACCGGTTTTAATGACATTGACCCTTTGGTCGCGCATGACGACTTGCCCTTGGCAGACGTCACAGCCTATTCCGTTGATGACATCAGCACCACGGAAATCGACGACGCCCTATCGGTGACAACATTGGAAGACGGCTGGCTTTGTGTTGGTATTCATGTGGCCGCACCCGCTCTGGGCGTGACCCGCGACAGTACGCTTGATCAATGGGCGCGGGCACGCCTATCAACGGTTTACATGCCTGGCGAGAAAATCCCCATGCAACCTGATGCGGTGATTGATCACTACTCGCTAACAGCCGGCAATGCCGTGCCTGCTCTGTCACTTTACGTTCAAGCCCATCCCGACACCGGTGAAATCCGACATTTTGAAACCCGCATCGAACGCCTGTCGGTCACAAATAACCTACGCCACAACGAACTCGACGCGCACATGTCCATTGAGGCACTTGACGATCCCACCCAAGAGCTGCCGTATGACACCTGGGTTCGTCCGCTGTGGCGCTTATCCAAAGCCCTGTCAGCCAAACGCGATGAACGCCGCGGCAAACCGGAATTCAACCAGCGGGTGGATTACAACTTTTATCTTGATGGCCCAGCCGACGACCCGCTTACCCCGATTCGCATTGAACCTCGAATGCGCGACGCACCTTTGGACCGCATTGTGGCCGAATACATGATTTTGGCCAATCGGCTGTGGGCCGAACAATTGGCCAGTCACCAAATAACCGGTATTTTTAGGTCACAGCAAGCCGGTCGCGTGCGTATGAGCACCTACCCTGGACCACACGAAGCCATCGGTGTGGATTACTACGCGTGGTGCACCTCGCCATTGCGCCGTTACGTTGATTTGGTCAATCAACGCCAGCTGATCGCTATTGCCCAACATGGGGTATCGGCGGCATTGGTCGCCCCGTATCAACCCAAAGACGATGATTTGTTTGCTGTGGTTTCCGCCTTTGAAGGGCAATACGCCATTTGGTCTGATTTTCAGCGACAAATGGAGCGCTTCTGGTGTTTGCGTTGGCTGCAACAAAACCAAATCACCCAGTGCCAAGGCACGCTCATTCGGGACGATCTCATACGATTGACCGATATTCCCTTGGTTCTCAATGTGGCGGGGCTGCCAGAGCTGCAAAGAGGCGCCACAGTCACACTAACGCTTAGTGACTTTGATGAACTGGGGCTAACGGTTGTGGCGCATTTTGAGAGCGCAAGCGACTAGAATTTGACGGCATATCCAGTTAATGTAGCCTTTTGCTTCACCCCCTTACCGGTGCCATGACACACACCTTCCCAGCGATCGCCTGCTTGCAATGGTTTGCCGCCCCTCGGCAACACTATTTGCGCTGGGGCATTGCGTTGTCGCTTTGCGTGCATGCCGCTTTTATGATCTGGCGCCCAAGCGTAGCGGTCCAGCCCAAGCCAAGCCTACCCAACCTTGAGGTGGTATTGGTCAATGCATTTTCTGAGCAAGCACCACTGGCCCCACAACTGATTGCCCAAGAAAACCTCGAAGGCGGTGGTGATCAATCACAACGCATGGCCAGTAACCCAAGCCCGCGTGTGGGTGAAGCTGCCGAAGACCTATCCTTGGTTGAACTCAGTCAACAACGTCAACAGCGCGAAGCTCAGCAAGCGCAGCTTCTTAAACAGCTCGAAAGCGCTTGGGCTGTCCTACCCGATCAACTTGCATCAGAAATCAATGACCAAGAGCCCACGATTGGCCCAGATCAAGTTGATCAAAGAGCTCTCGAGCGCAATGCTCGTCTGGCTGCCATTCGAGACCAAGTCGAGCAACTCAACAGTCGCCCGCGCAAATATTTTGATGCGCCATCGGCTATCGCCAACCCCTTTGCCGCTTATGTGGATGCCTGGCGTACCCGCGTTGAGCAGACCGGTAGCCAGCACTACCCGAGCGCTGGCGGTCAACGCCCGGTCGGCAAACTGCAAGCCACCGTCATCATTAACGCCAAAGGCCAAGTCATTGCCGTCGAAATTGATCGGCCGGCTGCTGACCCACGCCTAAACCAAGCGGTCAGACGAATCATCGAGCTGGCCAAACCCTTTGCGCCTTTTCCAACAGCGCTGGCGAAAAAAGCCGATCAGTTGGTCATCACGCGAACCTGGGTCTTTACCCCAGGCTCAATCACCACTGGGTTGCCATGAGCAATACAAACACGATTAAGGCCTCTTTCGCTGTGATTGGCCATCCTGTTGACCACAGCCGGTCACCAGCCATTCACAGTGCTTTTGCCCAACAAACGGGCATCACCTTGCAATACGATCGTCTGGATGCAGCACCAGCATCATTTGAGACGACTGTCGCCGATTTCTTTGCAAACGGCGGTCAGGGCCTTAACGTGACAGTCCCATTCAAAGAGCGCGCTTGGCAGCTCGCCCAAGCCAACTTAAGCACACGGGCGCTACTCGCAGGCGCGGTCAACACACTTTGGTCTTCAGCGAGCGAATTGCATGGTTGCAACACTGATGGTGTGGGCTTGGTGAGGGACCTGCAACGGCTAGCGTTGCTTGGCACGGCACCATGCGTCTTGTTACTAGGCGCCGGGGGTGCCGCCAAAGGCGTTATTGGTCCCCTGCTTGATGCCGCATGTGAACATTTGCACGTCGCCAATCGCACCGCGGCACGCGCCCAAGATCTCCGCCAAGCCTGGCTCGCCCAACGCCCAGACGATCAAGTAAGACTATCAGCGAGCGGCTTCACAGACCTGCCCAACATGTCTTGGGATTTGGTGATTAACGCCACGGCCAGTAGCCTTCAGGGTGAGGCACCTGAGCTGCCTGAAGGCGTGTATCGCGAGCACACCCGAGCCTATGACATGATGTATGGCTCGACCCCTACCGCCTTTCTCCAACAAGCGCAAGCGCACGGGGTCACCCAATCGGCTGATGGTCTGGGCATGCTCGTTGAACAGGCGGCAGAAAGTTTTTGGATCTGGCATGGCGTTTTACCAACAACAACCCCAGTGGTTGAAGCAATACGTCGCCAGATGCAGGAGGCTGTCCGGTAAACTGTTTCTCATGTCCACTGCTCGCAACTACCTCGCCCGCGAAATTTATCGCTCGACCTTGGTCGTGATGTTAGCTTTGATGGGTTTGTTTTCTTTTTTTACATTGGTCGATCAACTTGATACGGTCAATGACCGGTTCCCACTGAGTGCGCTTTTTTTCATTGAAGCGCTAGCGCTACCGACTCGACTCTACGACCTGCTACCCGTTGGCCTTTTGATTGGCTCTATCGTGGCACTAGCCGGTCTTGCACAACGCAATGAGCTGGTGATTTTGCGGGTGTCTGGTGTGGGCGCTATTCGCTTGCTTGGGATGCTCTGGGCGCTAGCAATACCCGTAATGGTTTTAGCCGTCGTTTTATCTGAGTTTGTCACCCCTGCGGCCGAAATTCGTTACAGCGAAGCCAACATGGTCTTGCGCGGGAAAGTACAGGGCGGAAGATTGGTCAGTGGTTACTGGTTTAAAGAACCGTCCGAGAGTGGTGGATCACGGGTCATTAATGTGGGCAAATTATTGAGTTCCGGTGAAGTCGCTGATATCTACATCTACGAGCTAGACACCAATGAATCACTTTCCTTTTTAAGGCAAGCCAAGCTTGGGACGTTTGAAGGCGGCCAAATGGTTTTATCCGGGGTCACCGACACGATCGTGCCAGAGGGTGCCGTTGGTGCTTTGGCAGACGGACAGCGGCCCTCAAAAGCGCTTATCACCGTGCGCGAAGAGCCTGAGAAACGCATGCAAACCTCGCTCACCCCAGGGCGTATTGCCGCCAAGATTGCCACACCCGAACGCATGTCGCTCGTTGCCCTGTGGGATTACATCGGTTACTTACGAAGCAATCAACTCGACGCCGATCGACAAATCATCGCCGTCTGGCGCAAACTTGCTTATCCCTTTACTTTGATTGTGATGCTCACCATCGCTGCGCCCATCAGCTACATGCAAACACGTGCGGGCGGTGTTGGTGCCAAAATGTTTATCGGCATCTTGGTGGGCACAAGCTTTTTTATGATCAGCCAACTCACGCTAAACGTGGGTACGCTTTACCGATGGCCTCCCGTTGTGACCGCACTACTGCCGAGCACCATCGTCTTTTTACTGGCGCTTGGTACCGTTTTATTGATGGAGCGCCGGCGCGGCCCAAAAGAGCAAAGGCCTACAGAACTGCAAGCTGAGAAATCAACCGCATGAAAGATCCTGACATCTGGATGATTGGCGACATACAGGGCTGTTGCGATTCGTTCGACGCGTTAATCAACCACCCCGAGATTGTTGAGAATCCAAATGCTCAGTTCTGGCTAGCCGGTGATTTGGTCAACCGCGGCTCACAATCACTACACACCTTGCGCCGCTTGATGACCATGGATGACAAAACGGTCGTGCTCTTGGGTAACCATGACTTGCATCTATTGGCCGTGGCCGCGGGCGTGCGTGCCCCCAATAAACACGACACCCTACACGAGATACTGACGGCTCCAGATGCGGGCGACATCATCGATTGGGTTCGTCACAGAAAACTCGCTCACTTCGAGCATGATCACCTGTTGGTTCACGCTGGCGTTTTACCCAAGTGGACCGTCAAAAAAACCTTATCGCTGGCCCACGAAGTTCAAGAGCAGTTGCGCGGCAAGCAATGGCAAAAGGCAATCCACAAAATGTACGGCAATGAGCCCGTGCAGTGGAAAGAACAACACAAGGGCGGCAAGCGTTTGCGTGTCATCGTGAACGCCTTAACGCGACTAAGGATGTGTACCGACAAAGGCCACATGGCTTTGTCCATCAAGTCATCGCCTACCCAGCGCCACGAAGGCCTTGTTCCGTGGTTCGACGTACCCGGCCGTGCCACAGCCGATACGACCGTGGTGTTTGGCCACTGGTCAACGCTCGGGCTCACGATCAGGCCAGACTTGGTTTGCTTGGACACGGGTTGTGTTTGGGGTGGTCATTTAACCGCGGTTCGATTGCATGACAAGAAAATCGTACAGGTCGCTTGCCATCAAAGTATGGACCCCCTGCACACGCATTAATCGGTCAGCAAGCCGCGCGTCACCACAGCACGGATCGCCTCGCGGGTTTGAGTCGCCAAGGCCAACCGAGGGGGCTTTTCTTCGCCAGCCAAAGCCACTGCCGGCAAGAAAGTCAGCCCCACACTCACACCTTGGGCCCCTAAGATGCGCCAGAGGTTACGGATCAAAGATTCTTCACCAACAAAGGCTGGCATGGCGCTACGCTGGCCCAAATAAAAATAAGTCAGCGCCACAGGCTGTATGGTGACTTCGATCCGTCGGCCGGGTTCAAACAAATTGCCATAGAAAGAAAGCACGTCAAACCCTTCAGAGGTGGTGCCCTCAGGAAACAAACCCACCACTTGATCCCGCGCAAAACGTTGTTGCATGGCTTGCCCCACGCGCTGAACCGCATGGCGAAACCCGCGCTCAATAAAAATGGTGTCAGCGCCTGCAGCCAACCATCCCAAGAGTGGCCATCGACGGATTTCTTGTTTGGCCACAAACGTGGTGGATCGGACCACGTTGAGCACAAAAATATCTAACCACGAAACATGGTTAACCACCCAAAGTACTGGCCCCTTCAGCACGGGTGCGCCATGCAAATGCACTGCCACCCCACAGAGCCATAAAAGCCCTTTGGACCACTGCTGCTTGAGCCATAACCGCGCATTCAATCCAACCCACCAGAAGCAAGTCGCAATCGTCAAAAGCCCCCCTAATACCCACAGTGAGATCGCAATCGCACGTGGCACAAACCGAATCAAACTCAACGCGCTGACTCCCAGATGATGCGCCCACGCACCCCAGTGGCTAGCACTTTGGCGGGTAGCTCCATCCCTAAAAACGGGGTGTGTTGACTCTGGCTCAACAAGCTCTGCCGATCAACGGTCCAATAAGCATCCAAATCAACCACACAAAAGTCAGCCGGCGATCCCACCGACAAGCCACCAATCGGTGGCATCGCGGGCGCCGATAGCGCCAAAACTCTGGCAGGCCCTTGCGTGACACGCGCCAAGGCATCTAAGAGCGGCACCTTGTCTTCCAAAGCCCATTTAACGGCCAAAGACAACAGCAACTCCAAGCCTGTTGCCCCAGCCTCAGCCTCAGCGAAGGGCAGTTGCTTGCCATCATCATCGACGGGCGTGTGATCTGAGCACAGGGCGTCGATTGTGCCTTGCGCAAGACCCATACGTAACGCCTCTCGGTCTCGCTGGCCGCGTAAAGGCGGATCGAGCCGGTAGTGCGTGTCGTAGTAACCAATATCGACGTCCGTTAAGTGCGCATGGTTGATCGACACATCGCACGTGACCGGCAACCCTTCTGCTTTGGCTTGCTGAATCAAGGCCAAACCACCGGCTGAAGAAACACGACAAATGTGCAGCCCCACACCCACGGCACGCTGCAATTCGAACAAAGTGTGCAGCGCAATGGTTTCGGACTGTTGCGGAACACCAGGCAGACCCAAGCGAGAAGCGTAGGCGCCACTTGCGGCCACGCCACTACGTGCCAGCCAAGGGTCTAGTGGCCTTAGCCACAAAGTGTAACCAAACGATTTGGCGTACTGCATGGCCCGCAATAACACCCGCGTGTCTGAGACTGGCCGATCGGCCTGTGCAAATCCAACGCACCCTGCTTCCGTTAGCTCAGCCATTTCGGTGATGGTTTCACCCTTTAAACCCACGGTCATCGCACCCAGCGGGTAAATGTTGACTTGGTCAAGCTGTCGCGCACGATGCTTGAGCATTTCTACCAAACCAGGCTCATCAAGCGGTGGATCCGTGTCAGGCGGTAAAACCAAACTCGTGATTCCGCCGGCCATGGCTGCGCGCAGTTCAGACTCCAAAGTGGCGCGATACTCAAAACCAGGTTCACGCAACTGCGCCGACAAATCCACCAAGCCGGGCATCACGACCTTGCCCGCCACATCCAACACACGATCAGCAGTGAAGGCGTCAGGCGCATGATCAATCGAAGCGACTCGACCGCCTGCCATCCAGATATCAGTCACGCGATCAACACTGGCCGCTGGATCTATCAAACGCGCATTCTTTAGATGCAATCTCACGATGAAGCCCCCGCAACAATACTCATAACCGCCATGCGAACCGCAATGCCAAAAGTCACTTGATTCAGAATCACCGACTGCGGGCCATCGGCCACCGCAGACTCAATTTCAACGCCTCGATTCATTGGACCTGGATGCATGACCAGCGCATCGGGCTTGGCGTAAGCCAACTTTTCTTGGGTTAAACCGAAGTGCTTAAAGTACTCGTGTGATGACGGCAACAAAGCGCCACGCATTCGCTCGTTTTGTAGCCGTAGCATGATGATCACATCCACGTCCTTTAAGCCCTGAGCCATGTCGGTGTAAGTCTTAACACCCATTTCGGCTAATCCGCTGGGCAAGAGAGTCAGGGGGGCGATGGCCCTAACTTCAGCCACACCCAACGTGGTTAAAGCATGAATATTCGAACGCGCCACTCGCGAGTGCAACACATCGCCAACGATCGCCACCGTCAGGTTAGAAAACGACTTTTTAAAATGGCGGATCGTGTACATGTCTAACAACGCTTGCGTGGGGTGCGCATGACGACCGTCACCCGCATTGATCACATGCACATCAGGCGATACGTGGCGAGCAATCAGGTAAGGCGCGCCACTGGACTCATGACGCACCACGAAGATGTCCGCTTGCATGGCCGATAAGTTGGCAATCGTATCCAACAGGGTTTCACCTTTGGCCGCCGATGACACATTGATATTCAAATTAAATACATCGGCTGACAGACGGGTTGCCGCGATCTCAAAAGTGGTGCGTGTGCGGGTTGAGTTTTCAAAGAAAAGGTTGAACACACTTTTGCCACGCAACAGCGGCACTTTCTTCACGTCGCGCTCAGCCAATGGCACAAAAGTCTGTGCCGTGTCTAAGATGTGCTGCAAGATGTCACGCGACAGCCCTTCGGTGCTAATTAAATGCGTCAGCTCGCCATGTTTGTTTAACTGAGGGTTACGCATCTGGCGTCTCTGGTTCGATATGTAAAGAAAACGTGCCTTGTTCGGTTTTGGCGAGCACCACACTGCCTGTCGAGGCCTCGGCAATCTGCCACGCTGAAAAATCGGCACAGATCGGCAGCTGACGCTCTTGGCGGTCAATCAAGACCACCAGTTTGACACTGGCGGGGCGTCCGTAGTCAAACAATTCATTCATCGCTGCTCGAATGGTTCGCCCGGTATACAAAACGTCATCAACCACAATTAAGTGGCGATCAACCACGTCAAAGGCAATTTCAGATGGGGTGACTTGGTTGTGCAACCCAATCCGGTCAAAGTCGTCGCGGTAAAAGCTGATGTTCAAGCTCCCCATGGCACCTGGCAATTTAAGATCTTGTTGCAAGCGCTCTGCCAGCCATGCCCCGCCCGACAAAATGCCAACCAAATGCACCTGTTCTTGGGGCAAGTCCTTAATTAGGGTTCTAACACCTTCGAGTAACTTTAAATAAAGCGCCTCGGCAGTTGGCATGTCTACCAGTCGGTCAAGTGATTGGGTCATGGTGCGTTTCCTGGTTGCCTGTCAGGTGGCAAATCATCGAAGTACCTTTGCAGAATAATAGCCGCTGCGACCGCATCATCGGGGGCGTTTCCAACCACGGCTTGCGCTTCTATGCTTGAATTTCTTTCATCAACCAAAAAAACGGGCAAACCCAAACGGCCAACGAGTTGATTCGCAAAGCGGCGCGCCTGTCGACTCGCGATCTGTTCACCACCATCAGGCGTCAACGGCAAACCCACCACAATCGCTTGCGGTTGCCACTGCACCACCAATTCCTCAATACGCGCAAATCGCTTGGCTTTTTCGGGTGAATTAATGATTTCTAAGGGTCTGGCATGGCCCAAAATTGTGTTACCCAAAGCCACCCCAATACGCGACACGCCGTAGTCAAAGGCAAGCAGGGTGCGCTCCTCAGGCATGCCCAGCCGATCCAGCCAGCATGGCAGGATCAAATCCCAACAGTTTCATGGCGGCAGGGTAACGGGACTGCGGGGGCTCATCAAAAATAATCGATGACTCAGCGGCCACACTTAACCAAGCATTTTGGGCGAGTTCTTGCTCGAGTTGGCCTGCCCCCCATCCGGCATACCCCAAAGTCACTAGAATTTGAGCCGGACCTTGGCCGCTGGCCACGGCCTGAAGCACATCGCGCGATGTGGTGAGTGCCATGGATTCACCCAAATGAATACTCGAGGTGTATTCGCCCGCGGGCTTGTGCAACACAAAACCACGGTCCGTTTGAACTGGACCGCCGTAAAAAACGGGCTGTTCGGAGGACTCTTCAAATGGCGGATCAGCCACATCAGCGCCTTGAAGATCAACTTTTTGCAGCAAATGCGCAACAGTCAAGTCCATTGGCCGGTTAATGACCAATCCCAAAGCCCCTCGGTCGGAGTGCTCGCAGACGTAAATCACCGTGCCCGCCAAGTCACCGTCAACAGAGCCTGGCATGGCCATCAAAAAATGCCCCGACAAATCCATTGAGGCGCTCATGCGATCAGACTGCCATCATCTCAAAGTCCTCTTTTCGGGCGCCACACTCGGGACAGACCCAATTGGGGGGCACATCCGCCCATTTGGTACCCGGGGCGATACCCTCTTCTGGGCAGCCTTGCGCCTCGTCATAAATCCAGCCACAAATTAAGCACATCCAAGTTTGCATGGTTATTCCGTTGGTTCTTTTACAATGTAGGCTCAATCTTACCTAAAGTATCGACAAGTGCCTTCGACAACCCCTTCCGTAACGCTTTTGTTTGGCTTGTTTGACCCATCCGGTCAGCAAGATCTCCCCGCTGACGCCATCACTTGCGCGGCCCATGACAGCCATGGGGTCTGTGTATTGACAGGCGTGGCACTTGCCGACACCACAGGCCTGTTAAATGTTGACGCCGCAGTGGCCGAGTCAGTCGATGACCAAGCACGTGGTCTTTTGGAAGACATGCCCATCCATGCGATTAAAGTCGGAACGGTACCCACCCCAGAGATCGCGAGCATGATTGCCGGTATTGCCGCCGACTACAGCCACGCACCGCTCGTCCTTCATTTGCCAGCCTCGCAAGCACCGACTGACAGTGATGACGAGGATCAGGACACTGAACCAAGTGTTGGCGCGGTGCTTGAGCTCATCCTACCTCAAACAAAGGTGGTGGTGATGGGTGCCAATGCAATTGAACGCTGGCTCAATGACGAGGTTTTGGCGCATTTAGAAGGCAACGGCGGCCCACAAGCGATTTTGGCGCTTGGCGCCGACTGGGTCTTGGTCACTGCCTTTGCCCAGCGTCCTGGCCAGCTCATTAACCTTTTGCTCGGTCCTGATGGTGAAACCGTTGCTTGGCCGTGGCAACCCGTCGGTGCCCGCGTACAAGACCTTAACGGCCTGATTGCCACGGCAATCGCCAACCACCTCGCCACTGGCCTCTCGGTTACTGAGGCAGCCAAGCAAGCCTGCACTTACGCCAGTCTAACTGCCACTTGTGCTTTCCAGGCGGGTATGGGTCAACGACTGGTTTCACGATTACCCCCTAAGGCGCCAACCACCCCATGACAACCCGTCCCGTGTTTCCGAGTGGTCTTTACGGTGTTACCCCCGATTGGGACGACCTCGATCAACTGACACAAGCCATCGAAGCTGCTGCCCGTGGCGGCATGACGGTTATTCAATGGCGACATAAAACTTGCCCCGCGCCGCGCATGATTGGCATGGCGCGCGAAGTTAAACGTGTTTGTCACGCCAACGGCGTTCTGTTGATGATCAATGACCATTGGCGCGTGGCTGAAGCCGTGGGCGCTGATGGCGTGCACGTGGGGCGCGATGACGACAGCCCGAATGCGGTTCGCTTGGCATTGGGACCCGACGCCTTGATCGGTGTGTCATGCTATGGCGAGCTGAACCATGCCAAAGAAATGCTGGCGCAAGGTGTTGATTACATTGCCTTTGGCACCATGTATCCCTCGGCAACCAAGCCACACGCCATGCCCGCTAACCACCAAATCCTGACCCAAGCCCGAGCATTGGTTGCCCAGGCCGGTTCTAACGCCAAAGTGGTGGCCATTGGTGGTATCACAGCAGAGAACGCCGCACCACTGGTTGCCGCCGGTGCAAACAGCCTAGCCGTGGTTGGTGGCCTCTTTTTGACACCCAATATTGAAGCCTCGGCCCGCGCTTTGACGCATGCCTTTGCTTAAAAACATTCATCAGTCTTTTCGACACAGGAGGACCCAGCAATATGTCCCGTAACGCAGAACTATTTGAACGCGCCAGCCGCAGCATTCCAGGCGGCGTTAACTCGCCTGTTCGGGCCTTTCGCTCAGTGGGCGGTACGCCGCGATTTGTGGCGCGCGCCAAAGGTCCTCACTTTTGGGATGCTGAAGACAAACGTTATATCGACTACATCGGTTCTTGGGGCCCAGCCATTTTGGGCCATGCCCATCCTGAGGTGGTTAAAGCGGTGCAAGAAGCCGCCGTCCACGGCCTTTCTTACGGCGCACCGACCGAAGCGGAAATTGAAATTGCCGAATTATTGATCGAGCGGGTCCCCAGCATTGAGCAAGTTCGCTTGACCAGCTCTGGCACAGAGGCCACCATGAGCGCCATCCGTTTGGCCCGTGGTGCCACCGGTCGCAACAAAATCATCAAATTTGAAGGCTGTTATCACGGCCATGCCGACAGCCTATTGGTCAAAGCCGGTTCTGGGTTGCTGACATTTGGTAATCCAACCTCAGCCGGTGTGCCACCTGAATTTGTGGCCCACACCATTGTGATTGACTTCAATGATGCCCAAGGCGTGCAAGAAGCATTTGCCGCACACGGCAAAGACATTGCCTGTGTGATAGTCGAGCCCATGGCTGGCAACATGAATCTGGTTAAGCCCGTGCCCGGATTTTTAGAAACATTACGCAGCGAGTGCACGGCCCACGGTGCTGTGCTCATATTTGACGAGGTGATGACAGGCTTTCGAGTAGGACCACAAGGTGTACAAGGCATCACCGGGGTGACACCTGACCTAACCACCCTTGCCAAAGTCATCGGCGGTGGTATGCCAATAGGCGCCTTTGGTGGCAGAACCGACATCATGCAAAACATCGCGCCGATGGGTGCGGTCTACCAAGCTGGCACGCTGTCGGGTAACCCCGTGGCCGTGGCTGCTGGCATCACCACTCTTCGCTTGCTCGGCGAGCCTGGTTTTTATGATCGTTTGGGCGCCCAGACACGCAAACTCACTGAGGGCTTGGTACAACGCGCTCGAGCCCACGGCGTGTCTTTCAGCGCCGACAGCGAGGGCGGCATGTTCGGCATGTACTTTAGCGAGCAAATACCCAAGGGCCTTGACGAGGTGTCAGCGGGCAACATCGAACACTTTAAAACCTTTTTTCACGGCATGCTTGATCAAGGGGTGTACTTTGCACCTTCAGCCTACGAGGCAGGGTTTGTGTCCTGTATGCACGACGATGCGATTATTGAAGCGACCCTCACGGCCGCTGATCATGTTTTTAAAACCTTGAACTGATTCGGAGCCTAGCGCCATGGCCGTCAACCTTGTTATTCCAGATCGCTCAGCCATTCACCCCGTCGATGGTGTTGAGATAGGGATTGCCAGTGCTGGCATCCGAAAACCCGGTAAGAAGGACCTCACAGTGTTTCGTCTGACCCCAGGCACAATGGTGGCTGGGGTTTTTACCAAGAACCGGTTTAGAGCAGCACCCGTTAAGCGCTGCGAGACCAATTTGGCCAGTCACACGCCAATCCAAGCACTGGTGATCAACACGGGCAATGCCAATGCCGGCACGGGCCAACCCGGCGATGCCGCCGCTCAACGCATGTGCGAGGCCACCGCGCAAGCACTTGGGCTAGCCGCTCAAGCCGTGCTGCCCTTTTCGACTGGTGTGATTTTGGAGCCACTACCCGTTGAAAAAATAGAACAGGCATTGCCAGAGGCCGTCGCTGATCTATCGGCCGGCCATTGGTATGAGGCGGCACACAGCATCATGACCACGGACACGCAACCCAAAATCCACTCCAGCCAGATCGCCCTCGAAGGTCACACGGTAACCATCACCGGCATCAGCAAGGGCGCTGGCATGATCCGGCCCAACATGGCGACCATGTTGGGTTACCTCGCCACTGACGCGGGCTTAAGCCAGCCACTGCTGCAGCGCTTGGTCACCGACTTAGCCGATCACTCGTTTAATCGCATTACTGTTGACGGTGACACCTCAACCAACGACTCGTTTATTCTCATGGCAACCGGTCGCAGCGGTGCTGTGATTGAGTCTGAGAACGATCGACGCTTCATGCCCTTGCGTACCGCCTTAATGGCAGCGGCCACCGACTTGGCTTGCAAGATCGTGCGCGATGCCGAAGGCGCAACTAAGTTCATAACCATTCGCGTGGAAAACGCCAGCACGCAAGCTGAGGCTTTAAAAGTGGCCTATGCGATTGCACACTCGCCCTTGGTTAAAACCGCTTTTTTTGCCAGCGACCCTAATCTAGGACGGATTTTGGCAGCCATTGGTTACGCTGGCATTGAAGATCTTGATGTTGACCAAGTCAAGCTCTGGTTGGGTGATGTTCTGGTGGCTCAAGATGGCGGACGCCATCCCGATTACCAAGAGGCCCAAGGCCAAGCCGTGATGAGCGAGGCTGAAATTCTGGTGCGCGTGTCGCTGGGCCGCGGTGAAGTTTCAGAAACGGTCTACACCTGTGACTTTTCTCACGAGTATGTCACCATCAACGCCGACTACCGTTCTTAAAAGCAAATGAGTGATATGAAACCGACCCCTGACCTAAGCAGCCTGATTGCTCGCGCTGACCAAGTATTGGCGCAGTTACAAGCCTGGCTGCCACCCGCGCCCCCGCCCACTGACTGGAACGCTTTGGCCTTTCGCTGGCGCAAGCGTGGCACGGCTCACGGCTGGCTCGATGCGATTCAACACCCCCATCGCATCACCACCGAAGACCTGCAACACATCGAACGACAAAAGGCCGTCATTGAACGCAATACCCTGCACTTCGTACAAGGCAAGCCGGCCAATCATGTGTTGATGACAGGCTCTCGCGGCACCGGTAAAAGCTCGTTGGTCAAAGCCATGCTCGCTCGTTTTGCAGCGCAAGGCTTGCGCTTAATTGAAGTCGATAAGGGTGATTTGAGTGACTTGTCAGACATCGTTGACGTGGTCGCTGCCCGCCCAGAAAAATTCATCGTGTTTTGTGATGACCTGTCCTTTGAAGAAGGTGAGTCAGGCTACAAAGCCTTGAAATCGGTGCTCGATGGATCGGCGGCTTCAACGGGCGAGAACGTCCTGATTTATGCGACCTCCAACCGGCGTCATTTGATGCCCGAGTACATGCGCGAAAACCTAGCGGCACAGCACCAATCGGATGGCGAAGTCCATCCGGGTGAAACAGTCGAAGAGAAAATATCGCTATCAGAGCGCTTTGGTCTTTGGTTGTCCTTCTACCCTTTCCGTCAAGACGACTACCTTGATATCGTCGCGCACTGGCTGCGTGAACTCGGGTGCAGTGAGGAATCGATTGCGCAGGCTCGAACTGAGGCGCTGCAATGGACCCTAGAACGCGGCTCACGATCTGGCCGTATTGCCTGGCACTTCGCGCGCGACTGGGCCGCCCGCCATGCCGACTGAAAGCCTCGCTAGCGTCTCAAACGAACCGAGTGATCGCCCCATCATTGATGTCGCCGTTGGCGTCATCCTGCGCGCCGATGGCACGGTTCTTTTGGGTGATCGACCTGAAGGCAAGCCTTGGGCAGGGTGGTGGGAGCTGCCTGGGGGCAAACTGGAGCCCGATGAAACGGTGCTTGAGGCCCTTTCGCGAGAATTGCAAGAAGAGCTGGGTTTAATACCCACTGAAGCAACGCCCTGGGTGACCTATGTTCATCACTACCCAAGCTCTACTGTGCGGCTTCATTTTTGTCGCGTGACCCGATGGGATGGCCATCCGAAGTCTTTAGAGTCTCAACAGCTCAAATGGGTGACACCCATTGAGGCGCTGGCTTTACCCGACCTCTTGCCAGCCACCTATCCTCCCTTACGTTGGTTGCAGCTACCCGACCGTTATTTAATTTCTGGGGTTGACAGTGCTAAGACATGGCCCAGTTTTCTGACGCGACTTGAAAAAGCCCTGCATGGTGGATTGCGTCTGATGCAATGGCGCGAACCGGCTTGGCAAGCCAGCGGTGACAAACAGGCACTACAAAGCGCCTTTGAGTCCGTTTTGCAGCGTTGTCACGCCCACGGCGCCAAACTACTGGTTAATAGCATCCATCCGCAAGACTGGTGGTTGATGGCCGACGGGGTCCATTTGCGCACTCAAGACGCCCACGCATTGGGCGTGCGTCCCGAGACGCTAAAAGACAAGCTACTGGCAGTATCCACCCACAATGCTGCCGAGCTCGAGCTGGCGAGGGCATTACAAGCTGATTTTGCGGTTCTAGGGCCCGTGCTGTCGACCGAATCTCACCCAGGCGAACCAGCCCTGGGTTGGGCTGAGTTTGAATCACTAAACCAGCGCGCTGGCCTGCCCGTTTATGCGCTTGGCGGGCAAACGCCAACCACACTCAACATAGCGCAAAAGCATGGCGCCCACGGCGTGGCGGGCATTCGTGGATTGTTAGATTGGGGGCAATGACATCGCCGCAAAAGGCGCTTGATCATGGCATCACAGAGAACAGAGCGAGTAGCGAAACGGCACGTCTTTGTTGGCTGGTTGCGGTTTGATTTCACCATCTTGTTCCGAGAAGCGAACCCAAACCATGTATTTGTTGGCACTCATCTCGGGAAACACACCCCATTGTGGATCCAACCACACGCGCAAAAGCTGGTAAGACTTGCCACCGAGCATTTTTTGAAAAGCACCATTGACCGCCATCACATCTTCAGTTTCGCCTGCGCTGCGTAGCAGCCGCAAGACCAAGCCTATGCCTTGGTGTAGCGGCATCAAAGGCGCAATCCATTGCTGCAAATCCTGGCACCGGCGCGCTTCATCACGGCACTGCCAAGCATGAAACGAGGGCATGTCCACCTGTGTACCACCACCTGGTACAGCCAAACGACCGCGCAAACTGGTCAACCAGTCGTTTTCTCGCAAGGCCTGACCCGTTCTACCTTGCCCAGACATGCTGGCTTGGGTTTGATCGATCTCGTCAATCACCACTTTTAAGGCCTTTGCATCAACACCGGGGTGATCTTGTAACGCTGACAAAGTCACGCGCTGACGGTCTAAGTCCAGCAGGACACCGCCCTTAACATCGGTGCGCTCAGTGACATCCAACACATCGAAGAGCGTGCTGACCGCTACCTGGTGCATCCTTGGATCACCAGGTGCGGAAAAAAATAACAAACGATCAAGGAGATATTCCAGACGCATCCAAGCCCTGACCCGCTCGTTAAAGGGGTACTCAAAGCGCATCATGTTGACACTCGGTGGGTCTGGCGCATTCTCATGATGCTAGATTACACCACTGCTGATGCAAACCCAATACTTGTTGCTTGAGATATTCGTGGGAAACCGAGCTGTCATTCAGAATCACATCGTGGGCTTGCGCAAGCCGTTTCTCCCGACTGACTTGTGCATCTATGATTTGTTGAACTTGCGCCTGACTCAGACCATTGCGTGCTTGCACCCGAGAAATTTGCGTGTTTCGGTCACAATCGACCACACAAATCCGATCGACTTGATTTAACCAGCGACCTGATTCGACCAATAAAGGCACCACAAAAACGGTGTAGTGGCCCACCGCCAAGCCAGCTTGGCGTCTTGTTTCATCGCCAATCAGGGGGTGCAGAATCGCTTGCAGTTGCTCACGCGCGGCCTCATCACCAAAAACGTGCGTTCGCATACGCGCTCGGTCCAGTGCGCCCTCATTGGTAATAAAAGAAGCGCCGAACGACCCTTCAATAGCCGCAATCGCCGCCCCACCTGGGGCCGTTAGGGCGTGTGCGATCGCATCCGTGTCAATAATGGCCGCACCGGCCTGACCCAATATGTCGGCAACGTAACTCTTTCCAGATCCAATACCGCCAGTCAGTCCGATTTTCAGCATGCTTAAAAAGACTCACAAATGACGAGGGCGTTAGTCGCCAACACCAGAAACGGGCCAAACGGTATACCCTTGTTTAAACGCATTGTTGACCGATTGGCAAAAGTTAAACCAACAGTATAGACAAGCAATAAGGCACTGGCGATGATCCACACATCGGCCAAAGCAGTCAGACCGACCCAAAGGCCGATCGCCGCGAGTAACTTTGCATCGCCTTGGCCCAGCGCTTCTCGCGCCCTGGCCCATCGATAAGCTGCGTTAAAAAGCATCGGCAACGCATAGCCTAAAGACATGCCCCACAAGCGATCCAGCGCGGGTAGATCGTCACCCTTTATGAACCATGAATAGCCCCAAGCCAGTAACATCAACAGCAACACCAGTTCGTTGGGCAAGATACCCGTCTCGGCATCAACCAACGCCAACATGCCCAGCACCGCCAGCATTAACACGGTCGCTAGGCATTGCGATAGGGAAAACGCGGTGCCTTTGACCAACCACAGGGCGTTTATTAACAACCAAAGCACAAAAAGGCGCTGTAGCCAAAGCACTGGCAGTGCAATCAAATAACCACTCGATTGCTCAGCGGCGAGCTCTGCTCGAATTCGCACAGTCAGGCGCTGAGCACCCCATTGAGCGAGAAACGCGAGGGAAATAGTGACCGCTAGCATCACACCGAATGATCCTGAATCACGCAAATTAAACGCCCGCTTTCATGTTGCAGTGAGGGCAAAAACGTTAAAAATGCGTAGAATGGGATCATCTAAAACCGTTCTCACCGTTTGGTAAATACCCATGTTTCTGTTTTCCGATTCCAACGCCGCTCACCGAATCACTGCTCTTGTTTTTGTGAGCACCTTAGTAACCGGTTGCGTCAATACGATGGCGCCCGGTTATTACGACCCACCCAAACCAAGCTCAACGCAAGATGCCATCATGAATGCTGAAGGCGCCGGTATGAGACAGGTTGTGGTGGCGCCATCGCAAGTCCAAGTGGGTTGGCGAACCGGCGGCGATCAATTAACGCCAGCAGGCCAAGCTACGATCGAAAGCGATGTGGCCGCCGACCAAGCACCTCCTAGCCTCATCACAAAACCCGAAACCTTCTTGGGTCACTTACCTTGTTTTGGGGCGGGGATGAATTGCGCGACTCAGCGCGTGGTGGTCACGCTCGCGCCCAATGGCCGTTGGCGCTCACGACTCACCTATTTAGACAAGCAGCAGCAACTGAGCGGTAAGCCATCCGTGGCACAGGGCTGCTGGCGCAGCACTCTAAGCAAACCACCAAGCCTGCTTTTATTAGACTCACAAAAAAACGTGCGAACCGAATTGCGTATGACAGCCAACAATGTGCTGCAGATTGTCACCATTGATGGCAATAGCCCAAACCTGACCTACACCCTAAATCGTCAACCTGACCTTGATCCAATTTCAGAACTAGACAGCGTCAGCGCACCGGTCTGCCGCTAGTCGTTACCATCGACATCGGTAAGGTGCGCGGCCTGACCGGGCCTTTGGGTGCTGATATTGGTGTCAAGGTCGGCTTGACCATGTTGAGAAAAAAGGGTGAATGCCAGTTGAACGGCGTTTTTCACGCCCATCTTTTGAAACAAGCTTGCGCGGTGCGACTCGACGGTTCGCATCGAAATACCCAGCTCGCAAGCAATGACCTTATTTGGCTTGCCTTCAATAACCGGATAAAGGATTTGTCGCTCTCGCGTCGTTAAATCTGGCCAGACAGGACTACTGGCTTTTAAGGACTCACTTTCCATTGAATTTCTGCCTCAAACTTTCAGAAACGAAAGTCTGGCAGAGCTTATTTGATGCGCCAAGCTGACAGATCTAATAGGGCGGGGTTTCCCTTGCGTACAAGCCGAATGGGGCCCGCCTTAAACGGTTCAAACTTCCAAGTTGTCGATCAACCGTGTTTGACCCAACTTGGCCGCCGCCAAAATGACCAATCGCTCGCCGCTTGCAACTTCTAGACTCGTCGGGGGCAACAAATCACGTTGTCGTCGGATCGCAATGTAATCAACCTGCCAGCCGCGTGTCTTTAAAAAGTCATGCGCCAATGTCTGAAGCGCATCGATATCTGATGCCCCGTTAAGCAACGCTTCTCGCATACCGCTGAGTGTGGTGAAGAGTTCGGTGGCCTGTGATCGGTGTTCTGCACTCAAATAGACGTTTCGCGAGGACAGGGCCAAACCATCGTCGGCTCTGACCGTTTCGTGCGCCAAAATTTCAACAGGCAACTGAAACTGTCGACACATGCTTCGAATCAACATCAACTGTTGGTAGTCTTTCTTACCGAATACAGCCACTCGAGGCTGCACGCAAGAAAACAATTTGAGCACCACGGTGCAAACGCCATCAAAGAATCCGGGGCGATACTCACCCTCTAGGATGCCGCCAAGATCGTCAGGTGGTTGGACCCGAAAAGTTTGTGGCTCAGGGTAAAGCTCGTGTTCATCGGGCGCAAATAACACGTAGACATCACGGCCTTTTTCTAGCTTTTCAATGTCATCGAGAAGGGTTCGCGGATACTTCTCGAAATCCTCATTTGGGCCGAACTGCAAACGATTCACAAAAATGCTGGCCACGACTGGATCGCCGTGCTGACGAGCGGTTTTCATGAGCGCCAAATGGCCAGCGTGTAAGTTACCCATTGTGGGCACGAAGGCCGCCCTGTTTTGACCGCGCAGTTGATCACGCAGGGCTTCAATGGTGTGTACTACTTTCAAACACTTCTCCTGACAAGTCTCTGCTTGCTTTGATTAGACCTAGGCACTGGCATAAGACAAACGCACGTAGATGGGCGCATAAGGTTCGGCTTGGGTGATATCGAGCAATGATTCACGGGCCAACTCCAGCAGCGCCAAAAAGTACACCACCACCACAGCAACAGACGCACCTTCATTAATTCGCGCCATGAACAACTCACCAAACTCAACGAACCGGACATTGTTTAGTTGTCGCAGAATGTGCGTCATGTGCTCGCGCACCGACAACTGCTCACGAGTGATGTGATGATGCGCATTCAAATTGGCACGGCGCAAGATATCAGCCCAAGCCGATTTCAAGTCATCGAGCTGTACGCTCGGCAACACTTGCTCAACTTCAAAGTCCGCGATGGCTTGCGCGTTGTAAAAATCGCGACCTAGCCGGGGCAGTTGATCAAGCTTTTGCGAAGCCAACTTCATCTGCTCGTATTCGAGTAAGCGACGCACCAACTCAGCCCTTGGATCTTCAGGCTCTTGACCATCACCACGTGGCTTGATGGGTAACAGCATGCGCGCTTTGATTTCAATGAGCATCGCGGCCATCAGCAGATACTCCGCTGCGAGCTCCAAATTGGTACCTCGAATCTGCTCGACATACGACAGGTACTGTCGGGTTACCTCAGCCATTGGGATATCGAGGACATTGAAGTTTTGTTTGCGAATGAGGTACAGCAAGAGGTCTAGTGGCCCCTCAAATGTCTCAAGAAAAACTTCGAGTGCATCCGGTGGGATGTAGAGGTCTTGCGGCATGGCGAACAAAGGTTCGCCGTAAAGCCGCGCGAGCGCCACCGCATCGACCACGTTTGGCGTGGAATCGACTGTAGGCTGCACCAGAGCCTGCAAGGAAGCGTTCGGATCGTCAGTCGACCCGCTAGAAGTGATCACGGCCACCTAATCGTTTTGATAGACGTAGGGCTTTTGAGCCACTCGTGCTTGTTTGAAACCGTCAATTAACTCGGGATCTTGGGTTTTATCCCACAAACGAGCACGCCCCTCTCTCTGGCGCTTTTCAACGTCAGGATGCGCTTTCTTGTAACTTTTTAAAAACTGGGTAAATTCAGATTCGTAGTTCTTGGACATGGCAAGACCCATGGATAAGGCAATAAAGCCGGTAAAAGTATTAGACTCAAGCCTTCAATTCTACTGTAGCGGTGGCCATTTGCATGGGGCAGCAGCGCCTAAACGCTTTTTTACTCGCAAAAGAACGCGTTCGCCGACGCTTTAAAGGTCTGATGGTGCCCTTCATTTTGGGCTGCGCGCTTTTCATGCAGATGCTAGATGCTACCGTTCTGGCTATCGCATTGCCAGCCATGGCCTTGTCATTTGATGTGCCCGTGGTTCAACTTAATTTGGCCATTACCGCGTACCTCTTGGCCGCGGCAGTCTTTGTGCCCATTTCCGGTTGGGCCGCAGACCGATGGGGCGCAAGGCGTGTTTTTTTGGCTGCCATCGTTGTCTTTACTGCGAGCTCAGCCGGTTGTGCGCTAGCGAGTTCAATGAACGATTTGGTGGCATGGCGGGTGGTGCAAGGCATCGGTGGAGCCATGATGGTGCCTGTCGGGCGTCTGATTTTGCTCAGAACCACACCCAAGCAAGAGTTGCTGCGCGCCGTTGCTTTTTTATCCATGCCAGCCTTGCTTGGCCCGATGCTGGGCCCACCGGTGGGTGGATTTTTAGTGACCTTTGCCTCTTGGCATTGGATCTTCTTAATGAACCTGCCAATCGGGTTAATCGGCATCTACATGACCATGCGTTACGTGCCAGCAAGCAGCAATCAAATCACCCGACGCCCACTTGACGCCATTGGCTTCTTTCTCAGTGCCATTTGCTTGGCCACGCTGGTAGCAACATTCGAGATGCTGGGCCAAGGCCGCTTGGGGTTGGATTGGGTGGCTGGCCTTTTGATGATCGGTTTGGGCTCTGGTTGGCTTTACAAGTGGCATAGCGCACGTTGCGCCAACCCCATCATCGACCTTGAACTTTTGCGTATTTCATCTTTTCGGGAGTCAGTCATTGGCGGTAACTTGTGCCGCTTTGCCATCGGCGCGACGCCTTTTTTACTGGCCATTCTTTTGCAAATCGGCTTTGGCATGACGCCACTATCGGCCGGCTTGATTACCTTTGCGAGCGCAGCTGGTGCTTTGTTAATGAAATTCACTGCCCGACCCATCTTGCAACGCTGGGGCTACCGACGTGTGCTCATGAGTAATGCCGTATTAACCGGAGCGGCTCTGGCGGCATGCGCCACTTTCAGTGAGCAAACCCCAGTAGCTATCATGATCGGGGTGCTTTTGATTGGTGGCTTTTTTAGGTCTTTACAGTTCACTGCCGTCAACACCCTTGGCTTTGCCGATATTCCCGCAGACCGGATGAGCAGCGCCAGTGGCTTTAGTGCCATGGCTCAGCAGCTGAGCATTAGTTTGGGCGTAGGGATCGCGGCGAGTGCAATTAACATCAGCATGAAAGTTCGAGGGGCCAACGCACTGACGTCAGTTGACCTTATGGCCGGTTTTGTCACGATCGGTCTATTTTGCGCCTTGTCAGCACTCTCATTTCGGCGCTTGGCACCAACAGCTGGCGAATCCCTACAAAACCAAACCCCATAGGTGCCATTCGCAGGCTGATTATGGGGGTCAACGAAACCCCGAATCAGTGCAAAATCTGACTCAAAAAAAGCTTGGTGCGCTCTGACTGCGGATTATCAAAGAAAGACCCGGGATCGTTTTCTTCGATGATCTCGCCCTGATCCATAAAAATAACCCGGTTCGCGACTTTGCGCGCAAAACCCATTTCGTGCGTCACAACCAGCATGGTCATACCACCTTGCTCAGCCAACCCCACCATCACGTCAAGGACTTCTTTGACCATCTCGGGATCCAGTGCAGACGTTGGTTCATCAAACAACATGATTTTGGGGTTCATACACAAGGAGCGCGCAATCGCTACCCGTTGCTGTTGGCCACCCGAAAGCTGGCCAGGAAATTTATTCGCCTGCTCAGGAATCTTCACACGCTCCAGGTAAATCATCGCCTCTTGTTCAGCCTGTGCCTTAGGTGTTTTGAGCACCCAGATGGGGCCCAATGTGAGGTTTTCCAGAACCGTCAAATGCGGAAACAAATTAAAGTGCTGAAACACCATGCCGACTTCGCGCCGTATGGCTTCAACGCCTTTGATGTCACCCGTTAAGGCCATGCCATCAATGATGATATCGCCTTGCTGGTGCTCCTCGAGCCGATTCAAGCAGCGGATCAAAGTGGACTTGCCCGAACCCGACGGACCACAAATCACGATCCTTTCACCCGCGGCCACTTCAAGATTGATGTCGCGCAACACGTGGAATTTGTCGTACCACTTATTGACGTGATGCATTTGAATCAATGCGTCTGCCATGCCAACTCTCCAAAAAACACTGCGCCGCTCTTGGCTAGTGTTGTTGACCCACTGCCAAACGCTTTTCTAGCGCCTGACTATACTTGGACATCGAGTAACAAAAGATGAAATAAATCGCGGCAATAAAAACATACACTTCCATGCTGAAACCTTGCCACGCAGGGTCTGTGAGTGCTGCCTTAGCCGCTAGCGTCAAGTCAAAAATACCAATAATCACGACCAGTGATGTGTCTTTGAAGAGCGAAATGAAAATACCGACCAAGGGCGCAATCACGATTTTTAACGCTTGCGGCAAAATAATAAGGCGAGTCTTCTGCCAATAAGAAAGGCCCAAAGAATCAGCGCCTTCGTACTGTCCTTTTGAGATGGCTTGTAAACCACCGCGGACGGTTTCAGCAACGTAGGCAGCGGCAAACAACACAATCGCAATCAGCGCACGCAACAATTTGTCGATGGTCAGGCCCTCAGGCAAAAACAACGGCAACATGACCGAAGACATAAAGAGCAGACTAATCAAGGGGACGCCACGGATTAATTCAATGTAGACCACACAGATTATTTTGATGGCGGGCAACTCAGAGCGTCGGCCCAAGGCCAACACCACCCCGAGCGGAAAGGCCAAAGCCACACCAAAGGTTGCCAAAATAAGCGTCAGCGGCAAACCACCCCACAGCGTGTTTTCCACATAAGTCAGCCCCAACACGCCCCCCCACATCAAGAGGGCCACAACGCTCAGGCCAACGATCCAAATGGGAAACAGCCAAATGTTCCAAAGCTTGCGCCAAGCGCTTAGCAACACCAATGCGACCAGCAGAAAAATCGACACCAGCGGTCGCCACTGCTGCTCATAGGGATAGGTGCCAAAAAGTATCAGTCGATGTTTTTCAGCGATGAAAGCCCAACAGGCACCCTCAACTTCGCGACACTCTTGACCCGATTGGGCACTGTACTTAGCCTGCAAAAACACCCAGTCCAACAAAGCTGGCACAGCCATGATCAAAAGCCAGACTGACAAAATCGTCAGTAACGCATTCGCAGGCGTGGAAAACAGCTGCGTTTTAACCCAAACCAAAGGCGTGGGGTTAGAAGTGGCTGGTGCATGAATTGTTGGTGCAGGTGTTGGCTCTGACATGCTCAACGCTCCACCAGTGCCATGCGCGCGTTGTACCAATTCATGATCACCGAGATGGCTAGACTAACGGTCAAATAAGCCCCCATAATGATCATAATGCCCTCAATGGCTTGGCCTGTTTGATTGAGCGTGGTGTTTACCACTGAGACCAGATCGGGGTAGCCGATAGCCACAGCCAACGAACTGTTCTTGGTGATATTGAGATACTGACTGGTCATGGGTGGAATAATGACGCGCAGGGCCTGAGGCAATACGATTAAACGCAAGATCAAACCTCGGCGCAAACCGATCGCCCCCGCGGCTTCCCATTGGCCCTTGCCGACTGACTCGATGCCCGAGCGCACGACTTCAGCCACAAAAGCCGCGGTGTAGATCACAAGCCCGATCAACAAAGCCGCGAATTCAGGACTTAAAGTCAAGCCCCCCTGAAAATTAAAGCCTTTGAGCGCTGGTATCTCGAGCGCCAGTGCCGAACCGGATAGCCACCAAGCCACGAGCGGGCAGGCTATCAGTAGTAACGCCGCTGTCTTAAAAACTGGAAAGATTTGGCCAGTTTGCGCTTGGCGGCGCCGAGACCAATTGGCCAGCACCAAAACAATCACCACCGAAATAAAGAATCCAGCCGCCAACCAAGTCAATCCATCACCTTCAACGGTTGGGATTTTAAAACCTCGGTTTGAAAGAAAGACACCGGCTATCGGACTCAAGGCTTGACGGGGACCTGGCAACGTCTCAGCGATCAACGCATACCAAAAAAAGAGTTGCAACAACAACGGTATGTTGCGCATCACTTCGACATAAATACTAGCCAACTTGGCAATCAACCAATTGCCTGAGAGTCTGGCGATACCGATTAGAGTGCCCAGCAGTGTGGCGAAAACGATGCCGATCACAGCCACGCGCAACGTGTTCAATAGGCCAACCGATAAGGCTCGTGCATAGGTGTCAGCTGGCGTGTATGCAAGACTCGACTCGCCAATCGCAAACCCTGCCTCACGTCCTAAAAAATCGAATCCCGTGGCAATGTTTCGCGCTGACAAATTGTGTAATGTGTTTGATATCAAATACCAAAGGCCAACGCCCACCAACGTCACGGCCACGACCTGGTAGAAGATGGCCCGAAACTTGGGGTCGTTCCAAACTTTTAGTACGAGGGGAACCGGTCTACTCGACAAAGGGCTCTCCAACAACCGCTTGGGCCACAAAAATGCATGGCGGGGTTTTGTGTTTCTAGAAGGTAGCAGTATTTAGACCACTCGAAACGCTAGCGGTACTGGCGTGTCGAGTGGTTTTGATTGCTGTGCTTAAGTGGTCATGTGGTTTAGCGGATTGGCCAGCCGTACATCAAGCCACCATTGCGCCACGTGGCATTTAAGCCACGCTCAAGTTTCAGCGGGCTTTCAGCACCAACATTACGCTCAAACGTTTCGCCGTAGTTACCCACTTGCGACACCACACTGAAGGCCCATTCGTTACTGAGGCCCAAGTTCTTACCCATGCCCGGTGTTACGCCCAAGATGCGCTGCACGTTTGGGTCTGAGCTCTTGAGCATTTCTTGAGCGTTCTTAGAGGTGATGCCATATTCCTCGGCCTCGATCATGGCAAACAAGGTCCAACGAACCACGTTAAACCAAGCATCATCGCCTTGACGAACCATGGGCCCCAAGGGCTCTTTTGAGAAAGTGTCTGGCAAGATCTCGTAGGCATCAGGTTTTTCTAAGGTGGTTCTGACCCCCGCCAATTGTGACTTATCGGTCGTGAAGGCATCGCAGCGACCGGCCACAAAAGCGCGCACAATTTCGTCTAACTTTTCAATCACCACAGGCTTAAACGAAATATTGTTCGCACGGAACCAGTCTGCAAGGTTGAGCTCCGTTGTGGTGCCAGGCTGCACGCAAATCGTGGCGCCATTTAGCGCTTTGGCTCCTTTGATACCGAGCTCTTTTTTAACCATTACGCCTTGACCGTCGTAAAAATTAATACCGGTACCCACCAATCCCAATGTGGTGTCACGGGTCAAGGTTTGCGTGGTGTTGCGTGTCAACACATCAATTTCACCGGACTGCAGGGCGGTGAAACGTTGTACGGCTGAAAGGGGCGTGACCTTAAAGGCATTGGCATCGTTGAACATGGCCGCGGCGATGGCCTTGCACATGTCGACGTCGATCCCTGTCCAAACGCCTTTGCTGTCTGGATTTGAGAAGCCAGCCACGCCGGTGTGCACACCACACTGAACAAAACCTTTCTGTTTGACCGCATCAAATGTTGGCCCCGCCTGCACCACCGCACCATTAAAAAGCATTGCCGCGGCAATCGCGGCCAGTTTTAAGGTTTTCATTTTTATCTCCGTTGTGACCTGAGCTTTAACAAGCGTTTGGCTGGCCCGCATCGTTAACCGCTTAACTTAACCATACTAATCACTGCATTGTTTTAACCAAAGCGGGAAATCCCTTGGTGATTTCTAAGCGTAAATTTCATGTCAACACGGCTGCTTCGCCGGTTTACAATGCAATAACCTTGCTTGGTACCGGCTGATGATTGAATTTCAACACGTTTTTAAGTCTTACGCCTCCGGCACGGCCATCCTTGAAGATGTGTCGTTTCATGTCGGCGCTGGTGAGTTTCTATTTGTTGCTGGACCTTCTGGCGCCGGTAAATCCACATTGCTGAAACTGATTGCCGGCCTCGAACCCGCCAACCGCGGCATTATTCAAGTCAACGGCCAACGACTTGACCGTTTGACTGCGCGAGCTCGTCCCTACTTGCGTCGCGCGGTTGGTGTCATCTTGCAAGACACACACTTGCTCCAAGACCGCAACGCCCTTCAAAACGTGATGCTACCACTCGCCGTTACTGGCCAACCCAATGACGTCGCACGTTCAAGAGCGCGCGCAGCGCTGCAAAAAGTCGGGCTTGGTGGCAAAGAAACAGCACTGCCCGTCACGCTTTCGGGTGGCGAGCAACAACGCTTGGCGATTGCGCGTGCGATTGTGAACCGACCGGCGCTACTAATTGCTGACGAACCAACCGCTAACTTAGACAAAGACACCGCTAAGCGGGTCATGGATGTGTTCAAAGACTTCAACCAAGTCGGGGTCACCACGCTGGTTGCTACACACGACGAGGACTTGATGGCGCAATATGCCGATCGTGTGTTTGTGATCGAACCAGGACGGTTTCGCGATTTTCCAGTGAACAAAACAACATGAAACAGTGGCTGCAACTTCACCGTTACGCCCTGCAAGTCACCTTGCGTCGTTTGCTGCAGGCCCCCTCTTCTTTTTTAACCAACGTCGTGGTGATTGCTTTGGCCCTGGTTTTGCCCCTCATGGGTGCATCCATCCTAATTTCAGTGCAACCCGTCGCGCAGCATGTCTCGGCTGACCCCACCATCACCATCTTTATGACGCCTGACGCCTCGCTTGCAGTCAGTGAATCACTCACCAAAAGCATCCAAGAAAGCAAAGATCCACTCATCTTAGATGTTCGCTTAGTGGATAAGTCACAAGCAGCCGAATCGCTCCGCAGCAACGAAGCCTGGCGACAGGCCTTAGAAGCCCTGCCAAACAATCCACTGCCACATGCCATCACGGTCACGCTCGCCGCTGATGACGCCGTGGCTCGGACAGCTGAATTATTTGCCTCTGAATGGCGCCTAGAAGAAGGCGTACAGTTCGTGCAACTCGACAGCCTTTGGGTGCAGCGTCTTGAGGCATTGCTACGGTTGGTGCGTATTGGGCTCACACTGGTCACTTTGATTATTGCGCTGGTGGTGTTAGCGGCTGTCTTTAACACCGTGCGCATGCAAGCCCTCTCCCAACGTGATGAGATCGCCGTGGCGCGATTGGTCGGCGCCACAGAGTCATTTGTGCGTCGTCCTTTTTTATACCAAGGTGGCCTGACCTGTGGGCTTGGGGCTGCGATTGCAATTGGCCTGACCGCGCTGGCGCTGAACCCTTTGAATACCGCTATCAGTGACCTCTCTAAAACTTACGACACACTATTTGCCTTGCACTTGCCAAGCGGCTTGGCTTTATTCGTGTACTTGATTGCCGCGATTGTCTTGGGCTGCTTTTCAGCGCGATGGTCTGTCACCCGACACACCCGGTTTTGATGCCAAACAAACCCGCTTCTCAAGATTTTGCGCAACGCGTGATTGACTGGCAGGCATCCCATGGTCGCCATCATTTGCCTTGGCAACAAAGCCGTGATCCCTACCGGGTTTGGTTATCAGAGATCATGCTGCAACAGACTCAAGTCAGCACTGTGATCGGCTATTTCGAGCGCTTTTTGACGCGCTTACCCACCGTGACCGACTTGGCTCAAGCCAGTGAGGAGGAAGTCATGGCGCTTTGGGCGGGGCTGGGTTATTACGCTCGAGCCCGACACCTACACGCCTGCGCCAAAACCGTGGTCAATCAATGTCAAGGTCAATTCCCTCGTACCAGCCAAGAGCTTCAAACGTTGCCTGGTATTGGCCCGTCAACGGCCGCTGCCATTGCCGCTTTCTGCTCTGACGAACGCTCAGCCATTCTTGATGGCAACGTCAAACGGGTGCTGGCGCGGTATTTTGGCATTGATGGCGATGTCAGCCACGGCACCACCATCAAGCAGCTATGGGCGCTGGCCAACAGCTGCTTGCCAAGCCCTAGCTTGATTGGCCAACAACCAAAAGCAATGACTTCCTATACCCAAGGCCTGATGGATCTTGGGGCCACACTCTGTACGCGTCGAGAACCCGCTTGCGAGCGCTGCCCATTGGCAGACCGTTGCGTGGCGCATCACACTGGACGTACTCAAGAACTCCCATTCAAGCGCAAAGCAGCTGAGCGACCAACCCGTGAACTGCATTTGCTGTGGGTAACGCATGGCTCGCAGGTGCTTTTGCAAAGACGCCCTGACAAGGGTATCTGGGGACGCCTCTGGTGTTTACCGATGTTTGATTCGGCGAGCCTCGCTCAGAATGCGGTCGATGATTGGTTGGCCGAGCCACTGCCGTGCACACGAATGGCTAGCATTGGTCATGATTTGACGCATTTTCGGTTGACTTTGACACCTTGGCGACTGGCTTTGCCAGACACCGCAATCCCACCGGTCATTGCTAACGCCGCAGGGCAATGGATCTGCAACCAAACGCTTGCCAACCTAGGCTTACCCAAACCCATCAAAACATTACTGGTTGGCGGCAATCCTGACACTATGGCGACTGATTCCCATCAGTAAACCAACAGCAACAGCCAGTGTAACGAGCGCCGTCCCGCCGTAACTGAAAAAGGGCAATGGGACGCCAACCACTGGCAAGATGCCAATCACCATGCCAATATTGACGAAAACATAGATGAAAAAAACCATTGACAGGCTCGACGCCAACACCCGACCAAAGGTGTCCGTCGCGCGAATGGCGATAACAAACCCTCGAATAATGAGCAGGGCGAACAGAAACAGCAGAGTTAATGCACCATAAAGCCCAAACTCTTCGGCAAAAACCGCAAAGATAAAGTCGGTGGTGCGCTCGGGAATGAAGTCGAGTTGGCCTTGGGTGCCTGCCATAAAACCACGTCCATACAAACCGCCAGAGCCCACCGCAATGGTCGATTGGATGGTGTGAAACCCTCGGCCCAATGGATCCTGGGTGGGATCGAGCAACGTACACACCCGACCCTTTTGGTATTCGTGCAACAGCACCCAATCGGTATTTGGCAAGCACAGCGTCTCTTCGAACAACAGCACCGAACCGATACCAACCACAGCAATCACAGCCAGCGGCACCAATAACTTGAAAGACAGGCCAGCAAAATAGATGGCGCACAAACCAGCCGTGCCAACCAACAAGGCTGTGCCTAAGTCGGGTTGGCGCACAATCAGCAGGAAAGGGATCACCACCAAGACAAACGCCACCACAAAGTCCAATCCCATCAGGCGTTGTTCGCGACGCTGAAAATACCATGCCAACAAAAGCGGCAAAGCAATTTTCATGATTTCTGAGGGTTGTATACGAACAAACCCCAAATCCAACCAGCGTGTTGCACCTTTGCTTGTCTCCCCAAAGAAAACCACGCCAACCAACAAAACCAATGAGACGCCGTAAAACAGTGGTGCCATTTTTGCGAGCCAATGGGGTGGCACAATGGCCACACCCCACATGATGAAAAAGGCGATAACTAAATATTGGCTCTGAACCGCGTAGCGCCAGTCGGTCCCACCCACGGCCGACTGCATCACCAATAAACCCACGCCAGACAGTAAAGCTGCAATCAAAAACAAAGGCCAATCAATGGCCTTCATCCCTCTGATGAGAAGATTGAAAAGACCAATCATGGTGTTCTTGACTGCGCCAGCGCGCCGTCATCACGCAAAATCCAAGCATCAAAGACCTCACGCGCGATGGGAGCAGCAACTTCACTGCCCCAACCCGCGTTCTCAACCAATATCGCCAGCGCAATGGTTGGCGCCCGTGATGGTGCAAATCCCATGAACAACGAGTGATCGCGAAGACGCTCGTCAACGTCTTCTTTTTTGTATTTGCTGCCCTTTAAGTTAAAGAGCTGTGCGGTGCCGGTCTTACCAGCCACGGGGTATTGCACCCCGCTGAAGGCACGACGTGCGGTACCAGTGAGCGTGACCTGCTCGAGCGCTTCGGTCACTTCTCGAACATGCTCACGTTTTAACGCAATGCGATGGCTCGGCTCTTGACGCGTGGGGCGTTGAGTTTTAAGAGCCGTGTTTTGTATGGCCTTAACCAAATGCGGCGTGTGGTAATCGCCCCCATTGGCCAAGACCGCCGTGGCCTGAGCCAATTGCATGATGGTGAAGGCGCTGTAGCCCTGCCCAATTAAAACCGAAACAGTCTCACCGGGAAACCAGCGCTGTTGCACTCGCTCTTTAAAGGCCTTTTTTTTCCAATCGGTTGACGGCAGCACGCCCGTGCGCTCAGTGTCTAAGTCAATGCCTGTCTTTTGTCCAAAACCAAATGGCTTCATAAAATCATGCAGTGCATCAATTGTGATGTCAGTGGCTAAAGAATAGTAGTAAGTGTCTGACGACACCACCAATGACTTGTGCATGTCGACGTTACCGTAAGGCACAGAGCCAGCATTGCGAAATCGCGTTTTACCCATCTCGAAATAGCCTGGATCATAGATTCGCGTTTTGGCATCGCGCTTACCCATGGTCATGGCCGCTAGGGCGATAAAAGGCTTAAACGTTGAGCCAATGGGGTAGGTGCCATAAACGGGTCGATTGATCAGTGGAAAATTTTCCGACTCGTTTAGCTCGCGCCAACTGTCGTGATCGATGCCATCGACAAACAAATTCGGGTCAAAGGATGGTGCTGACACGAATGCCAAGACCTCACCCGTTTGAGGGTCGAGCGCCACGAGCGCGCCGCGCTGCCCCTTGAAAGCTTGCTCAGCGATCCGCTGCAAGCGCATGTCAATCGATAAAACCAAGTCTTCGCCAGGTGCAGGATCGATACGGTGTAATGTTCGCATGGGTTTGCCGCGTGCTGTCACTTCAACCGATTCGATGCCCGTGACGCCATGCAACACCTGTTCCCAAGACTTTTCCACACCTTTCTTACCGATGATGTCGGTGCCGCGGTAGTTACCCAACTCGTGATTGGCATCGAGCGCTTGAACATCGGCCTCCGAGATGCGTCCCACGTAACCCACCACGTGCGCGGCCGACAGGCCCTGAGGATATTGCCTGACCCATCTCGCTTTGAGTTGCACGCCGGGGAATCGGAATGCTTGCGCGGCGAAAAAGGCTGCCTCGGTGTCAGAGAGGTCACGACGCAGTGGCACCAATGAAAATCGACCGGCATCAGCCAAGCGGCGTTTAAAACGCTTAACCTGATACTCGCTTAGTGGTACCACTTGGTTCAGGTTTTTTAATAAAGGGTCAATCTTGCCTGCCTCTGCAGGCACCACATCGAGGGTGTAACTCAAATAATTGCGAGCGAGAACGACACCATTTCGATCCAAAATGTCGCCACGCCGTGGCGGCAAAGGCAAGACCGCCGTTCGGTTGCTGTCGGCTCGCTTAAGTAAACCCTCATGTTTTTGAACTTGCAGCACCCAGAGCCTAGCACCCAGTAAACCGAAAGCGAGCAACACCACAAGCGCAGCTATCCACACCCTTAAACCAAACAGGCTGCGTTGCCGTTGCGTTGCGGATTTAAAATCAAACATGAATCAAAGACCAATCAAAAGTGCCAAGGTGCTTGGTCGCAAAAATTACTCGGTTGAAGCGCTCATGCTAGCCAAGCGATTACCCGGCAATAACAACAACCACCCGATGGGCACCCACAGCACACAAACCAGAGCCAAACCAATCAGCCACGCCTGGCCTGGCCATGTGCCGCTGACCAACGCTGAAAGAACCACCGAAACGACCTTGGCCAACACAAAAACGGGCACCATATGCAGCGCCTGACGCCACAGATTAAAGCGCAACAAACGCCGCTGTAAAACCACTGCACCATAGCACGCCAATACGTATGTCAATGCATACTGACCCAGTGGTCCAGCGTCGTGCACATCAATCAACAAACCCAACACAAAGGCGGTAAACATGCCCACGCGGCGAGGCTCATGAACCGCCCAAAAGACCACCACCAGCATCAATAGATCGGGCGCTACAGGCATTAAGCGCCAGGGCAACAGAGACAATAAAAAAAACGCCGTGATTGAACCCCAAACCACCCAGCTGTCCGAGCGCAGGTCGATTTCATCGGCTCCTATGCCTTGGGTGCGCACAAGCCCCGCGCTACCCAAAGACTCAATTCGTCGTGACTGGCGCAATTATCTCTCCAGCTATAGGGTTTGAGGGGTTTGGTGCCTCATTGGTTCCAATGGCGTCAACAGGCACCTTCAAGATCAAAAAATGTCGGTAACGCTCTGGGTGCGAGGTCGGTTGAGCCAGCGCTCGCGCAAATCCCGACGCGGCATCGCGCTCGACCGACTCAACGGTGCCGACCGATATCCCCGCTGGAAAGCCCCCACCCACACCACTGGTGACCAACACATCACCTTCCTGGATGTCAGTGTCAGAAGAGAAGTAGCGCACCTCGACCTTGCCTGGAATGGCTGAACCGAAAGCGATTAATCGCAAGCCATTGCGAAGCAATTGAACCGGCACGGCCAATTGCTCGTCTGTCAACATGGCTGCCTCAGCAGAAAACGGTGTCACGCGGATCACTTGACCGACAATCCCACCTTCATCGATCACAGGCATTCCGGGCTCAATACCTTGCCGGGACCCCTTGTTAAACACCAAACGACGACGGTAGTCGGTCGCCGGCTCATAAAGCACTTCGACCACCACCGCTGGGTGTATGGGTTTGTCTTCAATCACACCCAAAAGGCGCCGCAATTGTCTGTTTTCTGTGAGCAGTTGGGCAGCGTTACCGATCACTTGCGATAACTCGATGCGCTGCTGCTGCAGCGCTTCGCTCTCTTGCTTTAGTAATTGGGCCGAGTTTGAGTAATCTTGCACCACCACCACCGCGTCACGGGGGAGCATCACCACCCGTTGAAAGGGATAAAGAATCACACTTAAGCCCTGTCTCAGGGGCTCAAGGTAGCGGGTATGGGCATCAACAACGAGCAGCAGGCAGGCCAGTAAAGCCAACAGCACCAGCTTAACCTGCGCTGGCACACTGCGTCTAAAGAGTTCTAAGTCGACCTTTGTCGCCATAAGGCTGCGCTAATCCCATGCGTTGGTCAAAAAACAGCGCGCTTAATCGTCGATAAAAATCGCACCGAGCTTTTCAAGATGCTCAAGCGCATCACCGCAACCGCGAACCACGCAGGTCAACGGATCCTCGGCCACAACGACAGGCAGGCCTGTTTCCTCTTGCAATAAGCGGTCTAGGTCCGTCAACAAGGCACCACCACCGGTGAGCGCAATGCCCTTGTCGGTGATATCGGCACCGAGTTCAGGCGGCGTGTTTTCAAGGGCGATTTTGACCGCAGAGACAATCTGGTTCAATGGATCAGTCAAAGACTCCAAAATCTCATTAGAAGAAACAGTAAAGCTACGAGGCACGCCTTCAGCCAAATTACGACCTTTGACTTCAATCTCCCGGACCGCTGAGCCAGGAAAGGCCGAGCCAATGGTTTTCTTGATCAATTCAGCAGTGGGTTCGCCAATCAACATACCGTAGTTGCGGCGGATGTAGTTGATGATTGCTTCGTCAAACTTGTCACCACCAACGCGCACAGAGCCCTTGTAAACCATGCCGCCTAAGGAAATGACCGCCACTTCAGTGGTGCCACCGCCAATGTCAACCACCATTGATCCGCTGGCGTCAGAGACGTTCAGACCAGCGCCGATAGCCGCTGCCATGGGTTCTTCAATCAGGTAGACGTTGCTCGCGCCCGCACCCAGTGCGGACTCGCGAATGGCGCGGCGCTCGACCTGAGTCGAACCGCAAGGCACGCACACAATGATTCGAGGGCTAGGGGCTAACATGTTGCGCGGGTGCACCATGCGAATGAATTGTTTGAGCATTTGCTCAGTCACGGTAAAGTCTGCGATGACGCCGTCTTTCATTGGGCGAATTGCCTCAATGTTGCCCGGTACCCGTCCGAGCATCTGTTTGGCTTCGTGACCGACCGCTTGAATGATTCGACGACCACCCCCGCCGCTTTCGTGTCGAATCGCAACAACGGAGGGCTCATCAAGCACGATGCCTTTACCACGCACATAAATGAGCGTATTGGCAGTGCCGAGATCGATCGCCATGTCGCTAGAGAAGTAACTGCGCAGAAATCCGAACATGAAGGAAAAACCAATAAAGTCGACAATAAACCACTGGGTTCGTCACAAAAAATCGTCTGCAAACCCGTGGACAAATGATGCGCGGCCAGCACAAACACAATTGCTGAGAGAAAACCCGTAAACGTTATGGTTATCTCACTTTAAGCCTAGCCTGAAATGATAACTTATAATCACGGCTTCTACGTATCAAACGTTCGTCTTTACTCACAAAGCGAACCATGGGATTACCCTGACTTATGGCATTGACTGAGACCGACATCGCGTTTGTCGCCAAGCTGGCTCGACTGCACGTCACGCCCGATCAACAACCGGCGCTTAAACATGAGCTCAATCTGGTCATGGGTCTGATTGAGCAACTCCAATCGATTGACACCAAGGGCATTGAGCCGCTGGCCCATCCGCTTTCGGTACTACACGACATCGAACTGCGGTTACGCGAAGACGAGCGTTTGGCGACCAACACGATTGCACAACGTGACCATTTGATGCAAAACGCGCCGGCCACCGCCGATGGGTTGTTTCTCGTGCCCCGTGTGATTGAGTAAAGCCATGGCCCTCTTCCTCGACCAATACGCTGACATCATCGCCTTACGGCAAGCCCTAGACAACAAGCAAATCAGTGTCAAAGAGCTGACCCAAACATTGCTTGGTGAGATCAAACATCACGCGAACTTAAACGCCTTCGTTGACGTGCAAGCTGATCTCTCTTTGGCGCAAGCCGAAATCGCTGAGCAATCCATCGCTTGCGGTCAGGCTGGGGCTTTGACCGGCATTCCCTTGGCCCACAAAGACATTTTTGTAACCGAGGGTTGGCGTACCACCGCAGGCAGCCGCATGTTGGCAGATTACCGCAGCCCGTTCGATGCCACGGTGGTTCAGGCGCTTTTAAAGGCTCAAACCGTCAGCTTGGGCAAACTCAGTTGTGATGAATTTGCCATGGGATCGGGTAACGAACACGCAGCAACGGGTCCTGTGCGCAATCCTTGGGATCTGGATGTGGTCCCGGGTGGCTCCTCGGGGGGTTCGGCTGCAGCGGTTGCCGCCGGTTTGGTCTTGGGTGCCACGGGCACTGACACGGGCGGCTCAGTTCGCCAACCGGCCGCACTATCTGGTATCTGCGGCATCAAACCAACCTATGGCGTGGCGTCTCGCTTTGGCATGATTGCCTACGCCTCAAGTTTGGATCAAGCAGGCGTGATGGCCAGAAGCGCCGCCGATTTGGCGCTTTTACTAGATGCCATCAGCGGCTTTGATCCCAGAGACGCCACCAGCATCGAGACGTGCCGAGCAGTGGCCAATGCTCCCGGACGCATCTTGTCCGATTACACCCGCTTTAACAACAGAAACAACACCCAACCACTCGCGGGTTTGCGCATTGGTGTGCCCAATGAGTATTTTGGCGATGGCTTAAACAACGACGTGGCGCAAGCCATTGATCAAGCACTGGTCGTCTTAGAGTCACTTGGCGCCAAGCGGGTGTCGATCTCGTTACCCAACACAGCCCTATCAATTCCTGCCTACTACGTGATTGCGCCGGCCGAAGCCTCAAGTAATTTGGCGCGCTATGATGCTGTTCGCTATGGCCACCGCACCGAAACCTACACCGATCTGGCCGACATGAGTGCGCGCTCACGCACTGAGGGGTTTGGCGAAGAAGTGCGCAAGCGCATCATGATCGGGACCTATGTTCTATCACACGGCTATTACGATGCCTATTACCTTCAGGCGCAACGGGTTCGACGCCTGATTGCCCAAGACTTTCAGCGGGCGTTTGCCGACCAATGTGATGTGATCATGGGCCCTGTGACGCCCACAGTGGCACCGGCCATTGGTAGCCTGAGCACCGATCCAACCGCAGAATGGCTGGGTGATATCTACACCCTAAGCGTGAACTTGGCAGGACTGCCTGGTTTGTCGGTTCCCTGCGGTTTCGCACCGGGTCATCGTTCGCAACCCTTACCGGTTGGTTTACAGATGATCGGCAACTATTTCGACGAAGGGCGCTTGCTGGCTGTGGCGCATCAGTTCCAATTGGTGACTGATTGGCATCAAAGGCGTCCAGGAGCACCAACATGAACTGGGAAGTCGTAATCGGCCTAGAGGCCCACGTTCAACTGGCCACACAGAGCAAAATTTTTTCGAGCAGTTCAACCCAATACGGTGCCACCCCAAACACGCAGGCCAATGAAGTCGACATGGCTTTGCCCGGCAGCTTGCCGGTATTAAACCGCCAAGCCGTCGAGCATGCGATTCGCTTTGGCTTGGCCATCGGCGCCACCGTCTCACCTCGGTCTATTTTTGCACGTAAGAATTATTTCTATCCCGATCTTCCCAAGAACTACCAAATCAGCCAATACGAAATACCCGTGGTACTTGGCGGCACATTGCCATGTTTTGTGGATGGTAAAGCACTCACCTTTAACTTAACCCGCGCGCACCTCGAAGAAGATGCTGGCAAATCCATCCATGAAAACTTTGCAACGCCTGACGGTCGCCCCTGCTCAGGCATCGACCTGAACCGCTCAGGCACGCCTTTGCTTGAAATCGTCTCCGAGCCTGAAATGCGCTCTGCCGCGCAAGCTGTGGCTTACGCTCGCGCACTGCACGCCTTGGTGGTGTGGCTCGGCATTTGCGACGGCAACATGCAGGAAGGCTCGTTTCGCATTGATGCCAACGTGTCAGTGCGCCCGAAGGGCCAAGCGGCCTTTGGCACCCGGACAGAAACCAAGAACGTCAACTCATTTCGCTTCTTAGAACGTGCCATCTCGTATGAAATCCGCCGGCAAATCGAGCTGATCGAAGACGGTGGTAAAGTGGTACAAGAGACCAGACTCTACGATGCTGACCGTGACGAAACCCGCAGCATGCGCAGCAAAGAAGATGCGCATGACTATCGTTATTTTCCCGATCCAGATCTGCCACCACTGATCATCACGCCTGCGTGGATAGCACAAGTCAAAGACAGCATGCCTGAGTTGCCCAAAGAGAGGCGTCACCGTTTTGTGGAGGACTTGGGTTTATCTAGCGAAGACGCGGCTCAGCTGTGTCAAGATCGTCAAATTGCCCAGTATTTCGAGGCAGTTGCGAACGCCCTGCCCAATGGGCAGGCCAAGCTAGCGGCCAACTGGGTGATGGGCGAGGTGGCCGCGGCACTGAACCGCGAAGAAAAAGACATCGATGCCTGCCCCCTATCCGCGGGCGCTTTGGCCAAACTTTTGGCCAGAATCTCGGACGGTACGATTTCTAACAAAATCGCGCGCGAAATCTTTACTGACATGTGGGCCAACAGCACGTTAGACGCTGATGCCATCATTGAGGCTAAGGGCCTAAAGCAAATCAGCGACAGTAGCGCTATCGGTGCCATGGTTGACGAGGTCATCGCCAGCCAACCCGCCATTGTCCAAGAGTATCGTGCGGGCAAACAAAAGGCTTTTAATTCCTTGGTTGGCCAGGTGATGAAATTGGCCAAAGGCAAAGCCAATCCCGCCCAAGTCAACGATCTTTTAAAGCAGCGCTTAGACGGCTAGTCTCGAATCAAGCGTGTGATGATGAACACGCTGTTTTTGAGTTGTGGGGGATCGTGACCGCGCTAGAGTAGCCACTTTAGGGGCCATTTGCGCTTACGCCACCGATAACAGCCCTGTGGCCCCCAAGAATGCGCCAATGGCCAACAACCAAAACATATGGATCTTGCCCCAAAGCACCAAGCCAACGGTTACTGCTGTCACTAACCAAAAGGGCCAATCGCCAAGCGACGAGGTTCCCGTGTTGGCAAGCGTCCAACCTGAGGCAATCAGCAAAGCCACCACGATTGGGCTCATACCTTGCTTGAAGGCGCGCACGCCTGGTTTGTGGCCGTTTTTATGAATCCAACGCGCAGTAGAAAATACCATCAGTGATGAGGGCAACAACATCGCAATCATGAGAGCGGCCGCCCCAAAAAAAGCCCAACCATAGCTGCCGTTGTTCAAACCCACATTCCAACCCAAAAGCGCCACAAACAAAACATTGGGCCCTGGTGCGGCTTGGGCAATCACCACTGAGGCACTCATTTGATCGTCAGTCAGCCAACCATGCGTATCAACCAACAGGTGGCGCATTTCAGGTAACAAGACCAAGGGCCCACCCATGGCAACAGCAGAAAGCAAAAGAAAGTTTTGAATCAGGGTGAGCCAATCGTCCCACGACATGGCAATCGAAAGTGTCCCCATCAAGCGCTCCGCTCTCGGGTTTGAATGCACCAATAGGCATAACCACAAGCCGTGATCCCGAGCAGTAACAGCACGTACATCACGCGCCACTCCAAGAGCGCGACCAACACAAAACTGGCCAGCGCCAATATCGCGCAGACGGTGACACCCATCACATTGGATCGCAGTGCCGTTAACAGACGCAGACCGGTGGCAATAATGAGACCGGCGGCCACCGATCCCATGCCTCTCAGTGCATCGACCACCTGCGGTTGGTCATTAAACTGGGCGTAGAGCACCGCCAGTATCAACACCACGCCCGTTGGCACCAAAAACATACCAGCCACAGAGACAATCGAACCAATCACCCCAAAATGCCGGGCACCAATCACGATACTCATGTTGATGGCGGGGGGGCCAGGCATGGTTCGAGCCACCGCCCAGTCTTCAAGAAACTCTTCGCGGGTCATCCATTTTTTTTGAACGACCAACCCCCGTTCAATGAACGCCACAATGCCACCGAAGCCTTGCAGCGCCAACAAACTAAAAAAAACAAATAACTCTCGTAACGATTCGGGCTTGGCGCGATCGGCGTTTGACTTAACGCGATCCTGTGGTGGATTCATGAGAAGCAATGGACATTGGAAATAAAATCATATTTAGCCACAATGGCAGGGTCTTGTCAGCCCAGATGAGGTGCTGTTTTAACCTAAATTTTAGCGGCCTATATCCCGAGTCAAAAATACAACGACGGCAATGTCCTATTTGTTTGGGGCAAGTGGGCCTTCAACTGATGACGACACCGAGTACAACGCTACCGGCTGGGCTGCAACCGAATCAATTGTCCATCGGTACGGTCGGTCAGGATATAAATTAAACCATCAGGTCCTTGGCGCACATCCCTGACGCGCTGACCGAGCTTGGGTAACTCGACAGATTGACTGATAACTTGATTGCCATCGAGCACAAGTCGCACCAAGTGTTGAAACTTCAACGAACCCACCAGAAAATTACCCCGCCATTCGGGACCATACCGATCACTGGTGACTTGAGCCATGCCAGAAGGCGCAATCGATGGGGTCCATTGGGTCACCGGCTGGGCCATGCCAGGCGCTGCTGTGAGGCCGGCACCGATCGTGCTGCCACCATAATTAACCCCGTACGTGATCACCGGCCAGCCGTAATTGACGCCCGGTTTAATCAAGTTCAATTCATCGCCACCTTGCGGACCATGCTCGTGCATCCACAGCGCACCATCGGCGGCAATCACCGCGCCTTGAATGTTGCGATGACCATAACTCCAGATCTCTGGGGCGACTCCCGCTTGGCTGACAAAAGGGTTATCCGCTGGCACACTCCCATCTGGATTTAAGCGAACCACCTTACCAATGTGCTGGTCGAGCCCTTGCGCTTGTTGCATCAAATGGAAACGGTCGCCAAGACCCAACAACAACGTACCATCGGTTTGTTGCACCAACCGACAACCAAAATGGAAACCACCGGCATAAGTGGGCTTTTGCCTAAAGATCACCCGTACGTCATCTAACTGGCGATTGTCAGCTGACAATACCGCACTGGCCAGGGCTGTTGAGTTTTTCGCTTGATTATTGTCATCGCCCTCTGGCGCCGTATAGCAAAAGTACAAGCGTCGATTGTTTTTGAAATCCTGATCAGTGATGATGTCAAGCAAACCCCCTTGGCGCCCGGCTTGAATGGGTGGCAAGCCTTTAATCGGCTCCCCCACTTGCCCATCGGCGGAGACCACCCGCAGGCGGCCCGCGCGCTCGGTGACAAGCATTTGGTTTTGGTCGATAAAGGACAAAGCCCAAGGATTTTGCAAGCCACTGGCAACCACTTCAGGCGTTATTGAGGTGGCAGACGCCGTTAGCGAAAGCCCTAGACAAGCCAAGCCATTTAGCCATCGCAGCGTTTTCATTACAGAGAACCTCCTTTTTGACCGGTGTCAAAGAGTTGACACAACTTCGCTCTTTCTTGATGATGACGATGCCCCCTGAACCGATCCACTGGCTTTGACAATGAAGCCGCCGTCAAGGAAGATCAAACGCAAATTGACGATACCCCACAATCACGCGCAACCACAACCGAACAGAAAACACCGAACAGAAAACACCGAACAGAAACCATGCTCACATCCAAATTTTTATGCCCAACAACCATCCATTTCGGATCGGGTGTCAGTCAACAACTGCCAGCCCTTCTAAGCACGCTTGATACGAAGAAGCTTTTTCTGGTGGTTGATTCAGCGCTATTGAGCACCCCGTTTTATCAATCTGTCAAAGCGAGCCTTGATAACAGCCCCACCAATACCGTCTTATTTAGTGAAATCGAATCAGACCCAAGTTCGAACACCGTTCAAAAAGCCTTTGAACAAGCACAACAACATCAAGCAGATAGTGTGCTTGCAATCGGTGGCGGCAGCGCCATGGACGTCGCCAAAGCCGTGGCCATCCTAATGGTGCACGGCGGAAAAATTCACGATTTCGAGGGTTCCGAGAAATTCAACCAACCTGGATTACCACTTATTGCCATCCCAACAACGGCGGGCACCGGTTCTGAGGTTTCAGGATCTTGCGTCATCACGGATAGCGACACCAATCGCAAGATGTCGATTCGACATGCCCAGCTCAATCCGGCGCGCTTCGCACTGCTAGACCCCGATGCACTGGTCACTTTGCCCGCCTCGGTAGCAGCGCACGCTGGGCTAGACGCTTTTGTACACGCGCTCGAATCATTCACTTCTTTGAAAGCCACCCCCATCACCGACGCTTTAAACCTAAAGGCTATCGCCCTCATCAGTCATGATTTACGAGCCTTTGTCAAAGACCGAAGTAACCAACAAGCTGCACTGAACATGTTGCTAGGTTCGGCCATGGCAGGGATGTCATTTGGTCAAACCGGCCTGGGCAATGTGCACTGTATGGCTCGCTTTGTCGGCGCCAAGTATCATGTTTCACATGGCCTCTCCAATGCATTGTGTTTGACAGCAGTCGCAGACTTCAACCGTGTCGCTGAACCCTCGAAATACGCTCAAATCGCTCAAGCGATGGGTGTTTTAAGTCAGCAAGAAGACGAGCAAACCATGGCGCAACGGGCCGTCCAAGCCATTGCGGCCTTGTGTCGGGACGTTGGTATCCCTAGTGGGCTGCACCACGTCGGCGCCAAACCACAGGACTTCGAGGCCATGGCCGCTGATTGCGTCACAGCGAACTACACCCCATGGAATCCAAGGCCAACAGATCATGCCGCTTTCGTGGCTCTGTTTGAAGCGGCGTATTAGCGTCGTATCATTTTGGGGTAGGGGCCATCAATCAATTCATACGCTCTCAAAATCAGCTCTCTGACCGCACGACGACTGACTTTACCCTGAGGATTTCTAGGCAATGCCTCAACAGCTAGAAAGAGTCTTGGGTGTTTGTGACGAGACAGTGGTTTCACCCGTTCTTGAGCCACCGACTCCCAGCCTTCAAAGGCCAACTCAGCCACTGCCACAATGATTTCACCCCAATAGTCTGACGGCACAGCAGTCACGCACACCTGCGTTGAAGCACCGAGTGTTGACAGCAATGCCTCAATTTCGTCTGGGTTGACCTTAAAACCACCTGTTTTGATGACATCGGCCATTCGTCCGGTTAACACCAAGCGGCCCGCCGCATCGATATGGCCCAAGTCACCTGTTTGATGCCAGCCATCAGGTTCATGGCTAGCAAAGCCATCGGGCGTGATCATGCCGCAGGACATGTGTGGCGCCCTGAGCCAAACCTCGCCATCACTGCCGTCACTCTCGTCGCTATTATCTTGATGACCCACTTCAATCCGCAGCTCAACGCCCGGGGCCGGGTGACCCACGCAAGCACCTGCGGGTATGTTCGGCGCCGAAAAATAGTCATGTGTATCTGCCATTGACAATACCGTGATGGGATTGACACACTCTGATTTACCATAAGTGACTCGGACGACCGGACCAAACATCGCACAAGCCCGTGCGTATAGCAGCGCTGTCAATGGTTGCGTGCCTGTAAAGATACATTCCACCTGCTTAAAAGACTGCCCTTCAAAAGCACTTGTGATTTTGGCTAAAACAGTCGGTGGTGCAAAGATGGCTCTCAACCGAGGATCTTGTAGCTGCTCGCGGATTTTTTCAATGACGACCCCATCGAGCAAAACAGCATGTCCGCCAAGATCACACCAAGCGTATGCCAACAACGAAGAGCCGTGCACAAAAGGGGTCATTAAAAGGATTTTGTCACCAACCCTTGGAACAAAGGGCAAAGATGCCTTGAGCATCTGCTCTCCTAACCACCGATCCATGTGCCGATATAAGACGCCCTTGGGCTTGCCCGTCGTACCAGAGGTAAAGAGAATTCGGCCAACCAGCGTTGCCTGAACCCCTGCAAACACCCCTTTTTTTATTGGGGGAACCGCTGCGGTCGTGGCGATGGCATCCAGACAGACGGTATTAAGACCCAACCCACCGAGTACTGCCTGACGCGCCTTTAGCGTCAACACATGCGAGACCTTTGCCAATTTGGCGCACCAATCAATTTCTTCTTCAGTGCTGTACCAACTGATCGGCACTTCACCAGCACCTGTTATGCGAACCGCATAGGAGGCGACCACAGCGCCCACACTGTTGGGCAAAAGCGTGGCAATGGGCAAGCCGGCTTGCGCATCAACTTGGGTAGACAACATCATCGCCAATTGGTGCGCTCGATCACACAATTCGCGGTAAGTCAGGTAACACCCATCACCATCGGATACCGCGATGGCGCTCTCAAAACGGTCTGCCAGCGTGTGTAAGCCAGCAGACCAATCAATAGTGACTGGCTTATCGATGATAGGCCTCTTTGATTAAAAAATAGCGTTGCAATTAAGTCGCCACGTGTTTAACGCTCAAAAATCGATTTCAGACTACGAATGGATTCCAATCGCGACACTCGGCTGTATAACGTTTGTGCCGTAAACGGCATGTCGACACCCAGGGCTTTTGCAGATTCGAGACAGTCGATGAACTTAGCGCGCATGCCGGCTTCGTCTAACGGTTTACCGGCGTTACCGAGTGGGAATCGAATCGGACCAGAATCCAAAGAGCGGCCATCCGTTAAGGTCACTACCACACGGTCTGTCAAAGCTGAGGACGGCTCAAGCGGGCAAGGTTCTTCATTGATTTGCACGCTAACCTTTTCAAACAACGCTTGAACATCTGGCTGAAGCACAAACTCATCGGTCAGCTGCCGCAAGCCAACATCACGCTTAAGCACCGCACTGGCCATGGCAAACTCGATACTAAACTTCGCTTCTAGTCCGGTCTGCGGTCGGTGGTTACGCAACATCGAGGCCTGCGCTGGGCCTATCGTGCACGTAATGTGATCAATATCCGATGGTGTGAGATTGTGTGCGGCGACCAAGTCAAGCATGCCGTCAACGGCGCGATGACATGAATAACAGATGGGGTAACGTTTGATCGACAGGCCTGTTTCTAAAATACGGGGTTGTTGACCCAATCGGTCAGCAGCTGATAGGCGATCGGCATCTTGTTTGACTGATAACGCGTTCAAATAGCCAGCCGGGTGTTCAAAGGCGTCCGGTGATGCGGTAATACCGATCTTGGCCAATCGGACCGCTTCAATCCCGTTTGCGGCCGCTCGACCCGCATGCAAGGGTTTGGTCATACTGCCAAAATTGGCAACCAGCCCGCTCGCCATGCTCGCGGCGATTGCCAAGGCATTGGACGCCTGCTCTTCATTGAGCTGATGCAAAACCGACACGGCCGCGGCGACGGCGACCGTACCCAACACACCTGTGGGGTGCCAACCTTTCAGGTGGTATTTACCAGGCTCACGATAAACCAACTCAGACCAGACCTCGTAACCCACCACGTAGGCTTGCAGCGCCTGCTCACCGCTCGCATTCAAGTAATGCCCTTCTGCCAAAATCGCCGGTACCAAAACGGTGCTTGGGTGTCCTGACATGGCGACGTCATCGTAGTCCAAGGCATGCCCAGCCGTGGCGTTAATGCACGCAGCAATCGGTGCCGGCTTGAACACATTGGCAAAGCCCAAGGGTGCCTCTTGCGGCGTTTGATATTGCTCATAATGCGCCATCAGCAACTGAACAACAGGCTCCTTTGAACCCGCCATCATGGTGCCAATCGTGTCGATAAATCCAAGATTAGCAATAGCCATTGCTTGCGCTTGCGCTGAACCAAAAGTCGGCTTGGCAACGTATTGGGCCAGCGATTTTGTTAAGTGATTCGTCGTGGTCATAATCTTTCCCGTTATTGGCTCAAAACGAGCGTGGCATACCCAATATGTGCTCACCGATGTAAGACAACACAAGATTGGTGGAAATGGGTGCAATTTGAAACAGACGGGTCTCGCGCCATTTGCGTTCGACATCGTACTCACGCGCATAGCCAAAGCCACCGTGATTTTGCAAGCACGCCTCAGCCGCATGCCAGGCCGCATCAGAGGCCAACAACTTACCCATGTTGGCGTCATCACCGCACGGTAGCCCCTGGTCAAACAGTGCCGCTGCCCGTCTCAAGACGAGGTCTGCCGCCTGCGCTTCGGCATAAGCCCGTGCCACTGGAAATTGTACGGCTTGGTTTTGTCCAATCGGCCGGTCAAAAACACGTCGCTCAGACACATACGCGACTGACTTTTGTGTAAACCATCGGGCATCTCCAATGGCCTCTGCTGACACCAAAATACGTTCGGCGTTCATGCCATCGAGGATGTAACGAAATCCCTTACCCTCTTCACCGATCAAACTGTCAGCCGGAATGCGCAAATTGTCAAAAAACACCTCTGTCGTGTTGTGATTGACCATCGCCTTGATGGGCTTAATCTCAAGCCCTTTGTTGCGCGCTTGGCGAATATCGATCAAAAAAACCGACAATCCCTCACTTTTTTTCTTGACCTCGTCTAGTGGCGTGGTGCGAGCCAAGAGCAGCATCAAATCAGAATGCAGCGCACGCGAGGTCCACACTTTCTGACCATTGATCACATACTCATCACCATCGCGCACCGCTCGTGTTTTGAGTTTGGTGGTGTCAGTCCCTGAAGTGGGCTCAGTCACACCAAACGCCTGGAGCCGCAAACGACCAGCGGCAATCTCAGGCAGGTACTTTTCTTTTTGGGCGTCACTGCCGTGGCGCAGCACCGTGCCCATGGTGTACATCTGAGCATGGCATGCACCCGCGTTACAGCCTGAAGCGTGAATCTCTTCCAATATCACCATCGCTGCCCGCAAAGGCATCCCACTGCCGCCATAGGCCTCGGGAATCAAGGCACCCAAGAAGCCAGCATCCGTGAGCGCTTTGACGAACTCGGTGGGGTACGCCTCTGTTTCTTCAAGGTCGCGCCAATAGCGGCCGGGAAAGTCAGCACAAACTCGGCGCACGCTCTCCCGAATGTCAGCAAAGTCCTCACCGCAGGCGATACTCAAATGATTGATAGTGGTCATCATTGTCTCTTTAATTAACTCAACGCTGCCCTAGGCGGCACGCCGTTGGGCTGCCGTCTGATAGTTGTGCGGCAATCCCGCACGCGCAATCGCACCTTGCAAGCTGACATCTGGTAGGGCTTGCGAGATGATCTCGCGCACTTGCACCAACTGCCCGAGGTCCACGCCCGTGTTGTAACCCATTGAATCGAGCATAAAGCAAAGGTCCTCCATCACAATGTTGCCACTCGCGCCAGGTGCAAAGGGACAACCACCGAGGCCTGCCAAGGACGCATCAAAGCGTGTGATGCCACAATCCAAAGCCGCACTGACGTTTGCCAAACCGGTGCCGCGAGTGTCGTGGAAATGAGCCGCTACGGGCGTGTCGCCAACTTCTTTAAGTACCGCTTGGAAGACCTCTCGAACTTGGATAGGATCGGCATAGCCAACGGTATCTGCCACCACCAATTCATCTGCACCGGCCTGAACCAACTGAACAGCTCGCTTAACCACCGCTGAAACCGCAACACGACCCTCATAGGAGCACCCCAAAGCTGTGGACAAACCGCCCGTGATGATGGGTCGTTTGCCTTCAGGCTGCGCCTTAATTAGTGCCACGATGCTTTTGAAGTCAGCCACCGACTCATCGGGTTCGCGACGTACGTTTTTTAGATTGTGCGTGTGGCTCACTGACATCACAAAGTTGAGCTTTTGCACGCCCAACTCAATGCCACGCTGTGCCCCCCTTAAATTGGGAATGAGCGCGGCCACCATTAGATTGGGAATGCGCAGCGACTCGGTGGTCACTTCAGCCGCGTCGGCAAACTGTGGGATGAGCTTGGGAGGGACATATGAAGTCACCTCAATTTCACCGATGCCAGCAGCCGCTTCGGCAGCAATCCAAGCAAGCTTTCTGTCAGTCGGCATAAAGGTGGGATGAATTTGCAAACCGTCTCGTAGGCCCACTTCGCGCAAAATAATTTTCTGTTTCACCGCAAACTCCTTGCTTAACATGGTTCGATACCGATTTTCTCTATGAAAAATCCGCTCTATTTGCCCTTGAAGCTGGGCTTACGCTTTTCGTTAAAGGCCAGCACACCCTCCATCCGATCTTCGGTATCGATCAAATGGTTATATGCCTCAACTTCAAATCGCAAAGCCGTGCGTAGCTCCATCTGACCACCATATCGAATGGACTTTTTGACTTGACGCACCGACAAGGGTGCATTGCCGGCAATGATTTCGGCTGTCTCTAGTGCTCGAACCAAAACATTGGACGGTTCGCAAACTTCATTGACCAGCCCCCAACCCAACGCTTTTTCTGCATCGAAAGGGCGACCCGTCATGATGATTTCTTTGGCACGACGCTCACCAATGGCACGCGGCAAGTTTTGTGTGCCGCCAGCACCGGGCATAATACCCAAGGTCGCTTCAGTCAAAGCGAATCGGGCGGACTGGCTGGCGTATATAAAGTCACACGACAAAGCAAGCTCCAAGCCACCCGCATAGGCATGACCGTTCACAGCGGCAATAATGGGAACCGGTAGGTCAACCAGTGTCCAAAACATCCGCTCAAAGAGTTCATGTTGCAAGGTCCACTGTCGCTTGGTCATGCCATTGCGCTCTTTTAAGTCACCGCCCGCGCAAAAAATCTTCTCACCAGCGCCCGTTAATACGACGCAACGAATGTCGCCAGCGTCCTCAGTGAGTCGGTTCCACAAATCCAACAAATCATGACCGACTTGTGTGTTGATCGCATTTCCGACATGGGGACGATTTAATGTCACCTGCAAAACATGGTTACCGACCCGATTGAGGGTCACGGTTTCGTAGGTGGGAAAGGCGTTCATTTACTGATTACTCCTTTTAAAAGACTGTTGTGCTCGCCGAGTTTGGGCGGTGCGCTTCTAGGCGAGGGGCGTTGCCCATCAAAACTTAACGGTAATCCAAGAAATCTCATGGCTGTGCCAGGCACATCTTGCACCAGACCCATGGCCGCCGTCTGGGGATGCGCTAGCATCTGCGCCAAATTGTTGACCGGTGAGCACGGAATTCCATGTGTTTCAAGAACATCAACCCAATAGTCGGTGCTTTGCTGAGCGATCAGCGGCTCAATGAGACCATAGAGAATGGTTTGGTGTTTGACACGGTTGGGGTTATCAACAAACCTGGGGTCTGTTGCCCATTCAGGGCGATTTAGAACCACTGTCAATTTGCGAAAAAGTTTGTCACTACCGGCTGCGATAACAACTTCGCCATCGCTCGTGACATAGCCCTTATACGGCACGATACCTGATGCACCAGAGCCCTGACGTGAGGCCAATTCGCCGCTGGCCAAGTACTGCGATGCCATCAAGGACACCCAACAAGAAGCCGTTTCAAATAATGAAACATCGACCACTCGACCCTTGCCAGTGTGTTGACGTTCTAATAATGCACCAAGGCTACCAATCACAGCCCACATGCCTGTACCCATATCAACAAGAGAGGCGCCAACACGCACCGAGGGACGACCAGGCTCACCTGTCGTACTCATAATGCCACTGAAGGCTTGCATCAAGGGATCGTATCCTGGCTTGTCTTTTAATGGCCCTTGCCGACCAAAAGCACCCAAGTTGCAATAGATCAGTGAGGGTTTCAGTGCCAACAGCGTGTCGGCATCAATGCCAAGCTTTTCAACTTGGCCTGGTCTTAAATTCTGAATGACGATATCGGCCTCTGACAGAATCAATGCTTTAAGGCGCTCGATCTGCTCGGCATCCCTTAAGTCGCAAACGATCGACAGTTTGTTTCGGTTTAGGGCTTGAAAATATGCTGATGCCCCTTCCCAGAACGGTGGCCCCCACCCCCGCGCGTCATCACCTTCAGGCTTTTCTACTTTGATGAGACGAGCGCCAAGCTCGCTGAAAATTTGTCCAGCAAACGGGGCTGCCACACTGTTACTGATCTCGATCACCGTTAGACCTGCGAACGGACTCGCGCTTAACGTATGATCAGGTTGCTGACTTTTGGCATTATCCATAAACAGCTCATTTTCCTAAAAGTGGGGTGCGATATTAATTTGCGGACAAAAGCGAGACAGCAACGCATTGTACGGACAATGATAACTTCATCAAGTTCACTGTTATCCGTACTAACCATTATTAACTTTAGACAACCCATCACGTTAAAACTCAGGCAATGACATTAGCAAAATACCAAAATGAGTCACTGGGGCCACGATACCTTTGGCTACATGACTGCCTACTCACCGATATACGCGAGGGTAAGTACCCCGTCGGCAGTCATTTCCCCACGGAAGAGAAAATTGCCATCAAATATCAAGTCAGCCGACACACCGTCAGGGAGGCGACTCGTCTGCTCGTTGAGAATGGACTCATTCGTCGTCGTCGCAGCTCCGGCACAGTCGTCACTGCCAAAGAGCCTAGCGTCGAAAAGCCTTACGTTGCCGCCCTAGGCTCGATGAAAGAATTGATGGATTACACCCACAACACCCGCTTGGTCGTGTTCGATACAGAAAACATTACCCTCAAAAAGGCTCAAGCCGAATCGCTAGGCGTTGAACCTCAGTCAAGCTGGCTTATGCTGCATGCCTATCGGCACCAGTTACAGCGCAAGGAACCCATCTCATACAGCCAGGTCTATCTGCGCCCCGCCTATGCTGACATTGCGAAAAAATTAAAGGGCAATCACGTCAGCATTTTTAACCTCCATGCTGATTTGTTCGGTATCCCTGTTGATACTGTTATTCAACGCATTGAGGCAGCCACGATCCCCGCGGCGGCCGCCCTTGAACTCGGTGTATCGGCCAAAGCACCCACCCTTAAAATGACGCGTATCTACCTTGACGAGGCAAAAAACGTCATGAGCGCATCACACAATTTTTATAGTCCTGACCGTTTTGAGCTAGAAACACGCTGGCATCGGACCCATCCCGATGAGCCCTAATAAAACGGGGGGGGATGCCTCAGAATGCCTTTTTGGGGTTGATCTCGGTGGCACCAAAACCGAAATCGCGGTGCTTGACCCTCAGGGTCAGTTTCTGCATCGCGCTCGCTTACCGACGCCAGCGAGCGACTACCTTGCAATCCTGCACAACATTGCCCAATTACTCAGCCATGCTCAGGGCGAAACACGCATCCGCGCTCAGGCGCTTGGAATCGGTGCACCCGGCGCGCCAATACCTGAAACGGGTCAGCTCAAAAACGCCAATACCACCTGCCTGATTGGGCAACCGCTGGCCATCGATTTACAACGCTTGCTTGAAATCCCTGTTTTTTTAGAAAATGACGCCAACTGTTTCACCTTGTCTGAAGCCACCGATGGCGCGGCAAGCCAAGACAGAACCGTATTTGGTGTGATTTTGGGCACGGGGGTCGGCGGCGGTTGGTTTATCAATTGGCACTTGCACACGGGTCGCCAACACATTGCCGGCGAATGGGGACACAATCCGTTACCCACTTTCGCGAGTATGGCGAGAACAATCCAGCTACCAAGTCGGGCCTGTTATTGTGGTCAACGCGACTGCATAGAAACCTACCTTTCAGGCCCCGGTTTGAGTCAGACCTACACCGATATCGGCCCCAAGCAAGCCAGTGCTGACACCATTGCCAATCGGTACATGCGCGGTGAACCCCAAGCGCAGCAAGCCATGACCATCTACGTGATGCAGTTGGGCGCGGCGCTTGCCACCGTCATCAACGTGATGGATCCAGACTGTATTGTGTTGGGTGGGGGGTTAAGTCAGATGCCTTGGCTTTACGAAAAACTGCCGCGAGAACTCGAGCGATTTGTGTTCAGTGCGTCGGTTCAAACCAAGATTGTGAGAGCCAAACACGGTGACTCAAGCGGCGTTCGAGGCGCCGCTTGGTTGTCACAGAAAGCATTTAGCTGAGATCACTGACCAGTGAGGCCAACGTAGCGTCAGGCAAGGCATCAACATGCATGGGGTACTCTTTGTGGTCACAGCCAACCATCAGTTGCGCACCGCTCTTCAGCGACTTCTTCATTTCGTCGTTCAACTCAAACCGCAAAAAATGCACCGCAGCGGTTTTAACATCGGTTGAGCGCTCCAAATCTTCATCAGCGATGGCGTAAACGCGAGCCTGACCCTCCACTTGCACAAAGATCCGGTGCTCGACACCCACCAACTTGCCTAACGCAATTTTGCGATCGGCTTCGTTGATGTATTCAATTTGCATGGTGGCTTTGAAATTCGAACCGTCAGGAACCAAGGGATCGTAGGCTTCGATCTCTTCCATGATGCCTTCTTCTTCAAACACCTTCTCAACACGCAACATTTCTTGAATCTGATAGCGCATCAGTAATTCGTTCTCAAAAATGAGCACGATGTGCTCACCCAAGTGAACCGAACGCAAACGACGCTCGGCCATTGCTTTCTGACGCATTTCTGGGCGGGCCTTGTGGTAAGCCTCTAACGACATGAGGCTTTCGCGCGTGATCTTGCCCATAAACATACCTCCTTGTGTCTCGTTAATCGTTTCAGTCAGTCAACATCTTTTTACAAACCATAGGCTTTGACAATCAATGTCAGTGGGTGGGCCATTTCGGCTTCTTTCAAGCCGTTCTCACGCATACCCTGAGCAATGTGGTGACCCGCCAGTTGACAGTCTGAGCTGATGTAATTGGGCTCTTTGTTGGCCATTGCTTTGAAAACTGGCTTACCGATCTTCATGGCCATGTTGTGATACTCCTTTTTCACACCCCAAGTGCCCGAATGGCCCGAACACCGCTCGACCACATTGACCTCAGTGCCTGGCACCAAGTTCAAGATCTCAGCAGTTTTCTTACCAACGTTTTGTACCCTTGAGTGGCAAGGCACGTGATAGCTCACATGACCCAACTCATGTTTAAAGTCGGTCTTGAGCAAGCCTTCTTTATTGCGAGCAATGAAGTACTCAAACGGATCCCACATGGCCGCTTTAACGAGTTGAGAGTCTTCACAATCCGGGAACATCAATGGCAGTTCTTGCTTAAACATCAGCGTGCAAGACGGAATTGGCGTCACGATGGCATAGCCTTCTCGAGCTAACTTAGCCAACTTAGGCATGTTCTTTTCTTTGTTGGCCGCCACGGCGTCTAAATCGCCGAGTTCCAACTTAGGCATGCCACAACAAGCTTCTTTCTCAACCAACACATAGGGAATCTCGTTGTGATTGAGAATCGCCAACAAGTCCTGACCAATGCCAGGCTCGTTGTAATTGATGTAACAGGTTGAAAAGATGGCGACTTTGCCTTGGGTGCGATCACCGTTGCGAACAGGCCAAGCAGCCGACTTTTCAGCAATTTGGGGGAATGTCTTTTTAGCGTACTCTGGAATCCAAGCGTTTTTATCAACGCCCAACGTGGATTCCATGACCGAACGCATGGCTTTGGTTTTATTCAAAGCGTTGACAGACTCAGTCACGATTGGGATACCTGCAAACTTACCCATGGTATCGGTCGACGACAACAACTTGTCGCGCATCGTGGTCTCACCTTTCTTGAACTTGACGGCTTTGGCACGCAACATCAAGTGTGGAAAGTCCAAGTCAAAGGGGTGTGGTGGCACGTAAGGGCACTTTGTCATGTAACAGACGTCACACAAAAAGCACTGATCGACGACCTTAACGTAATCGGCCTTGTCGATGCCGTGAACTTCGCCGTCTTCGGTCTCATCGAGAAGATCAAAAAGGGCTGGAAACGAACCACACAGTGAAACACAGCGACGGCAGCCATGACAGATATCGAATGCGCGCTCGAGTTCCGCGTTCAGCTTCGTTTCGTCATAAAAGTCTGGATTGTTCCAATCCAATGGGTGTCGTGTCGGGGCTTCTAAATTGCCTTCGCGTGTGGACATGTGCCGCTTCCTTGATGATGTTCTTCAGTCGGGGGGTGAAACAAACGCGTTTAAAGCGTAGCGTGCCCCGAACCAACGAGCGCGGGGCACGCATCCGACTGTTTCAGTCGGTTATGACGGTGTACTTATTCGACGACTGTGTCGAGGGCCTTCTGAAAACGGTTGGCGTGTGAGCGCTCGGCTTTTGCCAATGTCTCAAACCAATCAGCGATCTCATCAAAACCTTCTTCACGAGCGGTCTTGGCCATGCCAGGGTACATATCGGTGTACTCGTGCGTTTCGCCAGCCACTGCGGTCTTCAAGTTGTCCGTTGTCGAACCAAAAGGCATGCCAGTCGCTGGATCACCTGCTGCCTCGAGGAATTCGAGGTGGCCGTGTGCGTGGCCTGTTTCGCCTTCAGCAGTCGAACGAAACAGTGATGCGACATCATTCTGACCTTCAATGTCAGCTTTGTTCGCGAAGTAAAGATAGCGACGGTTAGCTTGTGACTCACCGGCGAAAGCCTCTTTCAGACAGGCTTCAGTCTTGGAACCTTTGAGATGCATAAAAACCTCCTAGCAGTTAGAAGAAAACGAACGATCAATCGACCAAAAATGTGTTGATCAATGATGCTCTGATTGCAGTTTAGGGGAGTCGTGCGAATTATAAAAATCATTTTTAACTACGAAGTCGATAGAAAAATCCTAACGCCTGGGGACTAAAACCATCACCGAAAGAGGCGAAAAGGTTTTTTTTCATTTGATATTAAGGGTTAACCCACTTTTGTTTAAGTAGACTGACAGCTGTTAACTGTCAAAACAGCGTAACAAACAAAAATAACGTCACAACGTTGTTCAACAAAATGCATTTCTTGCCGTAAAGACACTAATGATCATTTGTTTTTTGATAAACGACAACCCCGGCAGCTGGCTCATGGATCACGTGGGCGCGTAAATCCGCCCCAAACACCCGCTGAATGGTGTCTTCGGTCAAGATCTCGCGGGTTGGTCCTTGAGCAGCCAAAACACCAGCTGACAAGACAATCAAACGATCACACCACTGCGCGGCTAAGGTCAGGTCGTGCAACGCGATCACCACGCCCGTGTTTTGTGCGGCCAATTGCCGGCAGCAAGCCAATAGTGTTTGCTGGTGCAGGGGGTCTTGGTTTGCGGTGGGTTCATCAAGCAACAACCAAGCGCGCTGTTGATGCCGCTCAATGGCCAATAGCTGAACCAAGGCGCGTGCGAAATGCACACGCTGCTGTTGTCCCATAGAAAAAGCCGCCATAGACCGCGGCAGCCAATTCGACACGCCCGCCATGGCAGCGGCTTGGTCGATCAACAGCGCGGCAGCCTTAGGCGCAAGGTCTCCAAAAGCGTATAAGCCCAATTGCAACACTTGCTCGACCGTCAAATGAAAATCATTGGGTAATTGCTGCGCCATGACAGCCCGCAAGCGGGCAAGCGCTTTGACATCAAGGCTAGACAATGGCTTTTTATCAAGCGCTGTTTGACCGCTGACCCCAGCCATTTGCCCCGCCAAAACCGCGAGCAACGTTGATTTGCCAGCGCCATTGGGACCGATCACACCCGTCACATGGCCCCGCTCAATCGACAGACTGAGATCACGCAATACTCTTGAGCCGCCCCGATTGACGGACACGTTTTGCAGTTCATACGTCATAACAAGTACCAAAATAGACAAGGACCATCGAGTTGCTTGAACAACTCAACTGAGCTTTTGCAAAACGTTTTCTAACATGGTCGGCTCTACACCCCTAAATCCAACGTAAGGCTCGGCATGTAGGACGACGATTAAAAAGGTCACCCAAACGCTTAAGCAGTACATGACCAGTGGCACCAGAGCTGCCCGTTTTTCGTGCTTGTAAACCAGCAGCAATGAAATCGCGGCATTGAGCGCCAAGAACACGCACAACAGATACCGCAAGCCTTCTTTGTCCTGAATACCCAATGAAAACCTTAAGTCATGTTCCTCCCGCAAAGCGTCAACTGCACTCAGATAACGGCTCATGGTCAAGCCGTCGATGCAATGCGTAATGACTTGATTGTCGCAGTCTCGACGCGCCTGAAACACCAGCTCGGTGAGTGCAATGCTTGCTTGTTGGGCCGTCTCACTTTGTTGTCGATTCAAGTGCTGTTTCCACTCAATATCGATCACCGCCTGTAAATAGCTTTTTGTGGCATCTTTAACTTTCTGATTTAGTTCCGCTGTCGGCAGCTCAATGCTCAACACCCGTTGTATGGCCGCCCTTTCCCTCATGAGGCTGTCAGCGGCCGCTTTATGGCTTTCGTAAAACTCAGAACCCATGAAAGCCATGAAAAAAACAAAAATGATGTTTAAGAGGCCGCAAAAAAAAGAATCAAACCGAACCTTGTCAAAGGCATTGAAAAGCCGGGTTTTAAAAACCAAGGCCCAGGCCATCAAGCCAATCAGGACGACCCAAGACAGCGTGGCCAAGATTGGACCGATCATCAAATGCGGAAAATGCTCAAAAACCATGGGGCAGACCTTCAAACAATACGAGGTGATGCGTCAAGATATCTCTATAGCAGAGGGAACTCAAGCGTCTTTTCACGGCCATCGGTCAAACATTGCCTTTCGATTCAACCTCAAGAGCCTGCCAGAACAGGATAAATTTGCATAAACTGGCCTCGCCAGCCTCTAAAATAAAAACAAGACAACCATAAACCGAGTTAACCCAATAAACCAACACCAAGGGAATCCAGCACATGAGCACTCAGACCAGCCCCGCCGGCGACATCATCGTTGAAAAAGCCGGTCCTGTCACCGTGTTGAAATTGAACTATCCACAAAAGCGCAATGCCTTATCCATGGCATTGCGAGAGAAACTCGGCCAAGCGCTCACCGATGCTTTGGCCGATGACCAATGCCGCGCCATTGTCTTGACTGGGGTGGGTGAGCACTTCTGTTCGGGTGGGGATATCAGCGGGTTCGACGGGGTGAATTCGGTCAATGGGCGCAAGCGCATGCAAAAGACCCACCACATGGTGCGTCTCATTACCAGTTCAGAAAAACCGGTGATCGCAGCTGTTGAAGGACACGCGGCTGGTGCTGGTATGTGCGTGGCCGCCAATTGCGACATCGTGGTGGCCTCGACTGACGCTAAATTCACCTGTTCGTTTAATAAGATTGGCCTTTTGCCGGATCTCGGTGGGCTTTGGTCTATCCCACAACGCATGGGTCTGGGGCGCGCCAAACTCTTGATGATGACTGGCCGCATGATTGATGCCACCACCGCTCAAGCACAAGGTCTGGTGGAAGAATTATGCGCACCCGGTACGGCGCTCGAAACTGCCATTGCGCTGGCTCAAGAAATAGCTCAAACGGCACCACTGACCAATGGTTTGGTCAAATCCGCGCTTTCTCGTGGACCGATGAACGTAGACGAACTATTAGCGCTTGAATGTGACATGCAGGGCTTATTGTTTGGTACTGAAGATTTTCAAGAGGGACGCACCGCCTTCATGGAAAAACGCAAACCTGTTTTTAAAGGACGATAGGCCGTTCAATGACAACATCTTCTTTGATAGAGACAACGGCCGACCAAGCAACTTCGCTTCAGAGGCGTTACGGTTTTGAGATGCCTGCTCAAGGGCCTTGGAACGAACACTTGGCTTTGCTGTTGTCGCACCGATCAGTCCGGGGTTATCGCCCTGATGCTTTACCCGAAGGCACCCTAACCATGCTGATGGCGGCAGCCCAGTCGGCGGCGACAAGCTCCAACCTTCAAAGCTGGTCAGTCATAGCGGTGACGGATCCCGCTAAGAAGGCCGCCTTTGCCGAAATCGCCAGTGGCCAAAAGCACATCGAACAGTGCCCATTGTTTTTGGTGTGGCTGGCCGATTTGTCGCGCCACCACCGCATGGCCTCGCAAGAGAACGTAACCCTTGAGGTGTTGCCCCTGACTGAGAGTTTTTTGGTGGCTGCCCTTGACGCTGGGCTGGCTGCTCAGAACGCCACCGTGGCGGCTGAATCGATCGGGCTTTCAACGGTCTACATCGGCGCATTGCGCAATGACCCGGAAAAGGTTAGTGAACTGCTCGGGTTGCCCTCAGGCTGCATGGCTGTGTTCGGTTTGTGTGTGGGCTATGCGACAGAGCAATCAGTCGGTGAAGTCAAACCCAGACTGCCGCAAGAGGCCGTGCTGTTTCACGAAACCTACCAAATCACTGACGAACAAGATTTGCGTAAAGCCTATGACGCCCGCATGGCGACTTTCTCCAAACGACATGAAATGCAGCATGATTCTTGGACACAACGAGTTATTCGGCGCATGCAGTCCGTTGAAACAGTCCGCAAACGCGCCCTGCTGTCCAGTATTTTGGTGAAGCTAGGGTTTCCGATGAAGTAATTCAAAACAGACGCGCCCAAGATAGCGTGGCAAATCTGTTGAGGGCACGGGCATGTCGACTTCGAAAAAGGCTGTCAACGCGGGCACATTGAAAACCACAGCAGCGACGCTACTGCTTTTATGGAGTGGTGTTGCGATGGCTGGGGCGCCCCTGTTAACACAGGCACCTGCCCCCGCCCCGACCCCTGTCCCTGCTGCCCCTGTCAACAACCCCATCCAAGCGGTGATTCAAAACCAAATCACAGCCTTTCAAGCAGACAACTTTGAAGCCGCCTTTTCTTATGCGGCACCGAACATTCAACGCGCTTTTGGTAATTCAAGACGTTTCGCACAAATGATCGTCAACAGTTTTCCAATGGTCTGGCGTCCTGCAGAGGTTCGGTACCTTAAACTCACACGCTCTGGGCCTTATGCGCTTCAACGGGTCATGGTCACGGATCAACAAAACACGCTGCATATTTTGGTCTACCAACTTGTACCCATCAATCAAGATTGGCGCATCAGCGGCGTTGAAATACTGGCCATGCCTGGCGAACGAATTTAGTGTTTATCTCATCTCTTAAAATATTCAATCGCAAAACAACTAAACAAGTCCTCTAAAGGATTGTCAGCATCACGCCTACGAGCAAGTCCAACAGACAGCGTCGGTGGTGTTTGTTTGATGCTTCGATACAAGACGCCTTGCAGGCGCAACGTTGACTGTGATTGAGGGACCGGCGCAATGCCCAAATTGGCTGACACCAAGGCAAGCGCCGAATGCATGGTGGTCGCCTCACGCCAAGCTCTCGGCCTCACATTGTATTGACTTAAGAAATCACGAAAGAGGCTTCGTGTACTGCGTCGGTCATCATGGCTGGGATACCCAATAATGGACTGCTCCTGCAGAATAGAAACATCAACTTCTAAACGCGTTTTTAAAACACTCGGTATTGCCAAGACATAGGGCTCAGTAAAAAGGGTCTGCACATCAATACCGGGATGATTGAGCGGCTCGCGCACAAACCCAACATCAACACTTGCCGATAAAATGGTGTCCAGTTGCCCACTTGTTGAATACTCCACGAGTTGCACATCCAAATATGGATGCTGACCTACAAAAGCCCTTAGCAAAGATGGGAAAAAAGTATATGTATGCGCGTGTAACAAGCCAATCTTTAACACGGGCGGGCGAGCCCGCTCGCTTACCCTGACGACCTCTTGTGTACGCTCAACCTCGGTCAACAAAAATCGGGCGTGGTCCAAAAGCGTTTGACCCTCAACCGTTAGCTTAATCGCCCGTGTTGTTCGATCAAACAAACGACAACCGAGTGTTTGCTCCAAAATTCTGATGTGCTCGGTCAGAGGGGGCTGACTCATGCCGAGTCGCTCCGCTGCCTGGTTGAAATGCCCCTCTTCTGCGACTGCCACAAAACATCGCAACCGTTTAATCGTAATCATTGATAGTTTTATAAGAAGAATATGTGATTAAAAAAGTATTAGACACTAATTATCACCAGCCTTAAACTCGTTGGACGTCATAGACAATCCCAAGGAAGACTTCTCATGAAAGTCAGTAAATTAACTGGCAGCATTGGCGCTGAAATCCTCGACATCGATATATCCAAAGATCTGTCCGATAGCGTCATTACCGATATCCGAGAGACATTGCTTGCTCACAAAGTCATTTTTTTTCGTGAGCAAGACCTAACCCCAGAACAACAAATTAGCTTTACGAAGCGATTTGGTGAGATCAGCACCAGCCCGGTCTATAAAACACTCAAAGAATATCCACAGATAATGCCCGTGGTTAAGGAAGTGACCGACACAGACATCATTGGTGACACTTGGCACACCGATGAAACATTTCAGCAAACCCCGCCTATGGGCTCATTGCTTTACGCCCGTGAAATCCCATCCGTCGGTGGCGATACGCTTTGGGCAAACCTTGGCCTAGCGTTTGAGCGGTTATCGGATGGCATGAAAGAGAAACTGCTGACTATGAAGGCCATCCATTCGAATGACTTTTTGACCGCAAATGCCAAGCGACGCAACAGCACCCGCTCGACTAAGTTGCGTGAAGATGCGCCAGTCATGCAAAGCCTGCACCCCGTCGTGCGTACCCACGATGAGACACAAGAGAAGATTTTATTCGTCAACCAACCTTTTACATTTGCGTTTGAAGGCATGACCAGAGAGGAAAGCCTGCCGCTGCTGACCTATCTTTATCAAATGAGTGCCAAGCCGGAGATGACATGCCGTTTCAAATGGCGCAAAGGGTCGTTGGCCTTTTGGGATAACCGCTGCACACTGCACTACGCTTGCAACGATTACCGTGGAGAACGACGCGAAATGCATCGCATAACTGTTGAAGGAACAAAACCCCAATGAGTAACATCGAATTTACGCTAATAACTGGGGCTACCAAGGGCATCGGTCGTGCGCTCGTTGACCGCTTACACCAGCGCGGCGAACGCGTTATTGGCGTTTCGCGTAGCCATGACGACTCGTTTCCTGATGTGCTGATTACCGCCGATCTGAGCGATCCAATTGCGCGTCGCGATGCCTTGGCAAGCATTGTTAGGGAATACGGCGTCACTCGCCTTGTCAACAACGTCGGTTTTAATCAAATGCAAGCGCTTGAAAACATCACCCCAGCCATGTATCAAAAAGTCATGGACACGAACCTTGCAGCCATGGTGGATGCCACGCAAGCTGTTTGTCCGCATATGCGACAGCGCAAGCAAGGACGAATCGTGAATATCGCAAGCCGCTCACTGCTTGGCAGAAAAGGCGGTAGTGTTTACGCCGCTGCCAAAGCCGCAATGGTTGGCTTCACGCGATCTTGGGCACTAGAGTTGGCGCGCGACGGCATAACAGTCAATTGTGTCGCGCCGGGTCCAGTCAGTACCGACATGTTTGAAAGAAATAACCCCCCAGGGTCGGAAAGCCGCCAGTTGTTAACACAAAGCATCCCGATGGGCAGAATGGGAAAGCCCGAAGAAGTGGCTGATTTGATTGACTACGTTTTGTCTGACGGCGCTTCATTCATCACTGGACAAACTTTATTCGTCTGTGGGGGATCGAGTATCTCTCAGCAACACTTCTAATCATGTCGACCATGACCGAGCACTCGGGCATAAAACCCACCGCACTCATCACTGGTGCTGCGCAGGGCATTGGCTTGGCAATTAGCAAACGCCTCATCCAAGATGGTCACCCTGTCATCATGACAGATCGCAGTCCAACCATTCATGCGGCTGGCCAAGCACTGCGTGCTTTGGGCCCCAAGGTGATTACTGCGGAACTTGACGTGAGTGACACTGAGCAAGTCCTCGCAATCGCTGAGCTCGGGGGCGACCTGTGGCCAAACTTGGGGGTGTTAGTCAATAACGCGGGGATTTCACCCAAGCATCAAGGACAAAAGAAAAAAGTCGTGGATATGGATCTAGCGGAGTGGGTACGCGTCATCGATACCAATCTCACGGGTACCTTCCGAGTGACTCAGGTCTGCCTCCCCGTTCTGATTGCCAATCGCTGGGGACGAATCATAAACATTACCAGTCAAGCAGCGCGCACACGAACCCCCGTTCCAGGTGCTCATTACTCGGCTTCAAAAGCAGGTATCACGGGCCTGTCCCGAATTTTGGCCGGTGAGCTTGCCAATGATGGCATCACCGTTAACTGTGTAGCGCCAGGACGCATTGAGTCTGAAATGACCCAAGCAGTAGCCAGCCATACCAATGCCGACTTGGCCAAAAATATTCCAATTGGTCGTTTGGGTTTGCCTCAAGAGGTGGCAGCCGCCGTTGCGTTTTTTGCGTCTCTTGATTCGAACTACATCACCGGGACAACACTCGATATCAATGGGGGGAACTTCATGCTGTGAAAACAAATAGGTGCAACCCAAAATCACACTTAGTGGAACGTGGGTTTTAGTCTAGCAAACCAAGGGTTATCAAGGTTGTTGTTGGCGGCCCAGTCCACAAGAATATGCGGTCGGGGCTAAGCGCAGTTTCAATAACAAAGCACCGCATTGCCTTTTTATCAATATACGGAGACTTATATGAAAAAAGCTTTCTTAACAAAATTCGTGGCGCTCACTGCTGGCGTATTGGCTTGCGGCGCAGTACTCGCCCAAAGCAACAGTTACCCCAATAAAGCCGTTAACTTGGTCGTTGGATACTCAGCGGGCGGCGCGACCGACCGCGTTGCACGTATCATTGCCAAGCAACTGACCGAACAAACAGGTCAGCCATTCGTCGTTGACAATCGACCTGGCGCCAATAGCAATATCGCCGCTGCTTATTCAGCAGGGCAAGCGCCAGATGGTTACACCATTTTTGTGGGCTCAGTGGCAAACACTATCAGTCGTTCGCTTTACTCCAATTTGCAATACGACTTGTTAAAAGACCTGCAACCTATTGTGTTGCTGACAACCATTTCAAACATCTTGGTGGTTAACCCTAAATTGCCTGTCAAAACAGTTCAAGAATATATTGACTACGCTAAAGCGAACCCCGGTAAGCTGACCTGCGCATCATCGGGTGTTGGATCATCAATCCACCTGTCTTGTGAACTCTTCAAGATGCGAACCGGCACCGACATCTTGCACGTCCCTTATAAGGGGAGCGCACCGGCCGTCAACGACCTTTTGGGCGGCCAAGTTGACTCAATGTTTGACAACCTGCCTTCCTCAATCCCTCAGGTTCGCGCAGGCAAGCTTAGGGCCTTGGCTGTGACCGCTGGCGATCCTGTTCCATTTGCACCCGGCGTACCAACAGTCAATCAGTCTGGTGTCGAGGACTTTGTGGTGACATCGTGGTTTGGTTTGTATGCGCCCACTGGCACACCAACTGGCATCATCGACAAGCTTAATGCTGAGGTCAACAAAGCCTTAAAGGCACCTGAGGTGATTAAGGCATACGAAGATGCCGGTTTCATGATGCCAAAGGCACCCAACTCAACTGCTGACTTAGCCAAACAGACTCAAGTCGAAGTCGACAAGTGGCAAGCCGTGATTGAAAAAGCCAACTTGAAACTCAAATAAAAGGCTGTTTGGGCATGTATCCGATTGATTTCTTTTTTAGAGCTGCACAGCGTTACCCTGCCAACATCGCTATACACGGCCCCGATGGGCAGCAGCTGCGTTTCGATGCTTTGGCCGAGCAAGTCAACGCTTTGGCGTGTGCCATGCAAGCCGCTGACCCCGAAGAGCAGTCACGGGTTGGGATTTGTGCGGCCAATCACGCTCAGCATATTTTGGCGTTACTCGCAACTTTAGCCGCTGGTAAGGTTTGGGTGCCTTTGAATGCGCGCAGCACCGCGTCTGAAATCGATCGGATCATGCAGTCAGTCACCCCCACCATTGTGATTTCTGACGATGTTGGTGAGCCCCTAACCCAATCTTTTACGGGCAGTGCGCGCTGGGGTATGGGCCAAACTGGGCTGCAATCAATGATGGTGTTGGCCAAGCCCCATCATGGGCAAAAACCCACACCCATTACCGCTGGGCGAGATGGCACACAAGCGATCAAATTCACCGGTGGCACAACGGGTGCACCCAAAGGTGTTATGCAACCCTACCGGTCATGGACGGCGGGCATCATCAATCAAATCCACGGTTGGCGCTTGACAACTAAAGACCGCTATGTGGTGAGCGCACCCATCACCCACGGGACATCGACCTACATGCTGCCCATTTTGGCGCAAGGCGGGTGCTTGGTATTCCCGGCGCAAAACAATCCGCCGGCCATTGCACAGGCATTTGCGCAGCACCGCGGGACCATTAGTTTTATGCCACCCACGCTGATTTACATGTTGATGTCAGACTCTGCGGTGAAACCAGCGCAGTTTGAAAGCCTGCGTTACTTGGTGTTTGGTGGTGCACCAATGCCCCCAGAAAAAGTAGACAAGGCCATGGCTTTTTTTGGGGCCCGTATGGGTGCCACCTATGGTCAGACCGAAGCACCACAAATTGTCACCATGATTCGCCCTGAAGAACTCGCTGACCCAGCTAACCGTGGTTCAGGTGGTCGTTGCACGTGGCTCTCAGATATGGCCATCATGTCACCGCAAGGCGAATTGCTACCCACCGGCGAGAAAGGCGAAGTGGTGGTGCGCGGCGATTTGGTCATGACAGGCTATTGGCAGATGCCTGAAAAAACCGCCGAAACCATTGTTGATGGTTGGCTGCACACGGGTGACGTGGGCTACATCGACGAACGTGGATATTTGTTCATCAAAGATCGATTGCGTGACGTTGTGATCACCGGCGGCTTTAACGTCTACCCGGTTGACGTTGAGGATGCCCTATGCAAGCATCCGGCTGTGTATGA